>Ga0181535_10000325_pt1 | contig 73377 bp, 55 predicted proteins | sample PEATcosm2014_Bin_44_FD_119774 | JGI IMG/M metagenome (GOLD analysis project Ga0181535, IMG submission 119774) | Peatland microbial communities from MTU Mesocosm Facility, Houghton, MI, USA - PEATcosm2014_Bin17_30_metaG | ecosystem: Environmental > Terrestrial > Soil > Wetlands > Peat | place... | reverse complement strand
GTGATCGAAGGAACCAAGGACGACCAGCCTGAGCTGGATTTCTCTCACGACCCCGATGCCCCGCCTGAAACACCGGCCCCGCACAAAACCGCCCGCAAAGGAAAATCCGCCGACCTCTTCCCGAAGACCGCGCAGGAAGCCAGCCCAAACGGAAAATCCGGCCTCAAATCAGCCGTAGACATGCACGAGAAACTCCGCACCGGTCCTCTCGCCGGCCTCCGCGTCGGCCTGCTCCACGGCCGCCTCGACGCCGACGAAAAAGAAATCGTCATGCGCCGTTTTCAGCGCGGCGAAATCGACGTCCTCGTCGCCACCACGGTGATCGAAGTCGGCGTCGACGTGCCCAACTCGACCGTCATGGTTATCGAACACGCCGAGCGTTTCGGCCTCGCGCAGTTGCACCAGCTCCGCGGCCGCGTAGGCCGTGGCGCCGCCAAGAGCTACTGCATCCTCATGACCGGCCCCCGCGTCTCTCCGCTCGCAGAAGAGCGCCTCAACGCCATGGTCCGCACCCAGGACGGCTTCGAGCTGGCCGAGCTTGACCTCTCCATCCGCGGCCCCGGCGAGTTCTTCGGCACCCGCCAGGCCGGCCTGCCCGACTTCCGTGTCGCCAACCTCGTCCGCGACCGCCAGCTTCTCGAACTCGCCAAGCAGGAAGCCGCGCGCTTCGCCAACCATCCCGACGCCGACCTCACCGACTCCGAGCGCGCGCGCGTCTGGGCCCGCCTCAAAGAGTCCTGGCAGCGCCGCTATGGTTTAGTTGAAGCCGGCTGACCGCCTATTGTTGTACCTAATGCGGGTGCCCCAAGTCCGGGGTCACCAAGGACAGGTCTTCGTCCTTGGGGTGGAGGTCCCGATTCTGGGACCTGGGATCTCATGAGTTCAAAGTACGAAATCCAGCAGTCAGAAACCTAGGTTGGAATAGGGTGCCGGGTGCCCCACCCTTTTCGCGTTTTTTGCGAAAAGGGTGGGATCGCACGCACCAAACCTCGCACTCCCCAGGGACAGCCAGACCCCCATCAAACGGTTGGGGAAATCTGCAGACCATTCACGGTTTCCACCGGAAACGTCTGGATCTCCAGGTCGATGCTCGCAATCTCTGCCCCGCAATCCTGCCGGCTGTTCCGTGTGCACTGGCAAAGCTCGGTAAACCGGATATGCCCGCTCTGGCTCAGTTCCAACCCCGTCGCTACCAGTACGCTGTAAATCTCAACGCATGCCTGGCGCTCAAACTCAAACAGCATGTTGATCGTGCCCATGTCGTTTGCGCCGCGGCTCAGCACCCAGCCGCCACAGCCCAGAATTGCGCCCGTAAGGCTCTGCACCAGCCGCCCGGGTTCTTCGATGGAGACCGCCTTCATCTGCATCGCCCAAGGAATGCTCATCGTCTGTCCCGCGTTCTGCTCCCGCATGGCCCGCCTCACAGGGGACTTATCGGACCCACACCCCGCAACATAAAGTCTGTTCTGGAGTTGAACGGCCCTGACCAGCTTTGACACATACTCGACTCCCGATGCGTGCTGACGCGTTTCTGGTAATTCACGGCTGGCTCCGCCGTCTGCACGCGATTCCCATCGCCACACTCGAAGCTGACAATTCAGCCCGCTTTATCCACAGCATTTACAAAATGTTGTAGCTTGGAAACAGCATGATCATTGGTTCTGGAATCGATATGGTTGAGATTCGCCGCATCCAGCGCTCCATGGATCGCTACGGAAGCCGCTTCCTCAACCGCGTCTATACCGCCGCGGAGCAGGCCTACTGCCTCCGCAAACGCAATGCAGCCGAGAGCTTCGCCGCCCGCTTTGCCGCCAAGGAGGCCGGCGCCAAGGCCCTCGGTACCGGCATCAGCTACGGCGTCACCTGGCTCGAAATCGAGGTCGTTCGCGAACCCAGCGGCCGTCCCACTCTCCGCTTTCTCGGCCGCGCCGCACAGATCGCCGCACGCCTCGGCTTTGCCCGCGCAGCCCTCTCCATCACTCATACCGCTGAACTTGCCACCGCCTCCGTCGTCCTCGAAAACGGTACTACTTCCGTCGTCCGTGAGCCTGGTGATCCCTACCGTGAGACGGGAACCGACTGGAAAGCTGTAGAAGCCATCACCGATGAGCAGATTCGGGAGGCAGCCCTTTCCGATCCGGATTCCATTCCAGTTCCGGTGTATGACACCCCAGGCTTGATTCCGCAGGTCAACGTGAAGAAGCTCCGCGAACGCCTCGGCCTCACGCAGGAACAGTTTGCCGCCACCTATCGGATTCCCGTCGGCACTTTGCGCGATTGGGAACAATGCCGCAAGAATCCCGATGCCCCCGCACGCGCGTATCTAATGGTGATCGCCAAGAACCCGCAAGCCGTAGCGGAGTGGTTGCACCCGGCAGCGTAAACCTTGCCAATCCCCTACTTGGTCAAAAAGTCCTTTGCCGTCTGGATCAGCACATCCCTGCTCACGTCGGAAATCGCATTCGTCAGCGGTAGCTGTTTCGGGCAAGCCTCCACGCAGTTCTGCGCAAACCCGCACTCCTGAATCCCGCCGTCCCCTGCCAGCGCCCGCAGTCGCTCTTCCTTCAGCACCTTGCCCGTCGGGTGATTGTTGAACAGCTTCACCTGCGCAATCGTCGCCGCGCCCACAAACCCGGTCTCCTCGTTGAACTGCGGGCAAACCTCCATGCAACACGTGCACGAGATGCAGTTCGAAAGCGGATAATTGATCTCCTGCTGCTGCGGAAACACGCGCGGCCCCGCGCCCAGATCGTATGTCCCGTCCACCGGAACCCACGCCTTCACGGCCTTCAGGTTCTCGAACAGAACCGAGCGGTCCACCTGCAAATCGCGCACCAACGGAAACTTCGACAGCGGCTCAACCTTGATCGGCTGCTCCAGATTATCCACCAGCGACGAACACGCCATCCGCGCCTTGCCGTTGATCAGCATCGCGCACGAACCGCAAATCTCCTCAAGGCAATTCGAGTCGTAGCTGACCGGCGTCGTCTCGTGCCCGTCCGCCGTCACCGGGTTCCCGGCAATCTCCATCATCGCCGAAATCACGTTCATCCCCGGACGCCACTCCAGCTCAAACTTCTCCCACACCGACGGCGCATCCGGATTTGCCTGACGCTTGATTTCAAATGCTACGGTCTTAGCTGCCATGATCCCTGTTTCTCCCGCCTGATCTCTCGTCTCTTACCGCTCGTAGTCGTACCAATTGCGGGTGCCCCAGGTGCCTCGCTTTTGGGCACCTGGGATCGCATGAAATCAAAGTACGAAAACCATGCGATCAGAAAACTCGTCCAACCCCCGCCGCACGCGCAGTGCCGCAGCGCCTATTTCGCTGCGCCGTAACTGCGCGGACGCGGCTTGATATATTGCGTATCCACTTCTTCAAACTCCAGGCGCGGGCCGGCAACATCCCCCGTAAAGCTCGCCTTGGTCGTCTTCAAAAACTTCTCGTCGTTCCGCTCCGGAAAGTCCGGCTTGTAGTGCGCCCCGCGCGACTCGTCCCGCAGCAGCGCCCCCAACGTCACCGTCCGCGCAAGCTCCAGCATGTTCTGCAACTGACGCGCAAACGCAAAGCTGGTGTTCGCCCACTGGCTGCGGTCGCTCAGGTTCACCTTCTTGTACCGCTCCAGCAACTCCACGATCTTCTCGTCGGCCTGCTTCAATCCCTTGTTGTAGCGGATCACTGTCGCGTGCTCGGTCATCGTCTGGCCCAGTTCGCGCCACAGCCGGAACGGATTTTCCGTCCCCTCGTTCTTCAGCAGCTTGCCGTTGATCTCCGCCTGCCGCGCCAACTCCGCCGCATGTCCGCCGTCGCCTTCAGCCGCCGGCAAATTCTTCGCATACTCCAGCGCATTCGGCCCCGAGTGGAAGCCGGCAAAGATGCAACTCAGCAGCGAATTCGCGCCCAGCCGGTTCGCCCCGTGATACTGGTACTCGCACTCGCCCGCCGCGAACACGCCCGGAATATTCGTCATCTGGTTGAAGTCCACCCACAACCCGCCCATCGTGTAGTGCATACCGGGAAAAATTTTCATCGGTTCATCGCGCGGATCGACGCCCACAAACTTCTCGTAAATCTCCAGAATCCCTTCCAGCTTCCGATTCAGCGTCGCGCGATCGATATGCGTCAGGTCCAGATACACCATCGGCTGACCGTCGATCCCCAGCCCTTCCTCGTACACCACCTTGTGAATCGCCCGCGTCGCCACATCGCGCGGAACAAGGTTGCCGTACTTCGGATACCACTCCTCAAGGAAGTAGAACCTCTCCGCCTCCGGAATCTGCTTGACCGGCCTCTTGTCTCCCGGCGTCCGCGGAACCCACACCCTCCCGCCCTCGCCGCGAGCCGACTCCGACATCAGCCGTAGCTTGTCCTCGCCTGGAATCGTCGTCGGATGCACCTGGATCAGTTCGCCGTTCGCGTAATAAGCGCCCTGCTGAAAAATCGCCGACTGCGCCGACCCCGTGCAAACCACCGAGTTCGTGCTCTTGCCGAAGATCGCTCCAATGCCGCCCGTCGCCAGAATAATCGCGCTCGCCGGAAACGACTTCAACTCCATCGTCCGCAAATCAAGCGCCGTAATCCCGCGTGCCTGCCCCTTCGAATCCAGAACAGCCGAAAGAAACTCCCAGCCCTCATACTTCTTGACCTTGCCCTCGGACTCAAACCGCCGCACCTGCTCGTCCAGCGCATACAGCAATTGCTGCCCTGTCGTCGCGCCCGCAAAAGCCGTGCGATTGTAGAGCGTCCCGCCAAACCGCCGAAAATCCAGCAGCCCTTCCGGCGTCCGATTGAAAGGCACCCCCATCCGGTCCAGCAGATCGATAATCGCCGGCGCAGCCTCGCACATCGCCTTCACCGGAGTCTGGTTGGCCAGAAAATCGCCGCCATAAATCGTGTCGTCAAAATGCTTATAGGTGGTGTCGCCCTCGCCCTTCAGATTCTTCGCCGCGTTAATCCCGCCCTGCGCGCAAACCGAGTGCGAACGCTTCACCGGAACAATCGAAAACAGATCGACGCTCCCGCCCGCCTCGGCAATCTTGATCACTGCCGAAAGGCCCGCCAGGCCTCCGCCAACCACGATGATTCTTGGTGCTGCCATGAACTTGTCTTCCTTTCCAACGGAAAGCAAAAAAACAGATGCCAGGTCTCTGGCCGCTTTTTGTTGTACTAACTGCGGGTGCCCCAGGTGCCTCGCTTTTGGGCACCTGGGATAAACTCAATGTACGAATCTTGCGGTCACGGAAACAGCCCACCACCATAACCCATTCAAATCGAAACGCCGCCGGCATTAGCCGCAACCGTCAAAGACGATACCGGCACATTCTCCGGCGCATTCGGATATTGGCCGCCCACAAACGCCCAGATGCCCGCCAACCCAATCACGGCCAGCGCCACGCCAAGCACCGCGCAAGCGTAGCCAAACCGCTTCCGCGCCGTCACACCCGGAGTAATCCCCCACTTGGCCGCAAACAGCCACACGCCGTAAGCAAAGTGCCAGCAGATCGCAATCATCGCAATTGCATAAACCGCCAGCATCCACGGGTTCTGCAATTCAATCTGCACCTTATGGAAGGCCGCATACGGATTCTCCGGAAGCATGGTCCCCATAAACCGCTGCCGCGCCACATGCTGCGCGATATACACAAACGCAATCAGCCCCGTGTACCGCTGCGCCAGGTACATCCAATTCCCCGCCCACGGGTAGTACACAACGTTCGATTTGCCCCGCAACCAGATGTAGACGCCGTAACCCGCGTGATAAAGAATGGGCAAAAAGATAAACACCCACTCCAGAACCCGCACCAGCGGCAGGCTGTTCAAAAACTTCACCTGCGCCCCGTAGGCCGCCGGCCCTTTCAGCGCCTCGAAATTCGAAAGCAGGTGCTCCAGCAGAAAGGCGCCGATAGGAATGATGCCAAGCAGTGAGTGCAGCTTGCGCCAGAGAAATGAGGTACCCTGGCCGGCTCGAAGCGGCGTCACGCCACGGCGGACAGTATGCGCGGCAGGTTGTTGAATAGTGGCCATGGAAGTGTCGGCTCCTAACAGCTGCAGGTGAAGGTGACTCCTGCTTGAGAAGTGAAAATTGTCTGCGTATTGCTTCATGCATTATTGGTGACACAGATCACGTCCGTCAACCTCCTCCGTTCGCTTCTTTTCTTCGAACGCGACATGGGGCGCGTTTACGCCAGCAGCTTCGGCAGCAACGCCGCCAGCGCACGCCCGCGATGGCTGAGGGAGAGCTTTGTCTCCAGATCGATCTCCGCCATCGTCCGCTCCAGCGCCGGCAGGTAAAACAGCGGATCGTACCCAAATCCTCCCGTGCCGCGCGGCCCTTCCAGGATCAGCCCATCGACCGCGCCTTCCGCCGACTGCAGCACTTCTCCGTCGCGAGCCGCAACCAGCACGCAGCGGTACCGTGCCGTGCGTTGATCGGCGGGAACCTTGGCCAGCCGCTGCAAAAGCACTATATTGTTCCACACGTCCGAGTTGTCGTTCGCGTCCGGCGAATCCACCAGGCCGGAATCAGCCGCGAACCGTGCCGAGCGCACACCGGGCGCGCCGCCCAGAACATCCACTTCCAACCCCGAGTCGTCCGCCAGCACCAATTGCCCCGGCGCAAGCCGCGAGTAATACACTGCCTTCAGCGTAGCGTTCGCCAGGAACGTTTCCCCATCCTCCTCCGGCGCAGTGACGCTATCGGCCACGGGCAATGGATCGATAAAAACGGAATACGCATGAGCTGCCGTGCGAAAGTCGCGGAGTTTCCCTTGGCTGGTCGTAGCGGCAAGAAGACGGAGGGCCATGCACAGAGTGTAATCGCCGCTCATCGAATTTCATCCCACAAACCGTCTTCAAGCAAAATTATTGCCGTCTTGTTTTTCCCCTGCAACTGATTGACAAACGTAGCTCTGCTTGAATAATGTTATCCCGCTTGTAAATTGTTTCATTTGGGGAAATTCTCCGCCTAAGCAACCGATAAACCCGCGCTCCACCTGGGACCGCGTACCATCACACAGATTCAGGAGATTGAACGATGACCCCTGTCAATGCCACAAATCCAGCACTTGGAATCTTGATCTTTACCCTCGGTGGGCTTGCTGGCGCGGTGTTCTATCTACCCTTTTCCAAGGTTAAGAAGTGGGCCTGGGAAAGCTATTGGTTCATCTACGCGCTGGTCGGCCTGGTGCTGGTCCCGTGGATTCTCGCCCTCGCCACCTCGCCCAATACCATCGCCGTGCTCAAAGCCGCGCCCCATCGACAAATTCTCTTCTGCCTGGTCTGCGGTATGCTCTGGGGATTTGGCGGCCTCACCTGGGGACTGATGATCCGCTATCTCGGCGTCGGCCTCGGCCTGGCCATGGGCGCCGGCCTCACCTCCGTCACCGGCACGCTCATTCCGCCCATGCTCAAGGGCAGCGGCGCAGTAATGGCCATGTTCCACTCCGCCGGTGGGCAGGTCTCCGTCGCCGCTGCGGCCGTCTCGCTGCTGGGCATCGTCTGCGTCGGCCTAGCCGGCCGCTCCAAGGAATCCGAACTGCCCGACGAAATCAAGAAGAAGACCGTCGCCGAGTTCGATTTCCGCAAGGGACTCATGGCCGCCGTCTTCGCCGGCCTCATGAGTTCCGCCATGAGCTTCGGCCTTCAGGGCGGCCCTCAGATCCAGCAACTCGCCCTCAGCACCGCCCCCGCAACCTCCATCACCTGGGCAGGCATTCCCGTGCTGGTTGTTGTGTTGTTCGGCGGCTTCATCGTCAACGGCGGATGGTGCATCCTTCTCAACTTCAAAAACCGCACGCTCGGCGATTACGTCAACCGCACCTCGCCGGTCGCGAGCAATCTGTTCTTTGCCTCCATCGCCGGCATCGTCTGGTGCCTTCAGTTCGTCTGCTTCAAAACTGGCGAACCAAGCATGGGCCCCACCTCCTACATCGGCTGGTCCGTCCTCATGGCAAGCTCCATCCTCTTCAGCCAGTTGCTCGGTATCCTGTTGGGTGAGTGGAAAGGTACCGGCGGCAAAACCAGAGGGCTGCTCGCCTCTGGGCTCCTGCTCTTGATTGGCTCCTCCGTGCTCGCCGGTTACGCCGGATCGCTCTAGGTATCTGGCCGCTTGTTGTTGTACCAACTGCGGGTGCCCCTGGTCCCGATTTTGGGACCAGGGATCGCATGAACCAAAGGTACGAAATCACACGATCAGAGACCTGGTACTACAGTTGTAAACGGTGGATCCCGGAGGAAGCAGAAGATTTTAACCCACGGAGGGTTCCGGAGGAAGCAGTGGGTTTTAACCCCCTGAAAAAAGCCAAATCAACTCGGATCCTTTACAGGCTGCGCAAAAACTCCTCCGTGCGGTAGGCCGGGGATTTATCCCCGGTATAAGCGGCATGAAATGAATGGGGCCTTGAGGCCCTGAGGTATGCTTTTCGGGCTTTTCGTTTAAATTCAGCACTTTTTCAGCAAGCTGTTTAGTCGATTAAGTGTCAGGGCACGACTTTAGTCGTGCCGAAAAGCCAATAAATAACCCTGGGCTTTAGCCCCTGAGGGAATGTTCGACGAGGAGAATCACTGAATGGCCTCTCCGGTAGTGGCAATCGGCTGGCATACGCTCGGCGCAATCATGGCCGCAACTTTCTACGTTCCCATCGAGCGCGTCAAAAGCTGGTCGTGGGAGACCACCTGGACCATCGCCGGTGGCTTCTCATGGATTCTGGCGCCCATCGGCGTCACCCTCTTGCTGCTGCCGGACTTTCACGCCTTCTACGCCTCCATGGGCTGGGCGCTGCTGGTGCGCGTGGCTTTGTTCGGCGCTCTCTGGGGCGTCGGCAGCATCACCTACGGCCTCACCGTTCGCCACCTCGGCCTATCGCTCGGCATTGGCATGGCCATCGGCATCACCCTCACCGTCGGAACGCTGCTTCCTCCGCTGCTGCACGGCCAGGCGGCAATGCTTTTCCACACACGCCCCGGCCTCATCAGCATGGCTGGCGTGCTCGTTTCGCTCATCGGTGTGGCCACCATCAGTTGGGCTGGCCATCAAAAAGAAGTTCAGCGCAGAGGGCATCTCCAGGAGTTCAACCTCAAGCTCGGCATCGCGCTCGCCATTCTCTGCGGCTTTTCTTCCTCCGGCATGTCCTTCGGCATCGACGCCGCCAAGCCCATGGAGCAGGCCGCGCTCCACCTCGGCGTCAACCCCCTCTACGCCGCGCTGCCCGCCTACGTGCTCATCATGGGCGGCGGAGCCTTCGTCAACTGGGCCTATTGCTTCGTCAGAATGGCAACCCTCAAGCACAACCCACTCAACGACATGCGCCAGCCCGCTTCGGCCCTGGCCGCAAACACCGCCTTGGCGGCCACCGGCGGCATCATGTGGTACCTGCAATTCTTCTTCTACGCCTGGGGCGCGGCCAACATCCCCCAGAGCCTTTCCTACGTCAACTGGATGCTGCACATGAGCATCTACGTCCTCTGCGGCGGCCTCGTAGGCCTCGCGCTGGGCGAGTGGAAGGGCGTAGCCAGCCGTCCCATCCGCCTCCTCTGGGCCGGCATCCTCATCATCATTGCCGCCGCCAACCTCGTCGGCCTCGGCATGGCGTCCTAGGCAAAGTCACCCTCTAAATACTTAATAAATAAAGCAGTTGTCATCCTGAGCGAACGGCGCCCCAAGCGCTTTTCAGTCCCCCACCGGCTTCCCCGACCCGCGGGGAATGAAACTGTGCCCCATCCATCGGACGTCTTTGTTTTTGTCCGATGGGTGGGAGTCCGTAGAACTTCATGACGACATTCCGTTTTGTTGAACTTGCATTTTTGTTTCTTTTCAGCTTGGGGTGGTGAGTCGATGGATCTGCGGTTGCCTTTGTTCTTGCGGTTGCTTTTGCTCTTATCGCTTAATACGAAGAAACCGCGGGTGCCCCATCCTTGCGGCTTTTTTCCGCCGCAAGGGTGGGATCGCAAAACACTCAACCAGCCCGCTTTTCCATACCCTCCTTTTGCCGATCATTCCCCCCAAAAAGCGCACAATGAATACATGAACTCTCCATCCAAATCATTCCATCCCGCCCGCGCAGCTCTTCTGTTTCCTATTTCCTATACCCTGTTTTCCACCTACCCCTCCCCCCCATTCCCTGTGAAACTGTGAGATTCCAGCCAACTAGCTGAAAAAACGCAACTTACACGCCAACACCCCGTTATCATCCAGCCAATAGGCGCAACTCCGATTAAAGACCTAACCGACACAAACAAAAAGGCTTGCTACGAAAGCAAGCCCCGATGCCAACTACGAATTTTTGCGGATTTAAGCCCAAGAATTGAGCCGAATCGCCCTCAAACCGCCTCTTCTCATCCCGGCAGCGGCAGCACTTTATCAAACCCCTGCGCAATCAAGTCGGCCCGCAACTGCTCCACAGTCGTAAACACCAATCCCTTGATCCCCAGCGCCTCCGCGGCTTCAATATTAACCGCCCTGTCGTCGATAAACAGCGTCTCCTCGGCCCGCGTGCCCAGTTCCTTCAGCAGGTGCCGATAGATGGCCGCATCCGGCTTCACCATGTGCAGTTGAAAGCTCCATACCAGCACATCGAACCGCGGCAACCAGTCGAAGGTGCGCTCCATATTCGAAAGCACATTCTCTCCCATATTCGACAGAATCCCCGTAAGAAACCCGCGCTCCTTCACCTTCAACTGCCAGGCCAGCATGGCCTCGTTCTCCGTCGTCCACATCCGCGCATCCCACAAATTCAGCTCGTCCAGTTCCGCCTGGCCCAGCTTCAGCCCCGCATCGCCCACGATCTTTTCCCAGAAGCCGAAGCCCGTCAGCTTGCCTTCGTCGAAAGCATTCCGATCGGCCCAGTAAATACTATCGAGCCGCTCAGCAGTGAGCCCTGTAATCCGCAGTAGATGGTCATAGGCTATCGGGTCCGGCGGACCAGTCAACACCATTCCATAATCGAACACAACCGCGCGCAAACCCAATGTCCCTCCTCAACGGCGTCCGTGTATCGTGAAAAAGGACGCCTCAGTTTATTGTGCACGACCGGCCCTAGCTGCTCGATCGTCCACCATCAGCCACCGGCCCACCAGGAATTTATGCGCTTCTCGCTACGAACAAACTGGAACACCGAAGAAAGCGAGCTTGCCCGCGCCCATCGCTTGCGCGCGCAGGCCGGCCTCCCCATCGCCGACCTCACAGCCTCGAACCCCACCCGCTGCGGCTTCCGCTACGATCCCAGCCTCCTTGCCGCCCTCGCCGACCCCAAAGCCCTCGACTACGATCCCCAACCCCGAGGCGTCCTGACCGCGCGCCAAGCCGTCTGCGCCTACTACTCCCAACTCGGCGCGGAGCTCGACCCAGCCCAGATCGTTCTCACCACCAGCACCAGCGAGGCCTACAGTTTCCTCTTTCGCCTGCTCTGCGACCCCGGCAGCGAAATCCTCGTCCCCCAGCCCAGCTACCCTCTCTTCGACTTTCTCGCCGTGCTCGACGACGTCCGCATCAAGCCCGTCCCACTCTTCTACGACAACACCTGGCAAATCGACCCCGAAGGCTTCCGCCGCGCCGTCACGCCCCAAACCCGCGCCATCGTCCTCGTCCACCCCAACAACCCCACCGGCCACTTCACCAAACCCTGGGAAGCCGAGGAACTGGCAGCCATCTGCCGCGAGTTCAACCTCTCTCTCATCGTCGACGAAGTCTTTCTCGACTACGGTTTCTCCGCCCCAGGCCGCACTTTCGCCGCCGGGCTCGACGGAGTCCCAGTCTACGTAGTCAGCGGCCTCAGCAAGATCGCCGCTCTCCCGCAGATGAAAGCAGCTTGGATCGCGGCCACCGGCCCGCACCAAACCGAAGCCCTCGACCGCCTCGAAGTCATCGCCGACACCTTCCTCTCCATGAACGCGCCAATCCAGTGCGCCTTACCAGTCTGGCTCGAAACCCGAACCGACCTTCAAGCCCAGATCCGCAATCGCGTCGCCGCCAACCTCGCCGAACTCGACCGCCAACTCCCGCAGCTTCCCGGAGTCGACCGGCTCACCGTCGAGGGCGGCTGGTACGCGGTTCTCCGCATCCCCGCTCTCCAGTCCGACGACCGCACCGTCCTGGCGCTCCTGGACCGTGGCGTCTGGGTCCACCCCGGCTACTTTTTCGGAACGCCGGAGTCCGGCTGGCTCGTCCTCAGCCTGCTCGGCCCGGCCGCTGAATTTACCACAGGAGTCGGTGCGATTGTGAATTATTTACGAACGAATCCAGGTAGTAACATAACCGGGATTCCACTATAAGTTTCACTTGAAGTATCACCATTAAGTCATTGCAAAATATAAATATTTAAACAAGGACAGTTTACCGGACGCGAAGGAACGGGTTACTCCTCCGCTCCTCTCCAATCGTCGTAGATGGCCCATGCCCAGGCAGCACTTTGGTTTCGTCCGGCAAACCCAGCAAGCGCGATTGAATCGACTCTATTATCTGGTCGAAGTTCCCGCCCGGCAGGTCGGTCCGCCCAATGCTGCCCGCAAAGAGCGTATCCCCTGCAATCAGCAGCTTCAGAGGAACAAAATGCAGGCAAATCGACCCCTGCGTATGACCTGGCGTATGCAGTACCTTGGCCGGAAAACTGTCCAGTCCCACATGCGCCCCATCGGCCAGCCCCTCGTCCGGAGGCGCCGTCTCAGGCGTGGTGATGCCGAGCCATCCAGCCTGCTCCCCCATCATCGCCAGCAGAGGCAGGTCGTTTTCGTTCAAAAAAATCGGTGCCCCCGTCAGCCGCTTCAGCTTCAGCGCCCCGCCCACGTGGTCAATGTGCGCATGGGTCACCAGAATCTGCTTCAGCTTCAGCCCAAGATCGGTTAGCCGCCGATGAATCCGGCCCACCTCGTCCCCTGGATCGATAATGATCGCCTCATGCGTCTGTTCATCGCCCATCAAGGTGCAGTTGCAAGCAAGCGGCCCTACAGGAAAGCTCTCAAAGATCATGCCATCATTGTAGAAGGCAACCGCTGCCCCCGCCCGCGCACCGGACCCTCCACAGCAAGCTTTCTCTACCGCCTCCGTCCAAGCACCCTAAGTATCCCCGTCAAAAGCATGGCTGGCGTCGGTGGGCAGCCTGGAATATACCCGTCCACCGGAATCACCGAGTTAACGCCCCCCGCCACTTCGGAGCTCTCGGCAAAGATCCCGCCGCTGCATCCGCAAGCGCCCACCGCAACCACCAGCTTCGGAGCGGGCGTAGCCGCATACGTTCTCTTCACCGCCTCTGCCATATTGCGCGTTACAGGCCCGGTAACCAGCAGCATATCCGCGTGCTTGGGAGACGCCACGAAGTGAATCCCGAACCGCTCCAGATCGTAGTAAGGATTGGTCAGCGCACCGATCTCCGCCTCGCAACCGTTGCACGAGCCGCCATCTACCTGGCGGATATTGAGCGCGCCGCCCACAATCGCTCTGATCTCGCGCGCCGCGACCGTCAGCACGGCCTCCTCGCCCACAATTTCAGAACCGCCCTCAATATCCCATCGGCTCACAAGCGCTTGCCTGCCAACACCGCACGCCACGCGTCCCGCCGCAATGAATGCCCCTTCGCCGGCCTCAATGCATTGCCCGCAGCCGGTACATTTGCCATAGTCCAATGAGAGCGTCGAGCGGCCCTCCGCTTCGTCGATTGCCAATGCAGCAGTCCCGCACACATCAACGACACGGCGCGCAATCGATGCGGTCAGCGCCTCGGAACGTACGTCCGGCATCCGGCTGCCCTCGGCATTGAAGATCAATGCCTCAACCGGTACCAGTACATTCGGGCTGCTCAAGCTGTGCTTCACGATGTCGAAGATCATCGGTCACATCCGGAATAAGACAAGTTGAAGCTCTTGTTGATCAGCGGAAAATCCGCGCTGATGTTGCCCGCCACCGCCAACGGCAAGCAGGGCCAGTTCTGAAACGATGGCGATTTAATGTGGCACCGGGCGATCCGGCCATTGCGAATTCTGATCCAGTAGAGCAGTTCCCCTCGCGGCGATTCGACAGCCGAAAACCCCTCGGCGCTCCCGTCGCATGGCACCTGTGTGCAGACGATTCCGGCAGCCAACTCCTTCAGTGCGTCCTTGATCAACCGTGCGGAGACGCGCGTCTCTTCAATGCGCATCCGCGCCCTGGCAAGCACATCGCCATGTTGAGAGTGCGGAGTCTCCACCGTGATATTGCGATAGTGCCCATAAGCGTGATCGCGCCGCACGTCCATCCTGACGCCGCTCGCCCTCGCCACCACGCCCACCGCGCCCAAATCGCGGGCCATCTCGTTGCTCAGAATTCCCGCTCCTTCAAACCTGTTCAGCACCGAAGGCGTATCGAGAATGATCCGGGCCATCTCCACAAAATCGGCCGCGGCATGGGCAACGACCTCGCCAAACCTCTGTGCGTTTTCTGCCGAGATGTCGCGCCTTACGCCTCCGGGTGTTGCCGTGCCGCGCCAGTAACGCGTTCCAATCAAGCGCGCCGATGCCTGCAACAGCGACTCCTTGATGCGCGCGGTGTACGCTGCCGGAACCACGCATCCGACGTCCCCGCACAAGGCGCCAACATCGGCAATGTGCGCCATCATGCGCTCCAGTTCAAGCCCAATCAGCCGAATAGCCCGCCCTCTCGGTGGAACGGAAATGCCGAATGCATTCTCAACGGATTGGCAATAAGCAACGGCATGAGCAAAGCAGTTGTCGCCGGAGACGGACTCGGCCAGCGCAGTTCCCTTCAGAACGGACATGCCTTCAAAAAGCGTCTCAGTGCCCTTATGCGTATAGAAGAGCCGCGGTTCCAGGTGCAGAACGGTATCGCCCATCACGCTGAAGCGAAAGTGTCCCGGCTCGATAATTCCCGCGTGAACCGGCCCCACCGGCAACTCGCAAACCCCAACTCCCTGCACTTGCAAGAAAGTGTAGTCAGCAGGATGGTAGACGAGCGGGCGCAAATCCGGATGACCCTCGATCTCGATTCCGAACCGGTCGTGCAACTCGCGCTCATACCACGCTGCCGCTGGACACATTGGTGTAACGGAAGCAAGCGCGCCTGTAACCGCCACGTTGACAATCCGATACTCGCGATTCACCTCCGCAATCGCGTAAACGCGCTTGGCTCCGCTCTCGTCCACGCTCCCAAAAATCGAGACCAGGCGCGCACCACTGTGCGTCAAAAGCCGCAGCGCGTCTTCCGCACTGCCCTCCACGCCGCTCGCCGTCAGCTTTGTCGTCATTGCAGGACCACCAATGCTCTTTGCAACAGGTATGCAAACGCGTCCGGAATCCGCACGCCAAACACAACCAGCAGCGCCGCACACGCGCCCATCACTGCAAAGTCTGTAGGCAGCAGCTTCAGCTTGGCCGGCACGCTCACCCGCTTGCCTGCAAGCATAGGTTGAAAGTGGTGCAGCAGTGCGCCAAACACAATGGACAGCGACACCATAAGCAGAATTGCAATCAGGTAACGAGACGCGCTGAACGCCGCGGTCAGAATCATGAATTCACTGATGAACAACCCGAACGGCGGCATTCCGACAATGGCAAGGCTGCTCACCACCAGGCCGGCGCTCGTCCATGGCATCGAGCGCGCCATGCCGTGAATGCGCCTCATCCGCAACGTGTCGTAGCTCTCGCGCACATTTCCGGCGGTAAAGAACATCAGCGACTTGGCCACCGAGTGATTGAAGGTGTGCAACAGCGCCCCAAACAGGCCCACCGGCCCGCCTATCCCAACGCCGATGGCGACAATGCCCATGTGTTCGATGCTGCTATAAGCCAGCAGCCGCTTCAGGTCGCGCTGAACCACCATCAGCAGCGCGGCGACCGTAACCGACAACCCGCCGAAGATCAGCAGCAGCGTATGGCTGAATTCGCTGCCGATTGCGTGCGACGTGATCGCGTCGAAGCGCAGCAGCGCGTACATCGCACAGTTCAGCAGCACGGCGGAAAGCAGCGCGCTGATCGGCGTCGGCGCTTCCGCATGTGCATCCGGCAGCCAACTGTGCATCGGAACAAAACCGATCTTCGTGCCATAGCCCACAGCAACAAAAACAAAAGAGAGCTTGATCAGATCCCTGTTCGCGCCAAGGCTCGAAGCGGCATTCATCAGCGCTGCCCAATCCAGGGCGGATTCCGGATTCACACCGCTCTTGAATGCGGCAAGATACAGCGCAATCGTACCGAACAGCGCAAACGCGATTCCCACCGTACAGACGACCAGGTATTTCCAGCCCGCCTCCACCGCTCCCTTGGTGTTGTAAAAACCAACCAGCAGCGCCGAGGCCAGCGTAGTCGACTCCACGCAAATCCAAAGCATCCCCAGGTTCGCCGACAGGTAAACCGCCATGATCGTGAACACGAAAACAAAAGTCAGGCTGTAGAACCATCTCGGCGACGAGAAGCGCCCGGCAGGAATGTGCCGCAGATAGCCAATCGAGTACACCAGCACCAGCGCAAGGATCACGCCGACGCTCAGCAGAAAGAAGGCCGTCAAACCGTCCGCTCTCAAGTAGCGCCCACACTCCAGCATGCCGGCTGCGCGGACTCTCCACACTGCATTCGCGATTGCGGCCACCTCGAGTGCTCCCGCCGACATGGCCACGCGCACCGCCCGCCTTGGCCTTTTGCAGGTCAACACGATCAAGGCCGCGAGCAACGGAATCAGAAGCAGAAAAACCAGCGTCATCGGATCAGCCTCTCAACCGGCGCAACTTCGAGACATCCAGATGTTCGAACGTATCGCGAATGCGAAACACAAACAATCCCATCAGGAAAACGCCCATCAGCAAATCGAAGAAGATTCCGATCTCAATCACCAGCGGCATGCCGAACGTAGTCGTCAGCGCCGACAGGAGAATCCCGTTCTCAAGCACCAGCAGCCCGATTACCTGCATCAGCGCCTTCTTGCGGCTCACCATCAGGAACGCGCCGGCCAGCAGCAAGGCAATGGCAGCGGCAAGCATGGCTTCGTCCAACTGCAATGTTCTTGCGTACGGCGCAACGGCAAAGAACGACAAAAGAATCAGCACAGCCATAATGAAGACCGACTGCGCCCCCGTCGTCGACGAGGCGACATCTTGCGAGGCCTTGAGATTCCTGACAATGCGAAACAGCAGGTAAGGTATCCCCACCACCTTCACGACAATTACCAGCGCGGCAACGGCATAAGACTCAATCGACTTGTTCGCGTAACCAACCGCCAGAATCTCTGCAGCCATGATCGCCGACTGCGCGCTGAACAGCACGATGCAAGTCGAAATTCGTTTGGCCGCCGCCATCATCAGCAGCGTGACAAACAGAAACACCGCCGATGAAGCCAGTGCCTTTGCGGCCGCTAATTCAATCAGTCCCATACCTCACCTCATCAGCGCCGTAAACGCCACAGCGAGAATGGCCAAAGCCGATGCCATCCCCAGAAAATCCGGAACCAGGTACATGCGCAATTTCGCCATGCTGCTTTCAATCACCGCAATGGCAATCGTCAGCACCGCTAGCTTCAGCACAAACGCCACTGGAGCAAGCGCCATCGCACCAATCGAAGCACTCGTCGCCATCCCCCACGGCGCAAACACCCCTGCAAGCAGAGCCATAATCAGCGTGAGCTTCACCGCGCTTGCCCACTCGATCAGCGCCAGGCTCGGGCCGGAATACTCCAGCACCATCGCCTCGTGGATCATCGTCAACTCAAGGTGTGTTGAGGGATTGTCAACAGGAATGCGCCCCGTTTCAGCGATCGCAACCAGCACCATCGCTCCAAATGCAAAGACATAGACCGGGGACAAATGAAGTGGATTCTGCACCACGGTCGCAAGTACGATGCCCGGCAACGAAATCGTGTGCGTCAAAATCGCCACCGATGTCAAAGCCAACAGCATCGGAGCCTCGGCGAGAGCCGACACCAACGCCTCGCGGCTTGCGCCCAGTCCGCCAAACGAACTGCCTCCATCCATCGCCCCAAGCATCAGGAAGAACCTGCCAATCGCCAGCAGGTAGACAAGAAGAATGAAGTCGCCGCCCACACCAAACAGCGCGGATGCATGCAACACAGGCACCAATGCCGCAGCTGTCACCGTCGCTGCAAACAAGATCACCGGCGCCAGGCGGAAGAGTGGAGAGGCAGTGTCAGGCACCATGTCCTCTTTGCGAAAAAGCTTCAGCAGGTCCACATACGGCCGCCACACGCTTGCTCCGCGCCGGTTCTGCATCCACACCTTCAAGCGCGCATTCACGCCGCGCACCAGCGGTGCGATCGCAATCAGCAGCAACACCTGCATCAGATCGATTGCAAGATTCATGCGAACCTCATAAATACCAGCAGTGCGATCAGTGCCAGAAAAATGTAGAGCAAGTACACTTGCATATTTCCCGTTTGCAGTCTTCGCAGCCGCGCGGCCACTCCAACAATCGCATCCACGGCTGGCTGGTAGAGCGACTTCTCGAACGACGTGGTCCGCACAGAGCGGTAGACAATCGACTTCGGAAAGTAGGGCTCTTGAGCGTACTCGACATCGACCGTCCGATCCGCCTCGTACACTCTTGAAAACACCTTGCGCAATGGCTTGGAAAACGCCGCCGACGAATACTGCATCCTGCTGTTCAATGCCGGCAGGCCGCAGGCCCATGTAGGACTAATGCGCCTGATGCGCCGAACTCCAGCCACCACAATCAGCACCGCACCCACGCAAACCGCGATCAGCGGAAGTGTGTGCGTAATGGGGAACACCGCGTCAGAAAGCGCCTGCGTATGCAGCAACTCTCCCGCTAGCGCCATCAGCGGACTCAGCACAATACCTGGCAGAATGCCGAGGGCCACGCAAGCTGCGGCCAGCAGCGCCATCGACACTTGCATCGAGGTTGCCACTTCCGTTGCTTGTTCTGCCTCCAGACTGCGCGGGCGACCGAGAAAGGCAACACCATAAAGCTTGGCAAAACACGAAGCGGCAATCCCGCCAATCAAAGCCAGCACTCCCGCCATAAGCGGCAACACGATAGCACAGGAGATTCCGGGAATCTCTGCCCCCGCAATGAAACTGCGGAACAGTATCCATTCGCCGGCAAAGCCATTGAACAGCGGCAACCCGATGATCGAGCAGCAACCAATCAGAAACACCGTTCCGGTCACCCGCATGCGTTTCAACAGGCCGCCCAAAAGTTCAACATCGAGCGTATGCGTTGCGTCGGCAACAGCGCCCGCTCCAAGAAACAGCAGGCTCTTGAACAGCGAGTGATTCAGCGCGTGCAACAGCGCCGCGGCCAGCGCCACCGCCGCCCACGCCGGAGCATTGTTGGCCATAAACACAAGCGCGGCGCCCAAGCCAAGATATATGACCCCGATGTTCTCTACGCTGCTATAGGCAAGCAGCCGTTTCAAATCGTGTTCTGTGAGCGCATAAAGAATTCCGAGCAGCCCTGTCACTGCGCCAGCCAGCAAAACTAAATATCCCCACCACGTCGGACCTCCGCCAAGAATGTCGAACGTGAATCTCACAAACCCGTAAATCGCCGTCTTCAACATCACGGCGGACATCAGTGCAGAAACCGGACTCGGCGCGATCGGGTGTGCCTTGGGTAGCCAGAGGTGAAATGGAACAATCCCTGCTTTTGTGCCGAAGCCCACAAACGACAGCAGGAAGATCGCAGTACGCAAACCAACCGGCATCGAAGCCGCGGCAACGCGCATAGATGCGAAATCGAGACCCGCCGCATGAGGAAGAAAAAGGAAAAAACTCGCAATCACCGCAGCCGCGCCTGCGTGCATCATCAGCAGGTAAATGAAAATGTTGTGCAGCCGCCGCTCCGAGTCTCCGTCTATCAGAATCAGGCCCGCCGAAAACAGCGTCATCAATTCCCACCCGAACAGAAAGGCAAACGCGGTTGAGGCAGTGACGACAATCGCCATTGAAAGCACGAACAGCGGCAGAAGCGCCCACATCCAATCGGCTTTCGATCCGCTGTAGTGGCGCTCGACATACGAGATGGAAAACAGTGCAACCGGCGCGCCCACTGCGCAAATGATCAGCAGAAAAAATGCGCTGAGCCGATCGACAGTGAGCGCGAAAGGGAATGGTGTCACCCACGAGAGATCCAGCGCAAGCCGGTCGCCTCGCCAGAAACTGACCCCGGCGACAAATGCTCCAACCAGAAGCACAAGCAGCAACAGCAGCGAGGACAGCCTCCGCATTCTGCTGTCGCGCCGGCAAAACAGCGTCGCTGCCGGAATCATCAGTAGCGCGGCCAGAAACGAATTGAATGCGGCTTGAATCATAACGAATCACGTCTGACCGGCACGAAACCGGCAGTCTGCAATCGGTCGCCCCATAGCGTTCAATAACGCAGAAGCAGCCTTATTTCGCTCCCGATGGGTTGAGCTGTGAAAGAAGATCCCGAACATTGATTAGTTGGTTGTTGAAAATCTCCCGCGCATCGCCGAGCAGTCGAATGATTGCCGGGTCAGATATGGAATAGAAGACATTCTGCGCTTCCTTCCGGGCAACCACGATGTTGCTCTTGCGCAAAACCGCCAACTGCTGAGAGAGCGTGCTCTGCTCCACCATGAGCCGCGCGCTCAACTCGCTTACCCCAGCCTCGCCCGAACACAGCGAATCAAGAATCCGGATGCGCAGCGGGTGAGCCAGCGCCTTGAAGAACTCCGCCTTGAATTGCGACATCTCTGACATTTGTATATATAAATATAACAATATACGCACCCCGGTCAACCCGGCCGGCTGACCAGTTCAACCATCTCCTCGCATCCGACTCCGCCCTCCGTCCCAATCCGGCACGTACTTCCCGAGTAAACTCCCTCATTAAAAAAGACCTGAGTCGCTCTATCCAATGCCGTTCCTTTCATCTATATTCAAAGTTTTTTCAGACTTGTTAGCGAGCATCTGAAAACGTAGTTTTTTGAACATCTGCCGGGTGCTAGTCAGTGGTAGTGATTTCCTTGCCTATCAGGATGCGGTTCATCTTGAGTGGCGGTCGTCGAATAAGCGGGCGGGGAGAATCTCACTGCGCTGCGGCTCGGGGTAATCGATGAGCAGGCGCGAGGACGCGCCGGCACTGGCCGCGCCAAGTCCGTCGAAGGTGCGACAGGCGCTGGCGCCATCGATCACCACTTGTATTCGTTGAGCCCTGGCTACGGCGGCAACAAAGTTAAGCAGCGAAAACGCCAGCAGCAGCCTCATTCTTGTCCATCCATCGTTTCCACTCGCGCTATCGGATACCGCGTGCTCCAAATCCATTGCTATCCCCCTGCTACTTGCGCATTCGAATGATAGTCTCTATCTCTTCCAGGGTTCTTCCTTTCGTTTCTGGCAGGCGGCGATAAAGAAACAACAAACCCAGTAAACAGATGGCCGCGTAGATCCAGAAGGTTCCCGCCGCGCCAAGCGCTGCGTTCAGAATGGGAAATGTGTAGGTAAGAACGAAGCATGCTGTCCATAGAGCAGTAACGGCGATTGAGACGGCGCTACTGCGAATGCGGTTTGGGAATATCTCCGCAATCACAACCCAGGTTGCAGGAGCCAATGACATCGCATAGCATGCAATGGCCGCGAGAACCAGCACCAACATGGGCTTGCCCTGCAAGTGGAGATGGTAAAACGCGCCCAGCAGCGCGTAAATGACCACCAGCCCGGAGACTCCACCTAAAAGCAAGAATCGTCTGCCATAGCGATCAATCGTAGCGAGCGCAACTAATGTGAAGATCACGTTCACTGCACCGGTGACCATAATATTGAAGAGGATGTCAGACACATGGTATCCAGCTGCCGAAAATATTTCTTGCGCGTAGTTAAATATCACGTTAATGCCGCACCATTGCTGCAGAACGGCGAGTACTACTCCAAGGAGCAGCACCTTCGCGAGGCCGGGTGTTGACAACTCCTGCAGCACAGAGCCTTCAGCCTGCCGCTCATTTGCAGACGCTAAATCGAACATCACTTGCTCAGCGTAAGCCGTTCCTCCAAGTCGAGTAAACACATCGAGAGCCTCACGGTTGCGGCCCTGTGATGCTAACCAGCGCGGGCTCTCCGGGACCAGAAGAGTTGCTACAAGAAATAGCGCAGAAGGTATAGCGGTAACCGCAAACATCCAGCGCCATCCCCATTGGCCATTCCACGATAGCAGGATTTCGCGCGCAGTGGCCGCTGCCGGCACGGGCCGGGCGATTAGCCAGTTGACCACCTGCGCAAAAAGAATCCCGAACACAATGGCAAGCTGATTGAGGGAAACCATGCGGCCACGTAAATGCGCTGGAGAAACCTCCGCAATGTACATCGGCGAAATGCCTGAGGCAAGCCCAATCGCATAACCACCAAACATTCTCCACGCCACGAACGCAGTGAAATGTTCGGCCAGTCCTGTCCCTAGCGACGAGGCCGCAAAGATAAAAGCAGCTAGCGAGAGGAGTCTTTTCCTGCCATAGAGATTGCTCAAAGAACCCGAAGTCACTGCCCCAATGAGGCAGCCGATGAGCGCGCAGCTCATCGCCCAGCCTTGAAGCGAGGGCGATTCAAGTTGGAAATATTGTTCATAGAACGGCTTTGCGCCACCTATGACTACCCAGTCATAACCAAAGAGCAAACCACCCAGCGCGCCCGCTGCCGCAACTAACCATACGTATAACGAGCGAGCGGGAAGATTTGTGTCTGTGTTGGCTTTGGAAGTGAAGATCGGCGGTATCATCGCACGGCACGCTCGTTGGTTCTTTCCTGCACTGCACCGGTGCGTCGTTTGAACCAGTCCAGCATATCAGCCGCGAATAGATTGTTTAGATCAATGTCAAGTACTTCTTGCAGAAGGCGGACTGCCGTCTCGACTTGTTCCAATCCGTGGCTTGCCAATGCCGTCAACAGAAGCGATTCAATTTGGTTTCGCTGGCGCAAGTCGTCGTCGAAGAGAAGCAAGTTAGGCAATGAGGTTGCGAAGTAGTCTATCTTCGGTTCCACGTCCGTCATTCTGGCAGCAAACTCAAGAAGGCTCGATAGTAGCGCACGTGCCGACCGCAGGTTGCCCAGCGCCTTCAGACCAAGCGCCTGGAAATAAAAGTGTACGCCGAAGGTTCCAAGCGGCGCCGCCGCCGCACTCCAATGGAGTTTTGCTAGATTTGCATCCCCAAGTTCTTCGGCAGCCAATCCTGAGAAGTAATCCAGATCGCGCTCCAGCGTAAGCAGGTGCTTGCCTTCGCCAAGACTCTCCGGATAATGTCGCGCTGCTTCAAACTGCCAAAGTGAGTCAGACGGTTTTCCCTCACAAAGAGCGGCAATACCGAGGGCCCGACGCGCGTAAACATACTTCCCGGAAACCAGGCCTTCGCCGCCTTCCCATGGACTGAAGCGCCTAGCGCTCAAAAGCTCCAAGGCAGACTGCCATTGCTTGCGCTGATTCAGCAGCGTTATATATTCAATGGTAAGGTCGTCCCTGCGCGCCACATGGTCTCTGTGTTGTTCAAGCGAGCGGAGCCGTTCAGCTGGCGTAGCGAGGCCGGCGCGCTTCTTTAACTGATCCCACTCATAGAGCACGCGCGCATCTTCTGAACTCGCCACAAAGGCGCACTCATACATATGGCCCGCGGCTTCAGCGTTATGAAGTATGTTGAACTCTGCGATGCCCAGGTTCCTGAACGGAATTGAAAACCTGCCGTCCAACTCCACAGAACGACGCCAGCAGCGAATCGCATCGTCATAGCGCCGCTTATCGTAGTAGAGATTGCCGAGATAGTAGTATGCCTTGGCGCTCGACGGATTCCGTTGGATCGCGGCTTCCAGCACAATCATCTCTTCCAAACGCGCAGGAAAACAGTACCGTGCAGACGCAGCCTCTCCCTTTGACGCATATTGGGCTGCTTCGAGCTCGTGTCCGAGTGACGCAGCAAGCCACGACAGGGTAAACCAGAACATCGGATGCTCCCACTGCGCGCTCCGACCACAAGCCTGCAACAAGACATAGGCATCGTCGCGAAGGCCAGACCATGCGAGTTCGCAGGCGACATCGAGCAAGGTCTGGATATCGCCCTCAAGCGCTGTGACGAAGGCACACAAATCCTGATCCTCGCGAGTCAGCAAGAAGCGCTCAGCCATCATGCGAAAGCTAAGCAGATCCATCGCCAAGGTTTCGCCAATTACAGTCAGTGCTTCGGTTTTGCGACTCGTGCGACGTAGCAATGCGGCCTTTAGCGCCCGCGCGTTCAGATTAGCAATGTTGGTTAGTAGACTACGCTCGACTTGCTCCAAAGCAAGGCACAGGTTGCCGCGTTCCGCGCTGATCGACGCCAGCGCGTAGTATCCGGCACTCTGCCAAGCATAATTCCATACCGACTTGTGAAAGGCGTCGTACGCATCGGCACTCTTACCCTGATACCGGCACGCGAGACCGAGGTTATAGTACGATTCCCCGTCGTACGGATTTGGATTCCTGCTGGTGAGACGGCGGATGGCGCGCGCAAAGTGCCCCTCAGCCTCGCCAAACTGGCCCTTACGCAAATACGTCAGACCCAGAGCATTGTTCAAGCGGAAATCGTTGGGATCGCGCTTCAAACCTTCGCTCCAATAGACCTCGGGAGACCGCGTCGCGTAGCGATACTGCTGCAGATGCAGCCCGATCAGATACAGTTCGTCCGTGCTCACTATTTCTTCGGGAGGCGGTGGCTCCGTGGCCGAATCAGGCAGCGTGCGGCTGGACGGCGTTTCCGGTTGGTACGTAATCATTTCCGCGCCGCTTGCGTCCATGACGGATAGTCGGTACTCTTCGGGCCTGACTCCGGATGATTCTACCGTTCTTGTGTACGGCTGGCCCAGATTTAGTTCGAGTTCTTCCTCCAGAATTGGTCTTCCATTCCGGGTGAGTACAATGCGTACAATCCGGCGCGACGTAACGCAGACACCTGCAATAACGCTCGTCGCCTCGAATTCCAGATTTACCGCAGCGTGCGTGTTAGCGTTCTTCGCTGGCCCGATCTTCTGAATTGGGTACCAATACTGACTGAAGGTCTTGGTCTCATAGGGTTGGAGCCAGGAGAAATCAGGCTAATTGTCGGTATAGGCTCCGGCCATCAACTCCATATACGGACCATCTTCATCGGTAAGGTTCCTGTCCCAGGCGTAACCGAATTCCGCATTGCCCCAGGTCCACATCTTCTTCCCAGGCGCCACGTGATGATTCGATGTTTGCACAAGGCCGGCCTAGCGCGCATGATCATATGCTTTTGGAATTCCTCCACAGGCACTCCTTCCGCTGCCTGCTTGAGAACCGATACAATCTGCTTCACTCAACAACTTCTTCTTCATCGCAAAATATCGCCGCCCTGAACAGCGGCCGGTGTTGCCGAAATATTATCCCCGCCATTGGCCCTGTTCAAGCCGCGCCATACAAACCAACTCCAGGGTTCGGCGAACACCCGTATCCCCTTCCACTGGGCCATCTGAAAACTGGTTGAACGGATGTGGCTTCCAACTGTCCCGAGAAGTATCCGGATGGGGATTATTGGCAGAAGGAAGGTTTGTTTCGATGGGATCGTCCGCCTCTCCCATTTTGTAGATCACCATGTCCAGGGAGGGAACCACATACATGGCGCACCCTCCCGCGCCTGACTTGAAGTAAGCATCACGGGGAACACGAGGCACATGGCCATCCGCATTCATTTCGAACATCAGGCTGAACGGAGAATGCGGGTTGAAGGGCGACGGCTGACTCAACAGTTCCACGTACCTACGTGGCACAAGCTGTTTGCTCCCCCACATTCCTCTGTTCAGGAGCATATATCCGAAACGCAAAATATCGGTTGAGCGAAGCGCGATTCCCGCCTCCCCCGGCGTATGGGGTAAATCTCCATTTGCCAGGTGGATTGCATAACCCCAGGCGCCAAAACCCATAGGCCTGGCCAGTCGTTGGTTAATAAACTCCTGCAATTCCATCCCTGCGACGCGACGCAGAATCATCGACGCAACATGAGGATCGCGCCCATAGAGATATCCTTCGCCTGGAGACGTCCACATCCGTCCGTGCACCGCGCTGCCATCCTGACTCTCTATCGGGTCGTAAGCTGAATCGCCAGAGTACCAGGACGGTACATCTACATTTTCACCATGAACGATTCCAGTAGAACGGCCGGCCGAGGGAGGAACCTGAGATCCTGCTGAAATGAAATTTGCTCTCGATATTCCCGACGTCATGGTGAGCAGGTTACCGATTCGAATATCCGCCATGCGTTGATCGTCCAGCGGGAATGCCTCAGGCAGGAAATCTCTTGTAAAGACCTTCTGGGCAAGGCTATCGGGGAAGACGTCCTCGTGCTCCGACAGCATAATTCCGCAGGAAACACTTGTAAACATTTTGCCGATGGAATGCATGTTCGGGCGAGCTTCTCGGCTCGCTCTTCCGAAGTATCTTTCGTACACCAAATAGCCATGGCGCAAAACGAGCAATCCACCATGCCGGCAACTCGTTTTGATATATTCAAAGGCATCGTCCAGACGGGTCTTTTCCAACCCGCCAACCACGCGAGTCATAGAGTCCAGGTCTACTGTTCGCCAGCCTCCTTGAGCATCGGCTGGCGGAACATAAGGCGTCTCATTAACGCCTGCGCGGGCCGCGAGATTCAGAAACGGCAAAGCAATCGGGAGGGACATCAACGTTCTACGGGTTAGTGTCACCAGTCACTCTCCGTGCTTAAGTCCTCGGATATTCAGTGCAGAGCAAACGAAACGGCGGTTCGTCTTCCACAATTTCTGGATACCTGGGCAGCGGCTCTTTGAAATGGTTGTCTGCATCATCATCGTTGACTGAAGACACCTCTCCAATCAGACCATGACCCTCCACTGCATAAAACGTGTGGTAAAGATAGGGCGTTAATGTAATGGACTCGCCTGCGCCCAGAATCACCGTGCCTCCGGCTTCGACTCGCCGTTGCACGCCGTCGCACGTCACGAAAACTGGGGTAGACGCAAATCCACCGTCGTCGGATGAATTATAGAGTTGCACCGCCAGTTTGCCTGCCCCCTTGCCGCCTCTGTTGATGATGTCTTCCGTCTTGCGGGCATGGTAATGAAAGGGCGTGACCTGATCTTGCCTGACAAGCATTATTTTTTCCGCGTAGGTTTTTGACCCCACGCTGCCGGACCGGGTTCCATTCCGAAGCGTAAACAGCGTCAGTCCGAGGAAGTCAAATTGCCCGGAGTTGAAATCGGTGACGTCCCACCCCAAGCGACTAGCGCAAATCTCATCTGTTTCATTGCCGAGCCGCCGCCATTGTTCAGGAGTCCAATCAGCGTAGGGCGGCAAAATAAAGCGGTTCTCAGCAAAAAATGTGCTGGCTTCAAGAATGGCTCGATTAATCGCTGATCTCTTCACGGGGTCTTCCTTCGATGAGAATTGTAAGGAGCCGGGCGGCGGATCTCGATGGCAAACTCACAACGCCACTGACGTTTTGCGGAATGAAACACACGCCCAAAGGGTCGGACCGTGAATGAGTAGCGAAAGCGAAGAGAGAGGGGCTAGTCACAACCCGGCAATCTTCCATCCATCCTTGTCCTCCAAGTATTCTCAATCTCTATTCGTTCGTATCGATTGCCCAATACGGCTCCTAGTTCTTAGCCCCAGAGTGCATCCACGCGTCATTTGGATAGACTTTATCGACATTTGCCGGTGTAACAAGTTCATGTTGCGTAAAAACCGCAGGGGGCACGCACTTTTTCTCCAGGATTTCCAAGGCGAGTTTGATAAGTTGAGCCCCATAGGCTTCTGGAAAATAGGCAACTGTGCCGATAAGCCTGGTGGAAGGTCTTCTTAACTCTCTCCTGGCTTCAATGCTCGCAGCTTGGCCTACAATTGCACACTCCTTTTCGAGGCCTATCTCGCGAAATGCCTGCAGGACAGCGAGTGCGGCGGAATCGTTCACGGCTCCTACGAGCACCTTCCTTGCCTTGTGCCGCCGAAGGTGCTTTCGTATGATATCGAGCGTTACATCAAACTGGCCTCCCTTGGTGTCGTAGTGACAAGAGAGAATCTTTCTGCTCTCGGGCATGCACTCGTTCAGTCCGTCGCATATTCCAGTCAATCGACTGTTCAAAAGTGGCCCCGCGGCATCTACTCCCAAATACATCACCTGCTCAGCCTTGCCGTTCCAGGTCTTAAGGGCCCATCGGGCAAGATATCGTCCTGCAATGCGCCCTGCCTTGTAGTTATCGGCACCAAAGTAAAAGGAACCCGGGTGGGGGATATCGACTGCAATGAACGGAATTCCTGCGTCCAGGAACTTCGCGCCAATCTGGGAGGCCACGTTCACGTTGATTTGTGAATCGATGACAAGATCAACTTTTTCAGCGACAAATCGTTCTGCATTCTCCAAGGCTACTCGGGGGCTGAACTGATTATTCAGAACCACAAGGTCTATGTCAGCAGCGCTCGCGGCGCTCATCAGGCTATCGGTAACGATTCCTGTAAATGGAAGCAAGTTACTTTGGGAGGCATATCCAAGGCGGAATCTTCTGGTAAGCACCGGCTGCAAACGGGACTGATATCCTTGTTTGCCGACACGATCGACGAGTCCTGCTTCCACAAGAGTTTCGAGCAGACGAAAGACTGTTCCTTTGTCGAGTTTGGTGCGTTCAGCGACTGCTCGCAGAGTCAGGACCTCATGCAAAGAAGAGAAAGCCTTTAGGATAGCTGCTGCCCGTATCACCGACCTGACTGTATAAGACCGTTTTTCAGGCCTGTGTGCTCCCGCTTGCAGAGTGCTGGACTTCATGCAGCAAAATCTTACAGCAGCAACGCTGAGGCTGACAATCCGCTTGAAACAGTTATTTCCCGCCCCAAAAAACGACGCGGGTTGCGCAGCCGCGCTTCTGGAATTCATTTCACCCAGCGAAACGCGCGGCAATCTGGCTTTTGCCGTTCAGTGCTCCCTCCGCTTGGGTTATCATGCTCTTTCAGCACACATTGGATACTCGATGGGCTGAGTACAAAATCAGCCGCTTAAGACAATGGCTGGAATTCCCGCGTTTTGCGTCTGGTGTTGGCTGTTTACGGAGACACGTGGAAAAGACTCTTGACGTTAAGCTCGCGGAACTGAAAAAGAACCCTACTTCCCGAGTGTTCATTTTGGCGGATGCTAAGGATGCTGACATGGCTTTCGGCATCTCGTCGACTGGGCGCAATCCCGAAGGAAGGCTGCGATCGCTAACCGAATACCGCGCTCAAATGCGACAAATCGTCTCACAGGGCATGGTGGACATCATGCTGATGTCGGCCAGCACCTCAGAAATACTCACGATTCAAGAGCGGATATTTGAATCCTCGGCCGTGACTCCTGCGGTGCGCGCCAACGACACGACGGATGTGCACATTGTTCGCGGAGCACGATATACGGAAGCCCCTTCGCAACCATTTGCTACAGCCACGCTCGACCACATCCAAGCCGGCAAGAGTTCGTGCACCGACGCGGAGCGCTGTCTGGGCGCTAACCTGGGACTTTATTCTGTCACATTCAACAACGATCCAGACCGCGATCTCAAGGTTCTTGAAACTTACAAGGCGTTCCGACTCGAAGCTGAGGAAAAACACTTCAGTCATTTTCTAGAGGTGTTTCATCCCAATGTTCCGGCCAGCATCCACGGCATTGCGCCGGAGAAGATTCCATACTTCGTCAACGATCATATCGTGCGGCTGCTGGCGGGAGTGCCGTCCGCCGGAAGGCCACGCTTCTTGAAAATTCCTTATGCGGGCCCCAAGGCTCTGGAAGAGCTGTGCGCATACGATCCCTCGCTGGTGGTGGGCGTATTGGGCGGCTCGGCAGGAACCACGCACGATGCATTCAACCTGATCTATGAAGCGAAGCGCCATGGGGCTCGTGTAGCGCTATTCGGCAGAAAGATCAATGCGGCCGAGAATCAACTATCGTTTGTTCAATATCTTCGACTGGTAGCGGACGATCAGATATTGCCCGTAGAAGCAGTGAAGGCATATCACGGGGCGCTCCAGGCATTGGGGATACCTCCACGCCGCAGTCTCGGACAGGATTTGGAACTGACTCTCGCATTTGCAAATTATGGGGGCAGATAGACCTTCATCAGCCAGGAGCATTTCACGTCCTGGAAATTTGGAGAGCATTCGCGCCCTATCGATTGCCGTCTTGAGATGATCGACGGATAGAAAGCATGTATGAATAAAAAGTATGACGTGCTTGGAGCCGGAATTGCAGCGGTGGACGATCTGATCTATGTTTCAGATTTTCCCGCTGTCGATTGCAAGATACCAATTCACGCCAGCACACGCCAGGGTGGAGGACCGGCCTGCACGGCCATTGCCGCAGTTGGCTCTCTCGGAGGACGTGCCGCCTACGCGGCCCGCTTCGGAGACAACGATCTATCGAAATTTATAGGGGCTGCATTGCAGCACCATGGAGTCGATACCTCTCCTATCCGCGACGACCCGGCCGGCGGACCGTACCACAGCATCATTGTGGTTGATGGCACGGGGCATCGCAATGTGTTCTACGACCCGGCGCTTTATCGGGTCGTTGCTGCAAACGATTTACCAGACTCGCTGATTCAGTCTGCAAGGCTGTTTCTTCTCGACCATCTTACCGAGCCCTCTCTTCTCCCAGTTGCAGAGAAGGTTCGCGGTCTGGGAGTGTCGATCTTGGGGGACATTGAAGGCCAATCTGAATCTGCAATAAATCTCGCCGCGCTGACAGACTATCTGATTGTTCCAAAAGCCTTCGCTATCTGGGCAAGCAACGCTCTGAATCCGCGCGACGCTTGTGCGTTTCTCGCCCACACACCTCGGGAAGCGACTGTTCTGACAGATGGCTCGCACGGCGGCTTTTTCAGTACGAGAACGAACAAGGAGGTGCGACATTTCCCGGCCTTCGCGGTTGACGCCATCGATACCAATGGATGCGGAGATACGTTCCATGGGGCTTTCGCCCTGGCGGTCGCCCGTGATCTCGCAATCGAGGAGGCAATTACATTTGCTTCGGCGGCTGCTGCGCTCAAAGCCGTGGCGGCCGGTGGGGAGCGCAGGGGATGGGATGCACTTCCCACGCTGGATGAAGTGTTCGGTTTTCTCCGGACAGCGCTCGATGAACCTGAGAAATCGGCATTGTTGCAAAAGTTCGATTTGTTAAGAGATCCTGCGCAATCGACAAGATGAGAGAACTCCTTGCTACAGATCTGCACTCACCTGAAGATCAAGCGACAGCGCTTCGCACTTAACAACTACATCGAAGGCGTTGAAGCGACGAATGAAAGCTTTACGATACTGGTCTTGTCGGAGAGATTGAACTAATGAAGGCGCGGATTCGATTTGAACGGTGGACTGCGAACTTAGTAATGGCGCTGCTATTGATTGTTATTGGCAGACAGAGTGCATTATTGGGCCAACAGACTGGCGATCTTCTGACGCCTCCGCCCGCGGACACTCCGCATCTGAATGGTCCGAAGCTGTATGGAGCGCGGCCAGGCCATCCATTTCTCTATCGCATTCCCTGCACGGGAGTGCGGCCCATGCGATTTTCCGCCGATCGTCTTCCTGGCACGCTCAAGCTGGATCGTCGCTCTGGCATCATCACCGGCAGCGCCCCGCAACAGGCCGGTTCGTATGCAGTAACGTTGAGGGCCTCCAATCGACGCGGTAAGGACAGCCGTTCGTTTCTGATTGAAGTGGGGGATCGGATCGGCCTGACCCCGCAAATGGGGTGGAACGATTGGTACATATTCTATGACCACATTACGGACGGCGATGTGCGGACGGCCGCAGCCGCGATGATCTCCTCGGGGATGGCCGATTTTGGCTACCAGTATGTCGATATCGACGACGATTGGATGAGAAGGCCTGGTTCACAGGACCCTGCTTTGAAGACGCCTGTTCGCGATGCGCATGGGATGATCCTCCCCAACAGCCGCTTCCCGGACATGCGCTCGCTGACCGACTATATTCACTCACTTGGGCTGAAAGCCGGCATTTATTCCTCTCCCGGCCCTCTGACCTGCGGACGATCTGAAGGCTCTTATCAGCACGAGGAGAACGATGCGCACAGTTACGCCGATTGGGGCTTTGACCTGCTCAAGTACGATTGGTGTTCCTACAGCCGCATCGCCACCGGAAAGACACTGGACGACTTCAAAAAACCATACAAAAAAATGGGCGCTCTGCTTCATGGGCTTGATCGCGACGTCATCTTTAACACCTGCCAGTATGGAATGGGCGATGTGTGGAAGTGGGGACGCGAGGTCGGCGGGCAATCCTGGCGAACCACAAACGATGTGGGATTGGCGCCAAATGCAACTCTGCCGGGATTTTATGAGGTGGGCTTCGCCAATGCGGCGCTCAGTCAATACGCTGGTCCTGGTGGGTGGAACGATCCCGATTACATCCTCATCGGCACCGTGGGCGATTCCACAAACTCTAAAATCCCAGTCCGGGTTAAGTCCCTCACGCACGACGAGCAATACAGCTATATGTCGATGTGGTCTCTGATGGCTTCGCCTCTCATATTCTCTGGCGACATGAGCAAGCTAGATGCGTTTACGCTCAATGTGCTGTGCAACTCTGAGGTTATCGATGTCAATCAGGATTCGTTGGGCAAGCAAGCTGCCATTGTGCGGAAGACCGCGGACCAATTCATTCTGGAGAAGTCACTCGATGACGGGTCGGTTGCCGTAGGCCTGTTCAACCTGACCAGCGCGCCACGGTCCATTTCGATCAACTGGAAGGAACTTGGATTGAGCGGCAAACAAACGGTGCGCGATCTCTGGCGCCAGCATGACCTCGGATTATTTTCTGGCCTTTTTTCTACGCAAGTGCCGGGCCATGGAGTCACGATGGTGCGGCTGATTACTGCCCATAGCCGTTGAGAGATGTGGGCAAAAGAAGAATTGCGCTTGTAAATAACCCTCTGCACCGGCCGGTAGAAGACAGACAGGCCGAGGCCAGAGCTCGAAAGAGGCATCGATGAAACCGACGAGACGGGAATTTGTAAAACTTGCAGTGGGAGTTGTCGCAGCAGCAGAACAACTGCCTCGACTTGGAGCCCAAGCCGGAGATACCGCCCAGGACACTGATCCGAAATTGGAATACCGTTCTCGATTCCTGCATGTACAGATGGCCACCGATCAGCCGAACATTGCCGTGCTCTCGGTCGATTCGCTGGGGCAAAACAATCTGGACGGCAATGTCATGCTGCCCGTGCCGCCTGTGAGACGAGCTTACCTCGCCTCTTGCACCGGCTCAATAGTTGAATACCGTTTGCCGGGAACAAAGGGCGATCCGGCATGGAGTTTCAACTTCAGCGAGTCTGGCATGGTTGTCCGAACAACATATTCTGCCAACAACCGACACGAAGCTCTGATTCTCAATTTTGATTCCATCAGCAGTCATGCCACTTTGCTTGGACTTGTTGATGACGAGGGGGCAATTTCCTTGCCCGCGCTTTTACACTTTCCGGTGCGGGGTACCATTCGCATCACAACGAGTGCTCCGAATGTAAGCCTCGGCTACGATGCGTCGCGTCGCACGGAAGATTTTGTCCGTGTCAGCTTTCCGCCCGCGACCAGGCGACAGCCGCAGATTGAATATCGGCTTGACGTAACCTGCATCTACCCTCATAACGCAAATATTGAAGCAGATCCAAAGTACGATGGATACCGCCGCGATTTTCTGAGCATTCTCCAGCTCAATCCTCGGCGGCGCGCGCTGGCTAATAACTCCGCCAGTGACACTTGCGCCGACACTGTTTTTGAATATGCAATGATGGCTGTTTCCATACCGCCTCTTGCCGAAGGCTTGAGCGCGCTTGATCTCATCCGGCAGACTTTGGACCGCTACATTGGCGGCATGGCTGCCTACGGGATGAAGGAATATAAGAACACTCCCATGCTTGCCTACGACTTTCTGGATAGTTACCCATCGCTGGTGATCGCAGCAACCACGTATGTGCAGGCAAGTCACGATGAGGCGTGGAGCAAGCGTAACTATTCGGTCCTCCAAAGCTGGGCCGACAAACTGATTGAGGCAGACGTGGATGGCGATGGGCTGATGGAATATCCACTGAGCGGAAACTCCGGTTCCTGGCCAGCACAGTATCTTGTGCGACCTTCCAGCTGGTGGGACACAGTTGGCTTTGGACACAAGGACGCATACGCGAATGCGCTCGCCTACAAGGCATTCGAGGGCATGGCGGAACTTGCGGCGGAGTTGGGTAATTCCAGCGACGCAGCCAGCTACAAAAGCCGCGCGGAAAGAGTGAAGAACACTTACTACAGAACGTTCTACAATCCCGCGACGGGCGTGCTGGCAGGATGGAAAAGCTCTGACGGCAAACTGCACGACTACTACTTTTTATTTGTGAGCGGCGTTGCCGTTACCTACGGACTCGTAACACGCGAGCAGGCGAACAAGATATGGGACAGGCTGTTGGCAAAGATGAAGGAAGTTGGGTATAACCGCTTTGACTTGGGACTTCCAGGCAACCTGATCCCGATTCGGCGGGAAGACTATGTGATCGCAGAGAAGAGATGGGGCGGACCGCAGAAGGCAGATGGCTCCGACACCTTCCAAATTTATGAGAACGGTGGCGCCTCCGCATGCTTTGCTTACTTCACGATTCGCGCACTGCAAATTCTGGGAAGAAACGAAGAGGCCGACGCCATACTCCAGCCTATGCTGAAGGGATTCAAAGAAGGGCACTTCCAAGGAAGTGGCCCGAATGAAACCACCTATGACTGGACCGCTTGGGATGGCAGTCCTCATGGCTATGAGGGATTGCTGGTGGACAACTATCTGACCCTGCTCGCAGCCGTGCCGCCGCATGGACAAAAACAATGAGTCAGACACACACCTCCGTGGGGCGCGCGAAACCGTAGCGTGATCTCACCCTAATAATTCCTCAACCTTGCTTCAGTAATGATCATCAGAGAACGGCATGCTGTTCCTACGCAATCTTGAGAGGACAGAACTTTGAATTGGAATCGAAGGGAGTTTTTGCAGACTTCCGCAGCTACAGCGGTAGCTTGCCGTGTGAGCCCGCTTCGCGCTCTGGCAGGTCAGGTCAACAGGCTGCGCTGGTTTCAGGAAGCCAAGTTCGGCATGTTTATCCACTGGGGTCCGTACTCGGTGGCAGGTGTCGAGGCCTCCTGGTCCATATTGAAGCCGACAGCTGAGATCAGCGAAGCCGAATATCACGCGCTTCCCGCTCGCTTCAACCCCGCGCACTTCGACCCTCAAGCATGGATCGCACTGGCCCGTTCTGCCGGACAGCGCTACATGGTCTTCACCACAAAACACTGTGACGGCTTTTGCATGTTCGATTCCAGCTACACCAACTACAAGATCACGCGAACACCGTATGGCAAGGACATTACCCGGCAGTTGGCCGACGCCTGCCACTCGGATGGGATGCCGCTGGGCTTTTACTATTCGCCGCCGGACGTCAACCATCCCGCCTTTCGCGATACGTCCAAGCCCTGCTCCACCAACTATCACGGTGAACCGGAACGGCAAGAGTGGCCGCTGTATCTGGACTACATGGGCTTGCAACTCGATGAGTTACTCACTCATTATGGTCCGGTGGCAACAATGTGGTTCGATTGGTTTGATTCGGTAAACATGAGTATGCAAGAGCGCTACGACGGCCAGCGCTTTCTCGACCAGTTGCGCCACTTGCAGCCAGCGATGCTGGTGAACAACCGTCTTGGCATTTCAGCCGACTTCAGCACTCCGGAACAGGTTATCCCCAAGGCCATTCCGGTAAAGGGTGTCCGGATGGACAGTCTAGTCCACAGTGCAACGGACAAGATGACAAGCGCCGTACCACGGCCCGATGAGTTTCAGCCTTGGGAGACGTGCATGACTATCAATAACACGTGGGCATACCGGCCCAAGGACCGCAACTTCAAGTCGTCCGAAACGCTGATTCGCTCGTTGATTGAGGTCATCAGCCGCGGCGGCAACTTGCTGCTGAACGTTGGGCCGCAGCCGGACGGCCAAATCCAACCGGAGTTTGTGGTGCGCCTGCAGGCAGTGGGCGAGTGGGTGCGGCACAATGAAACAGCCATCTACGGCAGCACGTACGGCCCCATCCAGGGCCAGGGCCCCTACCGCACAACCTCGCGCGGCGTAAGGCTGTTTGTGTTTGTGATGGATGAGAATGCATCGGAGGTAAAGGTTAGTGCGATCGATCGTCCTGTGCACCAGGTCAAACTGGTTGCTACAGGAAAGTCGCTGACCTTTCAGACAAGTGCTAAAGGAATAAGAGTTCCAATAGACAAGACACTTTGGGAGCATGGTATTCCGGTGTTGGAGTTGTGTTAGCGCGTCTTGTCAACGGAGTCGCTGTGTCTTATGGGCTTGTGACACGCAAGCATGGGCAGGAGCAATGAGTCAGACACACACAACCGTCGGAGCACGCGAAGTTGCGGCGCGGTCTCAACCAGATAACTCCTCAACCTTGCATCCGTACTGATCAGGGATACGGCATGCTTTTTCGTACGCAATCTAGAGAGGACAGAACCATGAATTGGAATCGAAGAGACTTTCTGCAGGCTGCCGCGGTGACAGCGGTAGGTGGCCGCGCGGCCACACTTCACGCCCTGGCCGGCGGAACCGACCGGATGCGCTGGTTTCGCGAAGCCAAGTTCGGCATGTTCATCCACTGGGGTCCGTACTCGGTGGCGGGTGTTGAGGCTTCCTGGCCCATCCTTCGCCCCAAGGGCGAGATCACCGAAGCTGAATACCGAGCTCTGCCTCAGCGTTTTAACCCGGTCAATTTCGATCCCCGCGCGTGGATTGCACTTGCAAAGTCCGCCGGCCAGCGCTACATGGTCTTCACCACCAAGCACCATGACGGCTTCTGCATGTTCGACTCCCTCTACACGAGCTACAAGATTACGCGCACGCCCTACGGCAAGGACATTACGCGGCAGTTAGCCGACGCCTGTCACTCGGATGGAATGCCGCTCGGCTTCTATTATTCGCCGCCGGATATGAATCACCCGGCATTTCGTGACACATCCAAACTCTCCGCCATCAACTATCACGGAGAGCCTGAGCGCCCGGAATGGCCGCTCTATCTGGATTACATGGGCCTGCAACTGGACGAGTTGCTCACTCGTTATGGTCCGGTGGCCGAGATGTGGTTCGACTCGGTCGAAGTGAAAGTGCAGGACCAGTACGACGGCCAGCGCTTCATCGATCAGGTCCACCACCTGCAACCGGCCACCCTGGTCAACAACCGCCTCAACATCTTCGCCGACTTCAGCACTCCCGAACAGTTCATCCCCAAGTCGATTCCGGTGAAGGGCGTGCGGATGGACAGTCAAGACCGAACCTCCGCAGACAAAATGGACAGCTCTGTCCCCAAGCCGGAAGACTTCGAACCTTGGGAGGCGTGCATGACCATCAACAACTCGTGGGCGTACAAACCCAAGGACCGCAACTTCAAGTCGCCCGATATGCTGATTCGTTCGTTGATCGAGATCATAAGCCGCGGCGGTAACTTGCTGCTGGACGTGGGCCCGCAACCGGACGGCCAAATCCAATCGGAGTTTGTGGAGCGCCTGCAGACAGTGGGCGAGTGGACACGGCGCAATCAGGCAGCCATATACGGCAGCACGTACGGCCCCATCCAAAACAAGGATACTTATCGCACAACCGCACGCGGCGCAAGCGTGTTTGTGTTTGTGATGGATCAGAGCGCCACCGAAGTGAAGATCAGTCCGATCAATCGTCCGGTGCATCAGGTGAAACTGGTTGCTACGGGCAAGCCACTGAACTTTCAGACAAACGGCAAAGAAATAAGGGTTTCTGTGGACAACGCATTTTGGGAGCATGGTATTCCGGTGTTGGAGTTGCGTTAGCGCCTGCGGATAGGCTCTCACGAAAATGGGAACATGCAATGACAACGAATCCCAGGGAATTTGGAGAATGGCAATGAGAAACGCAACGGGGACTCTGATCAGCAGAAGAGAGCTGATTCGAACAGGAGCGCTGGTAACGTCGGGCTGTGCCCTTATGCCCTGGGGATTCGCTGGAGCTTCAGAAACGCAGGAGACGTCCAACGGTGCGGACGCGAGTCAGTCCTGGACTATCGGCAACGATCGGATACAGAGGCTTATAACCTTCCAACCAAAATCGGGACTCTTCACGGAGCAATTCTCCGATCTGGCGACGCAGACGGATTTCACTTTTCTGGGCAAGAACCGCGCGGGTGTGGGACAGGAGTTTTCGTTCCTGTGCGACGGGCACAACTGCGCGGGAACAAATGCTACGTTCGCCTTGCTTGGCGCCGATGAGAGCCCTCTGCCCAACGGCAAGTCTCTCGCCGTGAGGCTGCGCCACAAAAAACTAGCTCTTGAAGTGTCCGTAATTTACACCTGCTATAACGGCCATCCAGCGATTCGTAAGCATCTGGTGTTGCACAATATAGGTGCGCTCGCATTGCGCATTTCGCACCTGAACATCGAATCCATCAACCTTGCTCTCGGATCGGCAAATGAGACCACGCTGCTAACGCAATACGGCACAATTCCGCGCGAGACGTTCTATACAGGCCGCTCCGAGGATGCGGGGTTGCTGGTTGCCAATGGATTAACGGGCAATGGCATCGCTGTGCTCAGCGAGGTTCCAGGATATATGAAGCGCACCGAGATCGACGGCTTTTCCAGAACGGACCATGTGCGGATCGGGGTTTTGTACGACACGGATCTGATGCCCTTCGAGCGCACACTCGCCCCCGGCGAAGCATTCACCACGGCCAGCGCGTCCCTAGTGGCGTTTCGCAAAGCAGATGGCTTCAACGATCCGCAATGGTTGCTTCCTTCGTACTCGGCGCAGATTCTGGAGCGGCGCGTCGACCGGCAAGGACCGCCGTGGATCTACAACACATGGGAACCGTTCCAACGGAAAATCAATAGCGCCATCGCGCTTGAACTGATCGATGCGGCGGGCGCAATGGGAATGGATATCTTCACCATCGACGATGGATGGCAGAAGGAGTACGGCGAGAACACGGTGGACTTGGCCGCATTTCCAAAAGGGTTGCAGCCCATCATCGAGGCCGTGGAAGCCAAGGGAATGAAGCTCGGTCTGTGGCTTCCACTTGCAGCCATTGGAACCTCGACCGCGGTCTATCGCGACCATCCGGAATGGGCGGCGTTCGACCAGGAAGGCAAGCCCAAGATCACCGTGACAGCGGCGGGCCCGAAGGCTGTGATGTGCATGGCCTCCGCATTTCGAGAGACCGCGGCCGCCCGCGTTATCGACGCCATCGAGCGATTCCGCCTGGCCTATGTAAAGCTCGACCTGACAACTATCTTCAATGCCTACGGCGAAGCCCCGGGCTGTTGGGGCAAGGGCCACGAACATAGCAACTGGGCGGAATCGCTCAACCGGATTTATGAAGGCATTTCGTTCGTAACACAAGCGGTTTACGAGAAACATCCAGAGGTGCTGATCGATTTGACCTTCGAGCTTTGGGGTCAGAAGCACATTATCGACGCGGGGTTGTTGGCGGCGGGCGATCTGGACTGGATGAGCAACGTGGACGACTCCCAGCCGAACTCCGCGGGCCCACTGCAAGCGCGGCAGTTGCTCTATCAGCGAGCAGCCACAATGCCTGCCGAGTGCATGTTGATCGGCAATCTGCATGCAGACTTGCCAACGATTCAGGAGACCTTTGCGACAGCCATCGGATCAGCGCCCGTGCTACTAGGCGACCTTCGCAAGCTGAGCCAGGACGATCGGCAGTGGTACCACGAAAAGATCCTCTGGTTTAAGAATCTGAGAAACACCACGAAGATTAGCGAAAGCTTTTTCCCACTTGGCAGTTGGCTGCAGACCACCCCGGCTGCTTGGGACGGTTATGCACGGCTGGCACACAGCGGGAATGGCGTGATTGCACTTTTCCGCAACAAATGGAAGGGAGCGGCTGCCCTTGTGCAGTTACCCTTGATGCCTACGGGGAGATACAAGCTGAGTTCCATCATTACCGAAAAAGATCTTGGCGTCTTTGAAAAGTCCAACTGGGTACACGGCATACCAGTTCGATTTGCAGAGGCACAGACCGTCGAAGTTCTTGAGGTTACCGTAATCAGTGCGTGAGCGGGCGGTTACGCACGAATGCTCCAACTCTGTGCCTTATCTGTCATTGGGAAATAAAAGCTTGGCCGCGCGCCTCGCGTTTTGCCTGGCAAAACGATGAACAGCAACCAATTCCATGCTTGCAATCAATCTCTGTGCGCGTACTCTTCTCTCTGAGAATGGACGCTCGCCTATCACGCCTGAACCCAGTGCAAGGCGTGGCTAAATTTCAGATTCCTGAGGAGAACAAACATGCCCACGGACGCAGTGGAATTGACGATGTCCTATGCGGAGCGCCTTGAGGCGCTTCGCGCAGCCAAGAGTGCTCAAACGATCGAGAAGCAAGCCGTCCGTGGATCGATGGACTATGACGACCACGGCATCGTCTTACCTCCAGCCGGCGTGCGAGAAATTGTGCATAGCATGAGCGGCTCGGGCATTTCGATCACCGACGTGATCATGAATACTTTTAAGCCGACTCCGAGCGATGACTGCGGCGAGTTCTTTGGCCCGCGCGCCTGCGGCGAAAACTTTCGCAAACTGTTGGAGATGCATCCCACCTATATCGAACCGGAGTCGTCGCTCGCTGGTGGGTACATGGTCAACTTCATGTCCTATCGCAACCTGGGCTGGAAGCCCGACCTGGACTGCTCCGATCTGTTGGCAAGCCACGAGAAATACCATTCGGTTCCTGCAGTGGGAGCATGCCAGCACATGTGCCAGGATCTCGCAATTGGACTGCGCCTGGGCTGGGGCGGCTTGTTGCGCAAGATCGAGAAGAACAGCGTACTGAACCCGGATTCAGAGGATTTCTATGCCGGTCTGCGGCATGTCGTTCTTGGAATGCAGAATTGGATCGCACGTCATGCTGAAGCTGCTCGCGATTTGGCCGAGGCTCGGCCAGAGCTACGCGAGAATCTGCTCCAAATAAGCACTATCAATGAACGCCTGGTCTGCGAGCCGCCACAGACCTTCCGCGAAGCGTGCCAATGGATACTTTGGTACCAATTGGCAGCTCGTATGTACAACGGAAGTGGCTCACTGGGCAAGCTTGACGTTTTGCTTCAGCCGTTTTACGAAGCAGATGCACGCGCCGGCCTGCTCACAGACGAAGAGGCAACCTTTCATATTGCGTGCCTACTGCTGCGCGATACGAGCTACATCCAGTTGGGCGGACCCGACTGCTCAGGAGAGGACGCAACGAGCAAGGTATCTTTTCTTGTTTTGGAAGCAGCGCATCGTTTGCGGATTCCGGCCAACATTGGCGTGTGTGTCGGCAAAGAAGTGGATAAAGGCTTGCTTAAGCGGGGCGTTGAGATACTCCTTGAAGACCGCGGCGGGATGCCCAAGTTTCTTGGCGTCGACAATACGATCTCTGGTTTCGCAGCGTGCGGGTTCCCGATTGAGGATGCCCGCGACCGGGCGTATGCGGGATGCCATTGGAGCGCTATTCCAGGCCGCGAGTACGGCAGTATGGACGTGATCAAAGTAAGCCTCCCTCGCATCCTCGACATCGCACTCCGCGAAATGCTCGCTGACGCAGATGTCAAGCCAAGCGTGGAGGAGTTGTGGACTCGCTTCACCAAACACCAGCAAGCCGCTCTTGAGACAGTCGCGCTCGGAATCGACTATCAATTTGAGCACATGCACGAAGTGTTCCCGGAGATTGTTCTGGATCTGTTGTGTCATGGACCAATCGAAAAAGGGCTGGATGCAAGCCACGGCGGCGTCGAATACTACACCTTTGGCGTAGACGCCGCTGGATTGGCGACCGTTGCGGACTCCTTTGCGGCCTTGCAGGAAAGAATCGATATGCAGCATTGTCTTTCCTGGCCGGAGCTTCTCACCCATATAGACGCGGACTGGGCAGGCCCAGCGTGTGAAATAGCTCGATTGACGATGAAGTACTCTGGAAGGTTCGGCAATGGCGAATCAACTGGCGATGCGTGGGCTGTCCGGATTGCTCAGTCCTTTAGCTCTGCAGTCGTAAAGAACCGGACTCCGCGCGGTCTCAAAATGATTCCCGGCATCTTCTCGTGGGCACTCAATATCCAGCTTGGCAAAAAGCTCGGCGCCACGCCAAATGGCCGCCATGCCAGCGACCCTATCTCGCACGGAGCCAGCCCAGATCCGGGGTTCCGCAGAGACGGGGCAGCGACCGCGATGGCCGTCGCTGTCGCAAAAGTGCAGTGCGGTTATGGAAACACAGCGCCGCTGCAGATTGATCTCGATCCATCACTCACAGACACGCCCGAGAGCGTTGACAAAGTAGCTGCACTGATCCTTGGCCACTTCGATCTGGGAGGGACCCAAATCAATATCAACATCCTCAACAAGCAGCAGGTGGTGGAGGCAGACAAAAATCCAAAGCTCTTTCCCGACCTTGTCGTGCGCGTGACAGGTTTCAGCGTCAACTTCGCAAGCCTATCGCCAGAAATGAGAAAGCTTGTTGTTGACAGACTCATCTGCAATTGATGAGTAGCCCGGCCAGTTCTTGCGTTGATCGGTCAGCGGAGTAGAGAGTTGATAGCCATACCAACAAAACACATCGATCCACTGCAGGTGTCCGGTAAAGCTTCGCCGGTCGGGATCATCTTAGGCATCGAACGCTTCTGTACACGCGACGGTCCAGGCATCAGGACCACTGTCTTTTTCAAGGGATGCCCTCTTCAATGCGCCTGGTGCCACAACCCGGAAGGGCTCAGCAGGCAACAGTCCATTTCATTTGCGCAAGAGACTTGCATCGCCTGCGGTCGGTGCGTCGAGGCGTGTGAGCACGGTGCGCACCACTTGATTGGCGACAGCGGCAATGCGCCTGGATTGCATTCCTTCGATCGCATTCGATGCACTGTATGCGGACGTTGCGCACAGGCCTGCCCAACCGGGGCGCTAGAGGTTGTCGGTAGGCATGTTTCTGTAGATGCCGTGTTGCACGAGGTATTGCAGGATCAACCTTTCTACAGCAGGTCAGGCGGCGGTCTGACACTCAGCGGGGGCGAACCCACGGCTCAAATCGAGTTTGCGCTTGCACTGCTCGAAGCGGCGAAACGCGTGGGGCTGCACTGCTGTATCGAAACGAGCGGATATTCATCGTGGCAGAACTTCGCACAATTGTTGCCATTTGTGGACCTCTTCCTCTTCGACTACAAGGAATCAAATGCTAAGCGTCATCTAGAATATGTAGGGCAATCGAACGAAGTGATTCTGCGGAATCTCAAAGCACTTCACGATCATGGGGCAAAGATACAACTGCAATGCCCAATCGTGCCTGGCTACAATGACCGCGAGGAGCATTTGCAAGCCATCTGCGCTATTGCCAAGAACCTTCCAGGACTTGTAGGAATGCGGCTGCTTGCGTATCACCCACTTGGGACAGACAAGCTCCGAAAGCTTGGCTTCCCCTCTGTAGAAAAACCCTCAGGAGTTCCGAACTTGGACGAGCTATCCAGATGGACGAAAGTTCTCACGGAACAAGGTATCAGGATCGCGACCTGATCCTGCAAGCGGCCGCAGGGCACGAACTCAGGTGAATTCTCACGTTGATGTTTGGTGGAAAGGCAGACAGACCACATTGTGTAAGAGGGTCTATCCATGAGTCAGATTTGCGAAACGGTCCGATGGAAGGACCGCGATGCTATTCGGCTATCGAACGGAGTCGTGGAGCTGACTTCGCTGACTGGCGGAGGGCACCTGGCCTCATTCCGATTCCTTGACGAGGACCGCGGTTCGCTGCAGAACGTTCTTTGGGAGGCGCCGTGGACAACGCACGATCCGAATCGAAGTTGGTCCAAGGAGATGTCTCGACTCTACGGCCCATCTGAGACAGGCAAGTTCCTCGCCGGATTTACCGGACATGCCCTTTGCATGGATTACTTCGGTGAACCATCCGCTGAGCAGGCTGCTGCCGGCCTAAGCCTTCACGGCGAGGCACCATGCAGACGATGGAGTGCAATTGGCGCGGCGGGGTCACAAAAGACTGGTTGCCGATTCGTGGTTGATCTCCCTCTTTCGGGGATGACATTCGAAAGAGATATTTGTTTGGGAAATGACCAGAGCGTCGCATACATTAAGGAAACCGTGTGCAACAAACACGACGTCGAGCGTCTATGTAATTGGGTTCAACACGTCACCTTTGGCTCCCCATTCCTCGACGAAGGATTCGCCTCGCTAATCGCTTCTGCACAGACTGGAATGACATCGCCGTTCGTCTATGACGGCAACTCCCTGCTCCTGAGCAACTGCCGCTTTACCTGGCCATACGTACAGCGTAATTCAGGCAGCAAGCCTGTCGACCTGAGACTTCCGTTCACTGAAAGGGGAAGTGGCTTTCTCGTTGGCGCGAGGCTGGATCCGCGACGCGAGATAGAGTTTCTGGGGGCTATCAATTGGAATCTGCGTCTGGGCGTGGGGTATTGTTTTCGCCGCCGCGACTTTCCCTGGATGACAGTGTGGGAGGAAAACTGCGCGCGGCAGGATGCGCCATGGAACGGAAAGGCTCAAGCTCGAGGCATGGAATTCGGTACAACGCCGTTGCCTCTGCGAGCAAACGGCGGTCTCACAGACAAATGCTTTTCCGATACTCCCAGAGGGTGCGGCATCGCCGCCCATGGAAAGAAAATGGCTCGTTACATCATGTTCCTGTTTGCAGTGCCTACAGAAATGCGTTCTGCTGAAAGTGTTGTACTAACGCACGATGCCATCTCCATTTACGACGCGAGTGGAGCTGTTTCTCTTTCCGTTCCAGCTGAGGGGTGTGAAGAATTTCTTGCTTAATTGAAATAGAACATCTGATCACTCTGCGCGTATCAAAACAATGCTGGGGTTGCTCTTGGATTCGCACTTATGCGATTCCAAGGTTATCCCCGTTTGCGCCATTCATCAATATTGAGAAAGGATTATAGGATGATAGAAATCGACTCCACGGAACTGCTGCAACAGTTCGCAAGCGACAACTATGCCGGCATTTGTCCCGAAGCACGGCAAGGCATAGAAGCGGCGAATCATGGGCACGCAACTTCCTATGGCGATGATCCATGGACAGCCAGAGCATCCAATGCATTCGCGAATTGTTCGAGACCGAATGCGATGTATATTTCGTCTTTAACGGCACCGCGGCCAACTCGCTCGCGCTCGCGTCTCTTTGCCAGTCTTATCACGGAGTCATCTGCTGCGACCAGGCTCATGTCGAGACCGATGAATGTGGCGCTCCAGAGTTTTTCTCAAATGGATCAAAGCTGCTGGTGGCACCGAGCGATGATGGCAAACTTACTCCGGCATCCATCCGTGAGCTCGCAACCAAACGCCGCGATATTCACTACCCCAAGCCGCGTGCCATCACGATCACTCAATCCACAGAGAACGGACGAGTCTATTCTCTGACAGAGTTGCGGGCCATCTCGAATGAGTGCAAAGCTCTCGGGCTTTCTCTCCACATGGATGGCGCGCGCTTTGCAAATGCCTGCGCGAGCCTGGGCTCTAGCCCGGCGGAACTGGCATGGAAGAGCGGGGTTGATGTCCTTTGTTTCGGTGGCGCCAAAAACGGAATGGCGGTTGTGGAAGCGATTCTGTTTTTCGATTGCAAGCTAGCTGCGGATTTTGATTATCGATGCAAGCAGGCCGGGCAACTGGCATCGAAGATGCGCTATCTTTCGGCACCCTGGGTAGGAATGCTCGAGAGCGGAGCATGGCTGCGCAATGCCGCGCATGCAAATCGCTGCGCGCAATTCTTCGCTTCACAGATCGCGGGCATTCCGGGCCTGCGATTGGCCGCGCCAGTTGAAGCGAACGCCGTCTTTCTTGAGGCGCCTGAAAATATTCTCGCCCTGGTTAGCGAACGCGGATGGAAATTCTATAGCTTCATAGGCGGAGCTGCGCGCTTCATGTTTTCCTGGGATTCCAATCTCGTCCGCATACAAGAGCTCTGCCGCAACCTAATGGAATGTGCTGCTCAGGCGCAGAAGTTCTGAAGTCGACGAGAGACATGCAGAACCTTTCGCGTCTCTCTCGTCCCATTCAATCGATCTTTGTTGCCTCCTCGGTTGCTCCACCTGTGTAGTTTACGGACTTCTGGTCCTTGGCCAGTGAGTTGCTCAGAAGCGTGATACCGGAAGACGCTGCGCCGCTGACCTGCGCGAAGACCAGGCTCGCCGCGGGCGAGCGCATGCCAGTCAGGAATGCGTGGCGGGTGTCGCGGAGATCGAACAGGGGCGCAGGTCCGGCGGATGCAGAGAGTTCGAGGCCGGCGAGAATCACATCATCCACATCGTCGCAAACGATGGCGGGGCGGGCATCGGGCTTGTCGGCGATGCACTCAACATTGCGCAAGCGCACGCGATCCGCGTGGCGAATGTAAAAGCCATACGCGGGCAGACGACCCATCATCCAGGACTCGGGATATTCGTCAACGACTTCAGGAATGGTGCGACGAGCCCAATCTTCCGGTCCTTGCTCGACGGTACGGATGCGGCAGTCGCTGATCGTGATGTCAGAAGGGCGAAGGCCAGGAACGCCGGTGATGGAACTGGTGACAATCGATCCCGTTGAATCCACGCCTTCGATGAGGACGTTGCGCAGGAAGCTGCCTTCGCCCTTGGTCCGCGAGCCGAGACGGACGAAAATAGGCGCGCGCACATTCTGCATGCGGATGTTAGAGATGACGACACCATCGACACTGCCGCCGTCAACGGTTTCCACGTTGATGCCGCCTATTACGCGATTCATCATGGGGCTGTCACTGTCGCTGTAAATGACGGAGTTTGAGAACACAATGTTCTCGAAGGCGCCGCGAGTGGCGGTGCCCATCTTGAATCCGTTGCTCGCGCATGATGCTACGCAGTTGGTGATGGTAATGTTTTTTGAAGGCAGCACGCTGTAGCCGTAGAAGTTTTCACTCTTGAGACAGATGGCATCGTCGCCGCCTGTGATATCGCAGTTGGATACAAACACATTGCGGCAGCTTGTGATGTCCATGCCGTCTGTATTTCTTCCCCAGAAGGGATTACGGATACGAACACCATCAATAAAGACAGACTCGCAGTCAATGGAGCGGAGAGTCCACCCGGGAGAGTTTTTGAGGGTGACTTCGCTGATGCGCACGTTGCGGCACTGCGCAAACTCAACCAAAGGCGAAGGACGGCTGTTGTGATTGATGGTCCGAAAGTGACCTGAGGCAACATCTTGCCAGGCTTCTTCGGGTGGGGCAGGCGGGACGTTGGGGTTGGGCTCCCAATAAGCCTCGCCCTGGCCGTCGAGAGTGCCTGGGCCACAGAGTGTTACGTCCTCGGCATTCTGTGCAAAAATGAGGTGCTGGCCAGTCGCATCGCCTAGCCTAGGCGGACCGGCGTGGTAGGTGTAGTCGTTAATGTTGGGACTGCCGAGAAGAACGCAGCCTGCTTCAACGTAGAGCGTCACGCGGCTCTTCAACTCTAGACCGCCGGTCAGAAAGATTCCGGGCGGCGCATAAACGAGCCCGCCGCCGGCCTGAAATACTTCGTCGATCGCTCGTTGAATTGCTTTTGTGTTCAGGACCTTCCCGCCGGGCACAGCGCCGTAGTCCAGAATACTTTTCGCCGTCTTGATGGGCACGGTCGATGCAAGTCTTGGAGCGCCTGTAGCGGCAATGCCCAGCGCAATCGATGAAGCGGAAAGAAACTCTCTTCTTAACATTTGTCCCCCATTCGCATCTTGCTTTACCAGGCCTACTCGACCTGTCTCGCTGGCTATTTCTTCTTCAGCGCACGCGGCTTATACACTGCCGAGGCAACGATCGAATCGGCACAACCATAATAGAAGCGCCATTCGCAGTGGAACCACACAAGGCTTTCGACAAAAGTCACATTGCCGCTTCCGCCTGTCGCCGGCCCTACGTGCACGATTTCAAACTTCCGTTCGGGATGAAAAAAATCAGCATCCGTGCGGTCAATCAGCCTGGTTGGATCTTCAGAATCGAATAGCGCTTGTGCTACAGCCCACACATTACCGCTTAATCCAAGATCTGGACGCCCATGAGCCCCGGCGTTGTAGATGAGAAATATGCCGTTCTCGGTAACAAATGCAGGCGGTCCGGGCTCGACAACGTAACTATCGAATCTGTCCGGGCGCAGGGGCAGAACCGTCACAAATTTGCCCTCTGCATTTTCAATGACGTTCCAGTCCGTCAGGTTATCGGAGTTAGCCACCATCGCACCGGAGTCATTGAAATACATCCAATACTTACCGTTGATCCGCTGGGCGATAAATCGTCCGCCCTCTCGCCTGCAAACAACAGCTCCGGACTTGGACCAGAAGTCGCGATACTTATGCTGATGACAGTTGCCGATCGCGAGCCCACTCTTGGTCCAGTGATACAAGTCTTTCGAGGTCGCGCAACTAAGACGGGCTTTCTTGCCGTCGTAGGACGTGTACGTCATAACATACATGCCATCCTCCGTTTCCGCGACACGAGGGTCTTGGCAACCACCAGGCCATTCGTAATCCTTCATGAAATCGTGATCGGGGTAGAGCACTGGAACCGGATGCCGTTCAAAATGACGGCCATCTTCGCTGACAGCCAGTCCAATCCGGCTCGTGCCCCAACTATTGCCGCGCGAAAAGTCTTCAGCGCGATAGAAAATGAAAACCTTGTTATCCTTCACAACAGCGGCCGCGCACAGAACACTCTTGTTTTCCCAGGGGATGGTCCTGCCTGAAATCGGACACGCAAAAACGCTGTCCGGCTTCGCGCCGATATGATCCGCCTCGTCGTCGCGCACAAATGGTCCCAGTCCCCAGGACGGAATTCCCCGACCCCCTCCTGTTGCGGCTACACTCTTTGCCAGATCGGCCGACTTGAAAATGAAGTCGCGATCCCTGCTTTCGATGGGCCCCATCGCACGGCTGTTGCTTGCGCCGAAAGCTCTCCAGAACAATGTTGCCGATGACAGCAAGACACCAGAGACATACAAGAAAGAGCGACGCGTTACCTTCTCCATCAACGATCTCCAGACATTGCACGTGTAGCAGAAAAGACGAGTCGAGCGTGCGCACGCAGCTTTGGCCTAGACCCGCAGTCTGAGAGTCATAATCTCCCAGGGCTTTACGGCAAGCTCCACCGTTCCGTCCGAGTTGACGGCGACAGGCTGGTCTTCCTCCTCAATCAGGTTCGTCTTCCAGGCTTGTTTGATAGGCCGGAACAATCTCACACGTGCGCGTCCATTAGCACTCCCCTCAGCTTCGAAGAATCGCAGGGTGATCGAATCATCATCCTCGCTTTTCTTGAGAGCTGTCATGATCATGTTCCTGGGCTCGATATGTAGAAACTCTCCGTCGGCCGGCAGCAATCCGCCTGGAACGGCTGAGGTCGAGAAGGCAATGAGCGGATAATTGAAAGCAACCCCATCGCGATAGCGATTGCGCCAACCGCCGCTGTGGGGATAGAGAGCCATGCGGAAACGGTGACTTCCCTCTTGTGTGAACCAGTATTGAGGATTCCACCCCAGGCATTTTCGTGTAGAAAGCAGCACATGTTGAAGCACGGGGTAGTTGACTGGGTTATCGGTCTGGTCCGCAAACAGATGCAGCGTGCAATCGGAAGCTGCCAGGCACCCCCCGCCCAAATAATGATTCGATGAGGCGTCTATCCAGTTGATGGCTTCGCGGAAGGGCAGAGGCTTGTTTCCGCCATATTTTTCTGCCCCAAACTCGCAATCGACAGCAGCGGGAAGGTCGGCGAACTCAATTTCGCCTTTCCCCATTTCGACCGTGCCAAACGGAACCTCGTAGCTTAGCTGGCAGTCCTGGGGAAGATCGATGGGCAATGCCATGCGTAACTCGCGCGACTGGGGACCGTCCCAATCCAGAATGTCCACATCCATTTCCACTCGGTCCAGCGACGCATACAGACGGAATGTCTGGCGAAGCTTGAAGTGCCTGAACTGAGCCTCGCGCACCGTAGTGGTCATGACCGGCCCTTTGTCAAAGCTCCGGGAATGGAAATCGTGATTGCTGGTCTTGTCGAAGTCTTCGCTGGTGACAGTTACGGGCACTGTCTCTTCCCACGCAATTCCTGGCGCTGTAAACTGCAGAATCTCGCCGCCGAAGAACTTGTCGGTTTTCAGCATCTCGCGCTGCATGCGCTTGTCAAACAAACTCTTCAGGCCCCCCGCGCCAAGAACTATGCGCAGGGAGTCGTTTTCCATGATGTCGGCTGTGATAGATGTAGCCCTAGAGAAAGAAGAATCAGCCCGCTCAAGGCGATAGGTCTTATACCCGGTAGAGGGAACACTCTCCGCAAGGAAGGCTATCTCCATTCTTCCAGAGCCCAAATCATCATTGACAATTTGACAGTGGGTTTCTCTGCCGGCACTGTCGCGCAGCCCAACGCCGCTCCAACCCGCCGGCACGGATATCGTGCAGCGTACGATGTCCGTTCTTTGCCACGAGAGCGGGTTATAGACGACTACCGCAAGTTGGTCAGAGGATGGCGAGGTGACGGCCCCGGCCAAGTGCTCGCCTGCGTCTGCCAGCAGTTTATCCGCGAGCATTTTCGACTTTTCATACGACTCGACGTAGACACCGTCCGACACGGTTCCTCGGTTGCCGCCCCAACCGTGATCCGGCCAGCAGTTAGCCTGCCAAGCCTCTTCAAAGGTTGCAGCTGGGTATTTGGTGGACACACCGGCCTGAAGCAAACCTGCCGTCAGCCGTTCCGCCATCAAGATGCGGTTGTGAGCCAAACGGCCGGCCAGCAATCCCTCCCGGTGCCCAGGCTCGTCGTAGTAGGCCCAGGCGAATGGCCAGTCGCCGTTGACAGTTTGGACATTCGGTTCATGGCTAGTGAAATCGTCGAGCGCGCCCTGGGCTTCAACCAGGCGAAGCACCGGAGGCTTGATCTGTCTCCCTGGCTGTCCCTTGTAGTGTTGGTTCCACACATCGGCAAAGCGCTTCATTGCCGCATTCTGGTCATGGACGTATGGGATCAGCGATCCGGTCGGCGGCAGGTAGTCGCTGTTATAGTCGTAGATCATCTGTGGAGGCAGTTCGCGCGACCGGTAGTAGTCCTCGCGTTCGGCTGCGGAGCTGAGCCAGCCCTCGTTCCCCTTCGGATCCGGAAGCCCGTGGGCACTGGCGTAGCGAAATGCGAAAACAAACACGCTTGATCCATCCGGAGCTTCCCAGTTGTAGAAGCCCCATGGAAATCGTCCTTGAATAGCGTACTTGATGCCGGCTTTAGCCAGAATTTGCGGCATCTGCTGTGTCATGCAGGGTGGATCGGTCTTGCAATAGAAAACGGAGTCGACTCCCGTAAAATTCTTATGCAGCCAGCGCCTGCCCAGATAGAACTGCCGCACTAAATTCTCGGGGCCAACATGCACTTCAAGGTTCTCGACATAAGAAGCGCCCCATACAAATTTCCTGGCCCTCATCAATTGCGCCATCTCCTCACGCCTCTCGGGATGGCGATCGAGGAACTCCCGCAGGTACGCGACGCACTCCATCGAATAGCGAAACTCGGGATGCTCGCGGATCAAATCCATCGCAGGCAAAATCAACTCTTTCGAGCGAAAATCGGCGGTTATCTTCTGTGTGTCCAGCCAGCCAAGATCGTTGTGATTTGTGTCCAAGATGTCGAACGTACCGCCGTCGAAATAGGAATGGTATGCGGAAACCTGAAGATTGCGTCCGTCTTTGAACGCGTGCGTCTGGTCCGCAATTCGAAATTCCATCACTTCGTCTTCATAGGGCGCGGGAATCCAGATATCGTGGCGCGACACAGAACGTGCGGCAAAGACTCCGAGTGGGATAGTTGCCAACAGCCTTCCTGCCTGCAGCACCTGGAGAACTCCACCCTCGACCTGCGCTCCAGGATTGGCAACCTCAATGGTCGCGGATTGAACAGGCTTACCCGCCTGCGCGTCGTACATGGTGTAAACAAAAACTTCAAACGAGGCAGCGTGCGGTCGTCCAAAGACACGGATGCTCCCCAGGCCGGTGCCTTGCGAGTTTGGCTCCGGCCAGATTTCATCGATGGTAATGCGCACCGACTTTGCCTTTTGCGCCTGGGGAAATACGACAATCTCAAAGTCTTTCGACTGCCGCAGCTCGGCTCTAACCGTGCCTCCTCCTGACAGCGTGCACGTAACCTTTCGCGCCGTAGCCATCTTCCCGCCCCTCATATCGGGGTCAAGGACAATATCGTAGGGGAGCGGCCTGGGGAGAATCAAAAGTTCGCTTACCATCTGCTCCTGGGCAAAGGCAATCTCCAGCCACGAACCAGCGGTTTCCTTCTCAGTCTGCCAGCTCGATTGCAGAAAGCCTTTCAACACATTGAGTGGTCGATACCCCTGATCGTTCGACGAGGCCGTGGCCGTGGCTCCGAGCTTCAGATCGGCAAAATTTGGATTCGGCTCTTGTTCATGAATCTCCGCCGCATAAAGCCTCTGTGAATTCAGCCATGGGCTTAATCCAGACTTCAATGCCAAAGAACCCGCCATAATGCCGCTAAAGTTTAGAAAGCTGCGCCGATCCATCAAGACTTCCTTTCGAGATGTGGTTCTGATTGATTAGTTTAATTTGACCCTACAGTTGATGAGGGTCCGTTCTCCAGCGCTGATTGCCAGCTCTGGAGAACGGACCCTCGCTCACATCATAGTAAAGTTCCGGGAGTTTCCTTAGAACATGAACTTCGCGCCAACCTCAAGTGTGCGTGCCTCGTAGCTCGGAGACCCAGCAGATGAGGTGATGGTTCCGATCGTGGCTTGATTCGAGATGTTCGCAGCCGGAGTGGAGAGGTTGGGATGGTTGAAGACGTTAAAGGAATCGGCACGCAACTGGAGATGATACCGCTCCTTCCAGGTGGTGTTCTTTTCCAGGTTCATGTCCCAGTTCTGCCAGCCGGGTCCGCGGAGCATGTCGTATCCCGAGGTGCCATAGGTGGCGTAGGTGGCCGGGCCTCCCGCAGTGTAGAGGGAACTGCAGGTGCCGGTTCCCGTGGAGTTATAGCAGAGAGGAGCGGTAAACGCCGCAGGATTGAACCACTGAGCCTTAGTCTTCTTGGCTGGATAGAGCGCGGTCCCGGATACCCGGTTGGCGCGTCCGCTCACCTGTCCCACGGGAGAGCCAGGGGCGGTGTAGGAAACAGAGAAGGGCTGTCCGGTTTGGAAGCTTGTAGTACCGGAAACCTGCCAGCCACCGATGAGTTTGTTGACGAAGTCGCCGGCATTGGCAAACAGCAGCTTGTTGTGGCCCATCGGAAGCATGTAGGTGTAATTCACCTGCAGGACCTGGGGCGTGATACCGGCGAGCGGACCGTAAGAGTCGCGGGGGGCTATGCCGGAGGGGTTTTCGAGGTTTTCCGTGCCGATGACGCGCGTCCACTGGTACTCCGCATTGAGCGATACGCCACTAGAGTACCGCTTGTGCACACCGAATTGGAGCTCGTTCAAGAGGCTGTGATAGAGCGGAGTGTTATTGAGACTGATCGAGGAAAAGGGCTGCACGAGGTTCGTACTTTGCACCGTAGCGCCCACCAGCGGCGGTTCTTGGAGATTGATGTTGGGAACAATGTTGCCGGAGCCACCTGTATTGTTCTGTTTCATGTTGTGCTGGCCCACATAACCCAGGCGGAGGTCGAGGCCCCTCGATAACTGGTGCTCGACGGCCAGGTTGTATTGAATTGTGCGAGGGGTTACGAGCTGGTGCTCGGCGCTCACACCATAGTTAGCTGCGAAAGCTCCTGTCGCAGCGAAGGGCGCATTCATAGTGATGGAAGGAACATTGCCGGCAGGCTGCGAGAACGTCGGGGAGGCGGTGAAGGGCGTGCCTCCGAAGGAGTCATTCATGTAGCCCGGCGGCAGCAGGTTGAAGTAGAGGCCCGCGGCGCCGCGCAGCACCGTGTTGGGGAGTACCTGATAGGCAAATCCCAAACGAGGTGCGATGTTATGCGGCTGCCGACCCACGTAGCTCATGGGGTTGCTGGTAATACCGGCCGAAGCCGACGTAGTCAGCGGAATTGAACCGTTGGTGAAATTGGGCAGTGCACCCGCAAGGGAGCTGCCGAAAACGACAAGCGACTTCAGAGAGGGAATATAGAGAGCCTGCTGGCCGTAAGGACTTTGGTTAAGCCACTGCAGGTCATAACGAATGCCCGCGTTGATGGTCAACTTGGGCGAGAACTTCCAGTCATCCTGGACATAGCCGGAATAGTGGCTGGACAGGACGCGCCCGGCTATGCCGCTTGGAGTTGCGTTGCCAGTGGAGTTAGGATAGCCCATCATGAAGTCGGCAAAAGCATTATTCGAATAACGCCCCGTGAACGAGTAGGTGCCGCGCTGAGGAGCCAATACACCGGCCGACCAATAGTTGTTGTAGAGATATCCAGCGCCGATCTTGATGGTATGTTTCGACATTACCTTGGTTATCGCGCTGTAAAACTGGATATCCTGCTCGAAGCCCTTGGAGCCGCCCTCGGAGACCGATGTGATATTGGAGATGCTGATTGCATTCGGCGCGCCGTTGATCAACTGCGGGCCGAGCCCTGGGATGATGGAAGCCATATCGACGTTCCAGTTCTGCGGAATGCGGAAGATCGGAAGATGGTTGTACGAACCATACGCATCCATCAGCAGCGAGGGAGAAAACGTATGTGTATAGCCAAGAACGAACAACGTATCGATTTCTCCATCCTGCGAGTTGCCGCCCTGCAGACTGTCGGAGCCGGAGTCCGGAAAGGGACCGTAGGCGGCTCTCAGGAAGGTAAAGCGCAGTTGATCCTTCTCGCTCAACTTGTGGTCGACACGGAGCGAGAAATGCTTGGCGGCGCTAACGTAGTTATCTTGCTCGATGGTGTTCGTGCCGCAACCGCTTGTGGTCGGGTGCGGGTAGAACAGCTTCAGCAGTTTCAGGTCAACCGAATTCTGCATCGAGGTTGGAATCTGGTTGTTAACAATTGCCGGTCCGCCTGGGATTGGGTTGACGATCGTCACCGGAGAGCTTCCGGCGCATGCCCCGCCAGCCAGAAACTCGGAGAAGTCGCCGGTGCGCATCTTCTCCGTTGGCTGCTGGGTCGTGAACGTCGTCGCCTGATTCAAGCGAAATCCTTCGTAGGCAAACAAGAAGAAGGAGCGATCCGCGCCGTTATAGAGATGCGGAATAGTCATGGGGCCGGAGATGTTGCCACCAAATTCGTTGCGCTCATACGCTGGGCGAGGCAACGACCCGGCAAAGTACTGCTTCGCACTGGTTCCCTTGGAGCGGTTGAATTCGAGACCTTCGCCATGATACTGGTTGCCGCCGCTCTTGCTCACCACAATCAGTTGCGCCTGTTCGTTGAACTCCGCGGGCGCGCCTGACGAAAGCATCTTGAACTGGCCAATCGCGTCGATTGGTGGAATTTCAGGCGCGGCGCGTGCAAGGGCGACCTCCTGGTTGACGACGCCGTCGAATGAAGCGCCCAAACCGCCATAAGCGTTGCGGCCACCCGAGCCGATCGCCGGCGTCATGCCTCTGTCAGCCAACTGGTCCTGCGCGCCCACGGCCTGCACGCCAGGGCTGATAGCAATCAGTCCCATCACGCTGAGGCGGCCGTTGAGCGGTGTGTTCTGAATCGATTCGCTTTCGACCACCAGGCCAATCGAGGAAGCCTCTGTCTGGATGACGGGAGCAGCCGAAGTAACCTCAATGGTCTCCTGCTGCGAACCGATCTGCAATGAAGGATTGATCTGTGCCACCTGGTCCATCTGGAGCACGATCTCATTCTGCTGATAGGTCTTGTAGGCGGCCTTGTCGACCTTGACGCTATAGCGTCCAGGGGCAAGGTGCGTGACTTTGTAAGTACCAACATCGGAAGTAGTCACAATCAGAACGGAGTTCGTATCCAAATTGCGGGTCGTAACCGTCGCACCAGCAATGGCGGCGCCGCTCGGGTCGGTCACCATGCCTGTGATCGTGCCGGTGGTGCCCTGAGCGGAAAGGTTTGACGGCAGCATGAGCGCAATGATGAGCATCAAGCTGGCAAAGAGGGCGGAATGCCCGATGCGTGTCACAGCCTGAAGGAACCTTGGCCTTCTGGGTCTTCTTGGCGTCTCCAAAACAGTATTCATTCCTTCTCCTTCTAGATTCCCCGGTCTTCTTTGCTAAGTTGCTTGCTGGTAACACAATCGCTTGGGTTTCGGTTCGCGGACCAGCTTCACGTCTGCTGGCAGCTCATTCGCGGTCCAGGTCTGGAGGCTGCCGCCTCAATGAACTCACTGGTCTCCTCTTTCCAACCTGATTTCGATGCGATTTCAGGTGTGAATTTTGAGTCGTGAATTTTATTGCATACTGTATACAGTAATGTCAAGAATTATTTTATTCCCGTTTTTATACGCCATGGCTGTGCTATCGTACATCGAAGACAGATAAGTTCCTATGCCATGTTGGGCGAAAGGTGATGGACAAAATGGCCACTTCGAATCTGTACGAACTGCCAGACACTGCGCCACTGAAGAGTCACGTAGCGGATCGGATTCGGAATGCGATTCTCGCCGGTACTTTCAAGCCAGGAGATCGGCTCAACGAAACCCACATCGCCAGCCAGTTCAAGGTCAGCAGGATTCCCGTGCGAGAGGCGCTCCAGCAACTGCAGGCACAAGGACTCGTCATGAACTATCCGCGCCGCGGAATGTTCGTGATCACTCTCAGCGAGGAAGATGTGCAAAGAATTAATAGCCTTCGTATCCTGCTTGAGGCAGAGGCTATTAAGCTATGCCGCGCCAATCTCACTGCCACCCAGGAGAGGCGATTGACCTCTATCGTCGAGGAAATGGAGAACACTACTCTGCATTCCTATTTCGATGCCTCGTTGCTCGATCTCAAATTTCATCGCAACATCTGGGCATGCAGCGGCAATCCATATCTCGAGAAAAATCTCGATTCCCTTTTGACGGTTTTATTCGCTCATCAAGCGTTGGCCTATACTGCCACTCACGGCGACGCCCTCTGGCCACTGGACCACCATCGCCCTCTCCTCGAGCTTATTCGAGGAACTTCTAGTCTCAGCCCGGAGACCGCGATGATCAATCACCTGAGGATTCGGTATACGAATCCAGAGAGATTTTCGAGCCTGGCACTGTCCCCGACTATACAGTCCGCCTGATTTGCGGACTCGGCCAAGTAAAATTTGACACTGGTGTATACGGTATGCAATGCTCCATATGTTCTTGAGTCCGATGGGGGAGCAATGGGGATCTGGAAAGACGACAATGATCTGTTTGCGCAGGCCGAACAGGAGCTGTTCACTTGTGTCATAGGGGACGTAATGGACAAGCTCGGTCTGTTTCATCAATTCCTTCCCCCACAAATCCGGCCTTTGAATCCTGCTACGGTCATGCTGGGGCGCGCTCTGCCCGTTCTAGCTGGCGATGTCTTCCAGGAAGCCATTTCACATTCCGCCAACAAGCTGATGGAAAAGCCTTTTGGGCTCATGCTTGATGCCCTTGACGATCTGCGCAGCAACGAGGTCTATGTCGCCACAGGTTCCTCCCCGCGCAATGCAATCTGGGGTGAGATGATGGCGACCCGCGCCTCCGTGAAGCGCTGCCGCGGAGCGCTGCTCAATGGCTATTACCGCGATACCAAAGGCCTTATGCGCATGAACTTTCCCACTTTTGGCTTCGGGTCCTACGGCCAGGATTCTTCACCGCGCTACAAAGTCCATGACTTTCGAGTCCCGATTGAAATCGGCAATGTCCCCATCCGCCCCGGAGATATTGTCTTTGGTGACATCGATGGTGTCTGCGTAATTCCCGTTGAGGTCGAGCAAGAGGTCTTCAGCAAGGCATTTGAAAAAGCCCGAAAAGAAAAGTTCGTGAAGCAAGATCTTGAAGCCGGCGCTTCAGCCACATTGACCTTCGCAAAGCACGGAATTATGTGAGGAGCATCCGGCATGTCCATCGGGGAATCACGATCCGCCATTATCCGCGAGTTTCTCGAACAACATGAACTCCAAGGCTGGCTTTCCTGGCGGCCCGATGAGTTGGTCCTCCAGTTGGGGCATACATCCTACTGGGGGATGTCGTTTCTCCTCTACCTTCAAAGCGGTGAGCGTGTCTTGTTTGCTCCGGAGCTCGAGCCCAGAACCACGATCCCGGATGACATCGATTTGATCCTCTATCCATGGGGACGCCTGGGATGCACAAACCCGTTTGACATTTTGTTTGACAAACTGAATTTCGAACTCGATAAACGGCACCTGCCGAGGCATTCTGTCGGGATCGCCGGCACTCCTGGCCGCTCGTCCCTCCCCATGCTATCCGCTGAACTGCCCCCAATAGCTGACCATGTCTTACGGAAGCTTTCCAGCGGCATGGCCGCCAGCGCTAAACTCGACGATGCGTTTCTGGCGCTCTATCAATTCAAAACCGATGATGAAATAGAGCAAATCCGTATCGCCAACCATGTTGCCCTCGCCGGACTCAATGCGTGGCGCGCATCGCTGTCTCCGGGCGTGACCGAAGCTGAGACTGCCGCCATTGCCGAAGCTGCGATACACAGTCAGACGGGCAAACCCGGCATCGATTCCGCGCGCGGATGGGCGATGGTGCAGTCCGGCTCGAATACGGCATTGGCCGGGTGCTTCAATCGATCGTCGGGAAGACGCATCGAAACCGGCGACCTCGTTCTCATTGAACTTGCGACCTGCGTCAACGGATACTGGAGCGATCTGACCCGAACTGAAACGATTGGCCCGGTTTCCGCCCAATCCGCTGATCTGTTGGCTGCGGTGCGCATGGCCCAACAGTCTTCCATTCGCTTGCTGCGGCCTGGCGTATCGGCGCGCGAAGTTGACGCCGCGGCACGAGACGCCCTCAAACAATCTGGCTTTGCCGACAGCTTTACTCATGCAACCGGGCACCACGTCGGTTTTCGGTATCACGATCCAGGATTTGCAATCGCGCCGGAAAGTAATGGGCTTCTTACTCGCGGAATGGTAGTTACCATAGAGCCCGGCGCGTATCTTGCAAATTGCGGCATCGGGGCACGCATAGAAGACAACATATCCATAACCGCAAACGGTGCTGAAATCCTCAGCGCGGAAAGTCATGAGCTGAAATGATTGAACTCGACTTGTCGGAAAGGACTATTTTGATCACCGGCGCCTTGGGAGCCATCGCCGAGCACATCGTGCGCACATTGTCTTTAGCGGGTGCAACACTGATTTTGACCGATATCCGGCCAGAATCAGACGCTTTGTCTACGCTTGATAGCTGGCGAATCGGCTCCACGAAAAACATCTATCGCCAGCTCGATGTGACTGACGGCGCCGCCATCGACTCTGTCGTAGAGGAAATGATGCAGCGCTACCCCAACTTCGATACGGTGCTGGGCCACGCTGGCGGATGTGGCTTGCATCCATTTCTGGAAACATCGCAAGCTGATTTTGACCGCATCTTTACCTTCAACTATCTTGCTCAAACCTATCTTGCGCGATCCGTCCTCACCCAGTGGCGCCAGCGTTCCATGGCCGGTCATCTGATCTTTACTTCGTCCTATGTCGCGCAGGTTCCTCATACGCGCATTCCCGCCTATGCCACCGCCAAAGCCGCCCTTGAGTGCTTCGTCAAATGTCTGGCTCTCGAATACGCGCCCATCGGAATACGCGTTAATGCGGTAGCCCCTGGAAACGTGGCCGCCGGCAGCTCCCTGAAGGTGTTTGAAGAAGACAAAGAATATCGCGAGTTCGTGCTGAGAGTCTCGCCGGCAGGCAGGCGTAACTCACCCGAGGCCATTGCAAACGCTATCCTTTTCCTTTGCTCACCCCTGGCGACGGAAATCAACGGCCAAACCATCAGTGTGGACCTCGGCGTCAGCATTCCAAAAATCGGATAAGGAAATTACATGAAGCTGGGTATTGGCCTTTATCGCCATATGCTGAACGAGGAGTACTACTCGTTTGCAGTTCAAGCCGGGTGTACGCACGCGGTCGTTCACTTGGTCGACTACTTCAAGAGCGGCAACTCCAATCCCCTCGACAACCAGCCAACTGGAACCCGGGATACGGTTTGGGGCGTGGCGGGGAATCCGGATGAGTTATGGACGTTGGAGGAGTTGACTAATCTTCGAAAGCAGATCGAGCGAGCTGGCCTTCACCTTGAAGCGATCGAGAACCTGGACCCGGCGCATTGGCACGATATTCTGCTCGATGGCCCCAAGCGCCCGCTCCATATCGAGAATGTCAAGACCATCATTCGCCGTATGGGAGAGGCTGGCATCCCCGTTCTTGGTTACAACTTCAGTCTGGCAGGCGTGTGCGGGAGAGTGCGCGGCCCTTATGCCCGCGGAGGCGCCATCTCCGTTGCAATGGATGGTCCAGTAGACACACCCGTTCCTCTCGGTACGGTCTGGAATATGGTCTATGACCAGCACGCGCCCGCGGGAAATCTGGCCCCGATTACTCACGATGAACTGTGGAGCCGCTTGCGGCGCTTTCTTGAAGAAGTCCTGCCCGTCGCTGAAGCCGCAGGAGTCCGGCTTGCCGCACACCCCGACGATCCTCCCATGCCAACCATGCGCCAACAACCTCGCTTGGTCTATCAGCCTCAGATGTATCGCAAATTGATCGGCATATCGTCGAGTCCCAGCAATGGTCTGGAACTCTGTCTTGGTACGCTCGCCGAAATGACAGAGGACAATATCTATGACTCGGTGCGCGAATATAGCAGTCAGAAGCGAATCGCCTACATCCACTTCAGAAACATAAGTGGAAAAGTCCCGCACTATCATGAAACATTTATCGACGACGGAAATATCGATATGATCCGCATCCTGTCGATACTACAGCGCAACGGCTTCGACGGTGTTCTCATTCCCGACCATAGCCCACAGATGACATGTGCAGCCCCTTGGCACGCGGGCATGGCACACACGTTAGGATTCATGCGCGCCGCCCTGATGGCCATTGAGCGAGCCCCGCTCGCCTTTGAAAAAGAAAGCGCCCTTCAATGAATGTAACTGCCGGTGTACTCATTGCTGTTGTCGCGGGGTCCATGAATGGCCTTTTTATGCTTCCCATGCGCGCCAATAAACTGTGGGCATGGGAAAACAATTGGTTCCCTTTCAGCATCCTGTCTTTCGCTGTGTTTCCGTGCCTCATTGCCTGGCACACGACTCCCGATGTTTTCGCAGCATATATGCACGCGAATGCGATGGATGTTCTCGCGGCGCTGCTCTGTGGCACTCTGGCTTACACTGGCTCGCTGCTGTTTGGCATCTCAGCCGTTCAAATCGGTGTCGCTCTCAGCTTTTCTCTGCTAGTGGGTACCATGAGCGCAGTTGGCGTCATGGCGCCACGCCTATTGTTGCACCACTCGCTTTTTGGCTCTGGCGGCGATGGTTTCGTTTTCGCGGGGGTCTGTCTCTCCCTTGTTTCCGTTGTCTTCGGCTTCGTCTCAAGCCGTGGAAAGAGCGCCGGCGCCAAGCAAGCTCCAGCGTCCGCCTCCAGCAGTGCTAAAGGCTGCGCGCTGGCCATTGCGGGAGGCGCACTTTCCGGGCTCCTGCCATCTGGGATGGCAATGCCATGGGCTCATCGGCTGATCGGCTCCGCGATTACAAACGGTGGCGCGCAGCCCGCGCAAGCATCGAATGCGGTCCTGGCGTTAGTCCTGTTAGGAGGGGCGCTTCCTAATTGCTGCTACTGCGCCTATCTCCTACGGGTCAACGCAACCTATCGAAACTACAAGCGCAACAGCCGTGCTCTCTATTGGCTCATCGTTCTCAGCATGAGCTTTCTATATTCGGCCAGCGTCGCGCTGTGGGGCATAGCGATCTCTCCATACATGCTGGGCGCATTCGGCCCATCGGTTGGGTGGGCGCTCTTTGTAGGGATGATGGTTCTGGCCTCGACGGCGGCAGGCGTGTTATCTGGCGAGTGGAGATTTGCGCGATCGTCGGCGATTACTTATCTTGTATCGAGTCTCGTCGCGCTGGTCGCGGGAACAATCCTCATATGCTATGGAACATACGTTAGCTGATGTCAGTGTTGCTTTGCTTGCATAACACAGTGCAAGATTCTATGTGGCAGTTGATTGGGTCGGCTGTGCTCGCGTGCGTGAACAATTCCTTGTTGCTGGATAACCTATGCCATGGTTCGCTTATATTACCGCATAATAAAGGATAAGTGAAAGATGAAACGACGCGAATTGCTCAGAGGGATGACCGCAGCCACCGTGGGGATGTACCTTACGCCTCTGGCTCAAAAGGCCTGCGCCGAAGAAGCTAAGCGTCAGGTCAAAAAAGTGTATGTGCTTTGGAAATGCCATTTGGACATGGGCTACACAGACACTGAACACGGAGTCATCCGCACATATTTCGACGATTTCCTGCCGCGCGCAATGGATATTGCCGAATCACTTCGCTCCTCCGGCAGTGAGCAAAGTTATGTCTGGACGATGGCTGCTTGGATGATCTACGAGTACCTCGAGCAGGCATCCACGGAGAATCGGGAACGGATGGAGAGGGCCATTGCCGCAGGCGATATCGCTTGGCACGCCATGCCGCTTTCCTGGAACTCGGAGATGCTTGACCCTTCGCTGATCGCCTCGTCCTTGGGCCTGTCAGCCGCATTGGACAGCCGCTTTGGCAAAAAAACAATTGCGGGTAAACTCACCGATGTCCCTTGCCATACGCGTGGATTGGTTGGGCCGCTGGCCAAAGCAGGCATCAGCTTTCTGGACATTGGCAACAACCCAAAATGCAATCCGCCCGACGTGCCTTACTTTACGCTCCATCCTGCTTTTCCTTTGCCTCAAGAACTGCGGGAAGCCGTGCGCCAGGATAACGCCATGTTCCTGTCCGAAATGGTGCGGGCGGGCATGAAAGAATCCGACGCGGAGGATGGCCCGAAAGTAGAATTGTTTCCCTACTTATTCAATTGGCGCGATCCGCAAGGCGCGGAGATTATGGTGCTCTACCACCCGCTTGGGTATGGAAGTACGGTAGCAATTCCCGGAACCGATGTTGCTGTATCCATACAGGTACGACAGGATAACTCCGGTCCGCATAAGCTCGATGAAATTAAGGCCGTCTATACATCGCTGCACGCGCTCTACCCTAAAGCGCAAATCATTTCGACAAATTTAAGTGCGATTGCTCGAGCTCTTGAGCCTATACGTTCTCAGTTGCCGGTCGTGACAAAAGAGCTCGGCGACACCTGGATCTACGGGGTGGGCAGCGACCCTGGCAAGGTGGCGCGGTATCGAGAGTTATGCCGGTTACGGCGGGAGTGGCTGGCAAAGGGTAGCTTGAAGTGTGGCGACGCTCAGGACCTGGCTTTCGTATCAAGACTGATACTGGCAACTGACCATAACTGGGGGCTTAGTGTTGGAAGATATCTGCGACATCCGGAAATCTATGCTCCGAAGGAACTCGCCGCCGCCAGACAGACTCTTCCAGAGTTTAAAAATATGGATGCGGGATGGGTTGAGAAACGCGCCGACATTGACAGTGCCTTGGCAGCACTTCCTGAAGGATTCCACGAAGAAGCGATAGCTCGGCTGGAAACACTCGTCCCAAAGCCTCCGCGCAAATCTGCACTTGCGCCTCTAGCACCCGGGGCCGAAGTCGAAGGAGCGCATCTGGTACTCGCGCTGGATACAGCCACAGGGGCAATCAAGCGGCTGAAAGATCGCAAGACAGGCCGGGAATGGGCATCGCCACAACACCTGCTCGCGTGCTTCCGCTATCAGACCTATACGGCGGAAGACTTCGACCGTTTCACGCACGACTTCAATACCAGGACCGCGGGGTACGATTTCAGCAAACCGGGTATGAGCAAATACGCTATGCAGAGCCGTATCTGGCAGCCTGTTATGCAAGAAGTATTGATAGGTGAAACCGCAAAGGAACATCGCATCGTGTCGGAGCTGCGGATGCCCAAGGCCGATGCCGCATTCGCCGGTCTAGTCGGCTGGTCCGAACAATTGACAATGGAAATTCGGTTGCCCAAGAACGAGTCCCTCGTCCATATTACCTTGCAGTGTTTCAACAAGCCGGCCAACCGCCTTGCCGAAGCCATGTGGCTCTCGTTTTCGCCCGTGGCGCCAGACGAGGAAGGATGGTTGCTTGACAAGGTAGACCAACCCGTTTCGCCGCATGACGTCATGACACACGGTGGTCTGCATCTTCATGCGGTCACCCGACATGTAAAATATCGCGACGCCCGCGGACACTTCACGCTTGACACATTGGATGCCCCGCTGGTATCTCCGGGCCAGAGAGGCATGTTGCTCTTCGACGACAATCAGCCCGAGATGCATGAGGGCGTTCATGTAAACCTCTTCAACAATCTGTGGGGGACAGCCTTTCCGCAGTGGTATTCCGATAACATGAAATTCCGTTTCACGATCACACTGTAGCGCGAACATCGCTCTGGATAAAATGGAGAGTGCGCGCTTTATATACACTTCACCTCTCGTTCGACTACACGTTGGAGTTAGTAAACATGCATATCGTGGACAAGATCGCAATACTTGCTCTCGGCCTCACACTTCTGGCTGGCGCCTGCGAACCAGCCAACGCGCAATCTCCAGTTAGTCCCGAACAAATCGTCTCCCTCAACTCTGGGTGGGAGTTCCGGCAGCGTACAAACGATGACAAAGTGCCGGCAGTCTGGCGACCGGCCGGAGTTCCCGGCATGGTACACACCGACCTGTTAAACAACGGCCTGATTCCAGACCCCTACTACGCCGACAATGAGTCGAAGCTGCAGTGGATCGAGAACGCCGATTGGGAATACCGGCGCTCGCTTCAGATCGGTCGCGAATTACTGAACCGCAATCATCTCGACCTGGTATTTCAGGGATTGGACACGTGCGCGGACCTCTATATAAACGGACAGTTGGTATTATCCGCCGACAATATGTTTCTTGAGTGGCGGGTCGATATCAAGCCCCACCTGCGAGAAGGAGCAAACGACCTTCTTATCGTTTTTCATTCACCCATCAAAGCTGCCGCGCAGGTTGCCGCTCAGGATACATGGAGCCACAGAACAACTGTCGCCGAAAAAGCATATCTGCGCAAGGCCGCTTATATGTATGGCTGGGACTGGGGACCGCGCTTTGTGAGCAGTGGCATATGGAAACCGGTGCAGTTGGAAGCGTGGGACAATCTGCGCATTTCTGACTTTTCGATTCGACAACTAAACGTTAACCCCGAGGTTGCGAATTTAACTGCCAAGGTAGAGATTCAGGCAGCGAAGTCAGGACCTGCGACCGTAACGGTACGTTGCGATAGTACCCAGACCTGCACAGGACTAACTCGCAATATTATTCTCCAGAGCGGAACAAATCAGATAGATATTCCTATCGATGTAATTCATCCTGCCCTGTGGTACCCGGCGGGCTACGGGAAACAGCCTGTCTATCACTTCACCGCCAGTGTTATGGAGAGCAACAAGATCACTGCGGGCCGCAGCACACGCACTGGTCTCCGATCTGTCGTACTGCGTAGAGATCCCGATCAATGGGGAAGATCCTTCGAGTTCGTTGTGAATGGCATTCCCGTCTTTGCCAAGGGAGCCAATGTTATCCCTTTTGATAACTTTCCGGCACGCGTGCAAGCTGAGACAATTCGCCAGTTCCTCCAGTCGACCCGCGACACGAATATGAACATGGTTCGGATCTGGGGCGGCGGATACTATGAGACCGAAGAGTTCTACGACATCTGCGATGACCTCGGAATTATGGTGTGGCAGGACTTTATGCTGGCCGACATCAGAACACCGGGAACGTACTCTTATAAAGAGAATATTGCCCGCGAAGCGGAGTACCAAATTAAACGCCTTCGCAATCATCCAAGCATTGTCTTATGGTGCGGAAATAATGAGACCGAATCCACGTGGCGCGGATGGAGAAATAGCTTCAAGACTTCTCTTCCGGTCGAAGTCTCGGCAAAGATGTGGGAGGACTACTTGACTGTGTCTTCCGGAATCCTCGCTCGAATCGTCGCGCAACTCTCATCGGGGACGCCTTACTGGCCAAGTTCGCCGAGCGCCGACGGAGAAGATACGTCGGATGCCTGGCAGTCCGGCGATATGCATGACTGGAGCGTATGGAGCGGTCGCGCACCCATCAGCGATTACGAAAAGCATTATCCGCGATTCATGAGTGAGTTTGGGTTCCAATCGTTTCCCGATATGCGGACTATCCAGGCATTCACCAGCCCTGAAGACCGCGCCGGCATCATGACTCCCGTTTTGCGCGCACACCAGAAATACGATCAAGGCAACACTGTCCTACAGGATTACGTACTCCGTTATTACCGCCAGCCTAAAGACCTTGCGGCTTTTTCCTATGTCAGTCAGTTGCTTCAGGCAGAAGCCATAAAGACTGACGTAGAGCACTTGCGCCGTTCTCGCCCGCGATCAATGGGCGCCCTCTTCTGGCAGCTGAACGATTGCTGGCCTGGCATCTCCTGGTCGAGTATCGACTACTATGGGCGCTGGAAGGCACTGCAGTATTACGCGCGGAGATTCTACAGCGATCTACTGGTGTCCCCGCATGTGGAAGATGGCGCTGTTGCTGTATACGTGGTGTCAGACCGAACCGAAGCAGTTACAGCGGAACTCTCGGTCAAGCTGATAACGATGGATGGGACGGTACTGACGCAGAGTACGCAGAAATTGCAGGTCCCCCCGCTTTCCAGCGCAGTGTATATGAAGACTTCAATGGAGGAACTGCTTTTGGCGAGACATGCGGACCCAGCAAGAACGATACTGGCCGCCTACCTGACAGTTGACGGTCACGAAGTGTCAAACAATCTTCTTTACTTTGCCGCACCGAAGGACTTGCAACTCATTCCGCCGATCATCACCAGTGCTGTTACTCAGGACGGCAAGGGATATCGTCTGCACTTGTCTCCTAAGTACCTAGCCGTGGGCGTTTACATTTCCTTTGGCGATCTGGACGCTAAGCTTTCGGACAATTACTTTGACCTCCTGCCAGGGGTGCCGTATGAGGTGAAAGTAGACAGCGCCGCAACCGCAGCTCGGTTAAAAGACGGACTAAGAATCGTATCCCTTGCAGATGCAACTGCCGAAAACACCGTGCACTAACCAACTGAACGGAACAGCCCTCAGCGGAATTAGAGAGCACGCAGCCTCGAAGGAAGGATAGAAAATGATTCACACGTGTGGGAGATTTCTGGCGTGGCACCGCATCGCCTCGCTGAAGGATGCGTTGTTTTTTGCTTTTGCTGCTTTGCTTCTCTTCGTTTCGCACCCCACGGCAGCACAGCGGATACCTTCCACTCAATCAAAGCTTGCCCTGGTCGATCCATTCATCGGCACTGGGCCCGATGGCCATACCTTTCCAGGCGCAACGGTGCCGTTCGGCATGGTGCAACTGTCACCGGACACTCAGATCCGTGCCTTCAAACAAAGTTATAAGTGGGCCTCAGGATACCGCTATGAAGACAGCACAATTCTCGGTTTTTCGCATACACATTTTTCTGGAAGCGGGCATTCAGATCTCGGCGATGTGCTGCTCCAGCCGATTTCGGGTGAAGTGCGGCTCGATCCGGGAGACATCGACAAACCTGAATCTGGGTACCGGTCACGCTTCAGCCACAAGCAGGAACAGGCCGAGCCTGGTTATTACGCGGTAGATTTACTCGATTACGGCATCCACGTCGAGTTAACTGCGAGCGCTCGTGTTGGCATTCATCGGTATACTTTCCCCGTAAACAAGTCTGCCCATGTGCTCGTCGATCTTCGTTCTTCCATATACAACTATTCGGGCAAGGTGCTCTGGTCGAGGCTGCGCATTCGCAAGGACGGCACGGTTACCGGCATGCGCGAAACCCGCGGTTGGGCGCCAGGGCGTCAACTCTACTTCGCGATGCGCTTCTCGCAGCCGATGCAACAGCACTGCTTGTACGATCACGAGCCCATACCTGTTGAGTATCGCGGCTTCCGGACTCCCGGCACGACTCCGGAAGATACGTCGGCGATAGAGGGCCGCGGCATCGTCGCCGTGTTTGGCTTTACTCCGAACGGAAAGCCCCTTGTAGTAAAGGTGGCCCTCTCGCCGGTGAGCGAAGACGGCGCAATCGCCAACATGGACGCCGAGGCACCTGGATTCGATTTCGACGCAATGCACGCCAACGCAACAGCCGCATGGAAAAAGGAGTTTCAGAGGGTCGACATCCAGGCTCCGCCGGAGATGCAGAAGAACCTTTACACCGCGATGTACCATGCGCTGTTGTCGCCGAACTTGAGCATGGATGCCGACGGCAGCTATCGCGGTCCGGACAATCAGGTTCATCATGCTGCAGGCTTCCACTTTGTCTCGAACCTAAGCTTGTGGGATACGTTTCGCGCCGAGCAGCCGCTGATGACGCTGCTTGAACCGGAAACGCGCACCAGCGACCTAGTCAATTCCATGCTGGCTTCATGGCGCGAGAGCCCGTTCGGCATTCTGCCCATCTGGCAGGAGCAAGGGATCGAGACCTGGTGCATGATTGGCTATCATGCTGTGCCTGAGATCGCGGATGCCTATATGAAGGGTATTCGCGGATTCGACGCCGGCGAGGCCCTTCATGCGATGGTCGCCAGCGCCACCTATGGTCCTTACGGAAACCTGAACGAGTACAGGCGCTACGGCTATGTGCCCGTTGACCACGATGACGAGGCCGCTTCCAAAACAGTGGAGTATGCCTTCGACGACTGGACCATCGCGCGCATGGCGGCAGTGATGAAGGACGCCAAGGTGGCCAGGGCATTCACACAGCGGGCCGCCAATTGGCGCAACAACTTCAACATCAAAGATGGCTTCATAGAGCCTCGCCTGGCCAATGGTGAGTATCGTGTTCCGTTCGATCCCGCGAAAGCAGGAGCCGGGAGTGGATTTACTGAAGGGAATGCCTGGCAATATTCATGGTTCCAGCCGCAGGATGTGCAGGGCCTCATCGATCTGCTGGGCGGCAAACAGCAACTGGTTGCCAAGCTGGACGCTATGTTCGATGCCAAGGTCGATCCGCATCAGTATGCCGAGGTAGAAGACATCAGCGGCATGATTGGACAATACATCCACGGCAACGAACCGAGCCATCACCTTGCCTATTTGTATAACTATGCAGGCGCTCCCATCCGCACGCAGGAGCGACTAAGCCAAATTGTAGAGTCGCAGTATCGGCCCAGTCCAGATGGCCTGGTCGGCAATGACGACCTTGGCCAGATGTCTGCGTGGCTTATCTTCACGTCGCTGGGCTTCTACCCCGTCGCGCCCGGATCGAATCAATACGTGATCGGACGTCCCTTCGTTGACAAAGCTACCCTCCACCTACCCCATGGAAGAACTTTCACGATAGTGGCCGAACATCTAAGTTCGTCGAATGCATTCATCCAATCCGTTACTCTGAACGGCAGACCACTTACCCGCCTGTTCCTTCGTCACGAGGAGTTAATGAAAGGCGGCGAATTACGATTTGTGATGAGTCCCAAAGCCGAAGCAACGTGGTCGCTACAGCCACTTGACGTTCCTTACTCCATGACTCCCGCACATTGAACCCGCGGCCTCCTTTCCAAGCCGAGTTAGTCACCATCACATTTCTTCCGTCAATACTCTCACGACAAGCAGCGATGTCCAGATCTTCAACATAAATCATTGCAAGCTGCTGGTAACATGAATTTTAATCGCTAACCCAAATTCTGATTTTTGCAATTATTTCTCTGCAATTGGCTGTTTCGTGGACTCGAACTGTGCAGATCAGTGCCTTTTTCGAGATCAGAACAGAAGTTTGGGCACCAATTCTTCATCAACCAGTCATCTTTTTGTATCCGCGAGGAGGACAGTTCTGACCGGCTGCTGTTTCGCACTGCCGCAGAATGACAGCACACAAGGGGAGCGTAAATTTACAGGCAATTATGCTCCAGGGCAAAAACGTGAAGCGATGGAGCGCAAGATTGCAGGCAAATTTACCAGCGATAGTCCGCGCTACTTTATGCCAACGGCTTGTCGCTCGCAACGCCGAAGCGAATGGCTGCGACCAGCAGGACGAAACGGAACCCGTCGCGGTAGGCTGAGTCCATTTTGCTCTCCGGACACGCTCGTGCCGGAACAATCGCAAGTGACATCCTTAAGATTCTCGACGAAAGGACGACGGCCATGACGATCCAGGAGTGTGCTCAACTGCTTGATACCGACGAGACCACTCTAGCCAGGCATTCGAAGACGGGAAAGTATCCCACCTTCACTATTGTCGGGATGATTCGTGTCAGCCCAGCGGAACTCGCGGCCCAAATTCGGGGCGGCAGCAACAATCCATCCAATTCAGATAACCAGTGGGAAGATGACACAACTGAAAGTTGTGAGGACGTAACAAGCTTTATTCAGACTCAATCTATTGGTCTACCGGCCAAATAAAATCTTCGCCATTATTTCGCTCATCGTGCTATAGTCTCACTGATGATCAAGCGCGCCAAACAGTCGCCATCTCTTCGCTCGGGTTCCGGCCAGACGCGGCGCAATTGTTTGCACTTCTCAAGTCTGTCTACGCGCAAAACCAACTCGGCTTTTCTGGTTGATCCCGCTCGTATAAATGCAGACAAGTCTCATCATGATATCCAGTTTTGGTATCCGACATTTGCAGATATTGCTGCATATGATTGCCGCGATTGCCTACCACCGCATACAGTTGACGCTCGATCAAAGCACTCACACTTAAAGATTCATGATCGATTATCCTTTAGAATCAAAAACTTGAGAGGGGGTAGCGAGCAGTATTCGCTATAATGCGCCCATGGCTGTCACCCGTAGGCAAAAAGAGGTTATCGACTTTTTGGAGTCGTTTGTGGCCCGCAACGGCTACTCCCCCTCCTTCGAAGAGATCGCGCGCGGCATGGGCCTCAAGAGCCTGGCCACCGTGCACAAGCACATCACCAACCTCGAGAAAAAAGGGTTGCTCGACCGTGTGCACAACCGCAGTCGCTCCATCGACCTGCTGCCGCCGGGTTCCCGCACTCGCTCCAGCATCAAGCTCCCCCTTGCCGGCCGCATCGCCGCCGGCCTCCCTGTTGAAGCCATGGAGACGCAGGAGAGCATCTCGCTCCACGACGTGGTCGGCAACCGCGATGTCTTCGCCCTTGAGGTCCGCGGTGACTCCATGCGCGACGAACACATCATCAACGGCGACTACGTCCTTGTCGAGCGAACCCGCACGGCCCGCCAGGGCGAGATCGTCGTAGCCCTCGTCCACGGCTCAGAAACCACCTTGAAGCGCTTCTTCAACGAGGGCAACCTGATCCGCCTCCAACCTGCCAACGCGGAAATGGACCCCATCTATGTCCCCGCCGCCCAGGTAGCCATCCAGGGCCGCGTCCTCGGCGTTCTCCGCAAGTACCGCTAACCAACCCGTCGCTTCTGTCGGCACTCGTAGTCCTTGGCAACGCCTGTCCTTGCCTTTGAAGGGTACGGGCTTTACAGGCTGCGGAAAAACTCCTCCCGCTGAAGGGTACGGGCTTCAGCCCGTACATAAACCCTGCAAAATGAGTTGAGCTTTAGCCCCTGAGGGATGCTTTTCCGCTCCTTCGTTTCCATCCATACCCTATTCCGCTTAAATCCACCCACCTGTTACCAACCGCCCACCATTCGTAATCGTGCGTTTTTCCCCATACATCCTTAGAATTTCCTCATAAACGATCCCCTGGATCCCCTCACCCATCTGCTCGCGGACGTCATCCTCCCTAACCTCAAAGCCGTGCAGGCCAGCCAATCTGAGCAGATCGCCGCCAACGATCAACTCGAACAGGCCATTGAAGAGTTGCAACACCACATGAAGTCGCAGTTTGCCCACCTCTCCGCGCAGCTGACCGCATGCCGCGCTGAGATTGCCGCCCTCCATGCTGCCCTCAAGGCAGCCCAGGCGCAGGCCGACCTCCCCACCACCGGTCGAACCACCCTCATTCATTGAGCGGGTCAATTGTCTGTCCGCATATACGCCGCCCGCCGCGCTAGGTCTTTCAGCAGCAAGGGACCACCTGCCATAATTTCAACTATGCGTACGATTTTGACAGCGAAGAGGCTATGGAACGGCACCGGCCTTCTAGAAAACCCCGAAGTTACCATCGAAGACGGCCAGATTTCTTCGATCGTCAGCCGTTCCACAAGCCAAGATTCATCCCCGGCCCAGACCTCCGCCATCAACTTCCCTCAAGCGACTCTGGCCCCTGCATTTCTTGACGTCCACATCCACGGCGCCGCTGGTCACGACGTCATGGAAGCCACCCCCGAGGCTCTCTGCGCCGTCGGCCGCTTCCTGGCCACACGCGGAACCGGCAACTTCCTCGCCACCACCGTCACCGCGCCCCTCGATGCAACCCTGCGCGCGGTCGCGGGAATCGCCAGCCTGATTGAGAAACCGGAGCTGGTTGAAGCGCACAACAAGAACGACCAGCCCATCGCGCGGCCCCTCGGCATTCATCTGGAAGGCCCGTTTCTCTCCCATGAAAAATGCGGCGTTCAGCCCCGCGAACACCTGCTCGTGCCAAACATCGCCACCTTCGACAGACTCTTCGAAGCCGCTGAAGGCCGCGTCCGCCTGATGACTCTCGCCCCCGAACTGCCCGGAGCAGTCGAGTTGACCGCACACGCCACCGCCCGCGGCGTCCGCGTCTCCCTCGGCCACTCCAATGCCACGGCAGCCCAAACCCGAGCCGCCATCAGCGCGGGAGCCACCAGCGCAACCCACACCTTTAACGCCATGCGCCCGCTCGACCATCGCGAGCCCGGCATTCTCGGCATCGTGCTCACCACTGAATCCCTCTATGCCGAGATCATCTGCGACGGCATCCACACCGCTCCTGAAATGGTGAAGTTGTGGTTCCGCGCCAAGGGTCCTTCGCGCGGCATCCTGGTCACAGACGCCATGAGCGCCGCCGGAATGCCCGATGGCGAGTACACGCTCGGCGGATTCCCCGTCCAGGTCGCAAACGGCAAAGCAATGGCCCGTGGAGTCCTGGCCGGAAGCGTCCTGACGCTCGACCGTGCCCTCTCAAATTTTGTCCGGTTCACCGGCGCACCGCTCGACGAAGCACTCCGCCTGCTCACCGCCAACCCCGCCACCATGACCGGCCTGACATCCAATGCCGGTTCCCTCGCCGTCGGTCAGCCGGCCAACCTTGTCGCCGTCGACCCGAAAGGCCAGCTCATCGCTTCAATCCAAAACGGCCGCCTGGCAGCTGCCCTCTAGCCTTAATACTGTTCACTTAGAGAGATTTGTGGCATTCTGTATGAGTCAAGGACAGGAGGCCACAGGTGGCGCGTACGGTCGCGGAACTCCCTCCGGGTGCCCGGATCACGGACTACATC
>Ga0181535_10000322_pt1 | contig 73759 bp, 66 predicted proteins | sample PEATcosm2014_Bin_44_FD_119774 | JGI IMG/M metagenome (GOLD analysis project Ga0181535, IMG submission 119774) | Peatland microbial communities from MTU Mesocosm Facility, Houghton, MI, USA - PEATcosm2014_Bin17_30_metaG | ecosystem: Environmental > Terrestrial > Soil > Wetlands > Peat | place... | reverse complement strand
CAAAGGGGTACAAGATTGCCTCCGCGCCCCGCCCGGCCCCCCCGAGAGGAGGAAGGGGTCAGCTCGGGACCTGCTCCAACGTCACCCATTATGCCCATCGCAGGCGCCGCTCACTCCCCCACCGCCCATTTAGGGGAGGCGGGCGCCGACTCGCCCGCCGAGGCACGCCGAAGCTGAGGGGGAGGGCTGCTCCACCAGGACGGGGCCCGGGACGGCTGGGCCCGCGGCTACTCCTCGACGGTCGCCTCCCCGGCGGGGTTGGCGTCCTCGGAGGCGATCTCCGGCTCGGGAGCGCCGGCGGCCACGGCCTCGACCGCCGTCCCGGGCTCGGCAGCGGCGTCGACCGGCGCCGCCGGGGCGGCCGCCTCGGGTTCCCCGGAGGCCTCGTCCGGCCCCGCCTCGGCCTCGACCTCAGCGGCCTCGGATGCCTCCTCCAGCACCGCCGCGGCCACCACCAGGGCCTCCTCGAGCACGGCCTCGGCCTCGACCATGACGGCATCGGCCTCGGCGACGGTCTCCCCGGCAGACGCCGCCGGCTCGATCTCGGCCTCGGGCTCGCCGGCGGACTGGTCCAGCACCACCTCGGCCAAGACCTCGGGAAGCGCCGACGCCGCCAGGCTCTGGTTCAGCTGGGCGCCCGCCTCGGCGGTGAGCGCGGCCCCCTCGGTCGGGCCGTCCCCGTCCTCGCCGAGATCGTAGCTGGGCGGCACGTACTCGGCCGGGCCCTCGGGACCACCGCCGTGGAGCTGGCGGAGCGAGAGGCTGATCCGGCGCCGGGCGCGATCGGCGCTCAGCACCATGACCTTCACCTGCTCGCCGACCTTGAGGATGTCCTCGGTACGCTCGACGTGGTCCCAGGAGAGCTCGCTGATGTGGAGCAGTCCCTCCACCCCGTCGGCGATCTGCAGGAAGGCGCCGTACTTCTTGGTCTTGGTGACCTCGCCGTCCACGACCTTGCCGGGTGGGAAGCGATCCTCGATGGTGTCCCAGGGGTCGTCGCTCAGCTGGCGCAGCGAGAGGCTGATGCGCGAGAGCTCGGGGTCGAGCTTGATCACCTTGACCCTCACCTCGTCGCCCACCGTCAGCATGTCCGAGACGTTGTTGATCCGGTCCCAGGAGAGCTCGCTGATGTGGATCAGGCCGTCGGCGCCGCCGAGGTTGACGAACGCGCCGTAGCTGGTCAGGCCGCTCACCTTGCCGGTGATAAGGTCACCGACCTTCAGCTTCTCGAACAGCTCCTCGCGCTGGCGGGCGCGGTCCTCGTCCTGAGCTGCACGCTGGGAGACGATCAGGCGGTTGCGCTTGCGGTTGACCTCGAGGATCTTGACCGGGATCTTGGTCCCCACCAGCTCCATCAGGTTGCCGGAGAATTGCCGGGCGACCTGGCTGGAGGGGAGGAAGCCGCGCAGACCCATGATGTTGACGATCAGCCCACCCTTGTTCTGCTCGCGCACCTCGGCGTCGAGGATCTCCCCCTCGGACTCCTTCTCGGCGACGGCCTGCCAGATCGACTCGGCGCGCGCCTTGCGCAGGGAGAGGATCACCCGACCCTCGTCGTCCTCGGGCTGGAGCACGTAGACCTTCACCCGCTCTCCCGGAAGCAGGATGACGGCGGCCTCGTTGCGTCCGGAGAGCTCCCGGTTGGAGATCACCCCCTCGGACTTGGCTCCGATGTCGACAAGCACCTCATCGGGGTCGACCCGCACCACCACGCCCTCGACGATGTCGCCGTAGGCAAGGGATTTGACGCTGCCCTCCTCCTCGCGGAGAAGGTCCTCCATGGTGAGCGGCTCGCGCTCCGGGGTCTCGACACTGGGGGCCAAATGTCTCCTTCTGTCTCTCTCGCCTGCCGCTCAGGAGAGCGTCCTGCCGAGGGATGTGGGCGCATTGCCCGGAATGGTGCCGCCTGGGGGCGTTGAACAGGCGCGTTTGCGTCGTTGCCGTGCGGCACGGGCAGTCTACCAGGGTAGCGCCATTCGGCCTGGCCACGGAGCCCCCGCCGGACCCGGTGGCGGTCCCCGAGGCGGGCGCCGTCGACCCGCCGGCCGGGCGCCGCACCGACCTCCCCGGCGGGGGTGAACGTTCGCTGTTTTCGCGCCTGCTGCGGCAGGCTACGCGATCGCCGCGAAGGCCGAGCGGTCCCGTATTCGAAGCGACTGGCGGCGAGATCGAGCAACCGTCCGGGTGCGGCCGTTTTCGGGCGCCCTGTCAGGGTTTCGTTGCAGCCCGTGACCGGGGCAATACAGGACCCTCGGGGGTCGCGTCGCAGCGCCGTGGGACCCTCGGTGACGCCATGAGGGTCACGATCACCTGCGAAGAGTGTGGGCACAAGCACCGCCTCGAGCGGCGCATCAGCGAGCCGGGACCGATCTGGATCATCTGCCACAACTGCGAGCTGCCCCTGCAGGCAGTCCTGGAGGGGCCCACCGCCCGGCAGGTGCAGACCGCCTTCGCGGTGTGGAAGGACATCTTCAATCTCTCGGACGTGGGGACGGCCAGCTAGGCTCCGACCCCGGTCTCCCCTCTCCGGCCCGGCCCTCCCCGGTCCGGCTTCCCCCCCGGGGTCCGCGTTCGCCTCCGGGTGGACTAACCTTGGAAGCCGATGCCACCGGCGACCGCCAAGCCTCCCGCTCCCGTCGAGACGCCGATCGAAACCCCGGCGGGCAGTGCACGGGGCCTCCGTGACCCGGGCTGGAACGTGGTCGTCTGGAACGACCCGATCACCCTGATGTCGTATGTCGTGCTGGTCTTCCGGCGGCTGTTCGGGTACGACTTCGAGACCGCCACCCGATTGATGCTGCAGGTCCACCACGAGGGCAAGGCGGTGGTCGCCACCCAGCCGCGGGAGCAGGCCGAGGTGTCGGTGTGCCGTCTCCACGGCTTCGGCCTGCAGGCGACCCTGGGTCGCGGGTAGGCGCCGGTGGCCGAGGTCCGCAAACGGCGCGGACGCATCCAGCTCCGTCTGAACGCGGAGGAGCGGGCCGCGCTCGGGATGATCGTCGAGCAGCTCTCGCCCCAGGTGGGGCAGGTCCGGCGGACCATCCCGGTGGCCTATGAGGACGCCGAGCTCCAGGCCGAGTACGACCGCTGGGTGCGCCCCGAGATCGACCGGGGCCGTGGCGAGGATCTCGACGCCATCCGCGCCTGCCTCGGCTCCGGGGAGGACGTGACCTCGCTCAGCGACGACCAGGCGCTGGCCTGGGTCCGCGGTCTCAACCTCCTCCGGCTCACCGCAGGCGGCCTGCTCGGGGTCGAGGAGGACGGCTGGGAGCAGCGGGCCGAGGAGCGCGTGCGCCATTCCACCGAGTTCCGGGTGCTGCTCGCCCTGGGTCTTCTCCAGGAGGAGCTGGTCGCGGTCCTCGAGGGCTGAGCCTCCCCTCGCCGGGCGACCGGGCGCCGGTGCCCCGCTGCCGTCCGGCGGAGACGGGGCCCGAGCCGTCCGATGCTGGCACTCGGCGGACGAGGATCTGAGGGGTCCGGGCTCAAGCCTGTTTCAAGCTGATCCAGAGAGCCGGCTTGAGCTGCGCGGCCACCATCTGCGGCCAGAACCGGGGACTGTGGCAGCGGAAGCCGATCACCTCGCCCTGGGCGACATCAAAGGAACGCTCCGGGCTGACGCGGCGACCCTCCGCCAGCCGCAAGCTGTGGTGGCCGGGGCGAATCGCCACCTCCACCGTCTCCCGGTTGGCGAGCTCACCCACAACGGCCCCGTCGAGGCTGATCTTCCAGGCCCCCTTCCAGAGACCGATGCCGAGCCCGCTACCGGTGCGGGAGAGCCTAAGTGTCGCCTCCGCCATCCCCGGCTCCTCCGAATGCCTGGATCCGCCGCACGGTGCCGGTCGGGGGGCCGCCCGGACCCACGCCGGCCGTCCTCACGGCCCGGGAGCCGGTGATCAGCCGCTCCCGGTCGAAGGTGGCCACGACCGCACGCCACATGGCGATGTCGATGACCAGCAACCCGAGCCCGAACCCCACGGCCGTCCAGACGCCCAGGGGCACGACCTGGAACGACACCAGGGCGGTCACCGCCAGGGGCGGCAGGCTCGCCAGCGTGCCCAGCTGCTGCGCCACCCGCACGTCGCTGGATCGCGCCGAGATCGCGGTGCCGACGCCGATCGACCAGAAGGCGAGCAGCGGTGCGAAGAGCGCCTGGGCAAGGATGTGCGGGCCCTCGGTCAGAGTCGCGGCCACCGTGGGGTTGGCGGCGAAGAAGTGGGCCAGGATCACGGCGAGGGCGAAGAGGGTGTACGCGATCGCGACCGCGGGCACGGCGGCGACCATTGCCTTGCCGATCAGGATCTCGCCGCGCCGCACCGGTGTGGTCAGGAGCGGCTCCAGGGTGCCCTGATCGCGCTCCCCCACCACCGAGTAGGCGGCGATGCTGGCGGGGATGACCGCCGGCACCACCAGGAGGACGAGGAAGGTGGCGCCCACCGCCTTGGTGACCGTGGCGGCCTTGACGGTGGCGCCGATCGCGAAGATCGTGATCACCGGGTTGACCATGAAGATGAGCGGAAGCACCGCCATCGCGCCGATGATGAACGGCGTCCGGCGATACTCGCGCATCTCCTTGCGCGCCACGGCGGCCAGCCGCCTGCGGTCGAGCCCCATCATCGCCCGGCTCTCAGGTCCACGTGGACGGCCATGGCGGTGATGCGCGGTGCGTGGACGGCGTCCGCCCGCCGCGCGACGTGGCGATCCCTATTGCGCATGCTTCACATCGCCCGGTGCGGAACTGAGCTGCTGCGGGCGGATGACGAGATCGTCCACGATCGCCGCGGCCAGCTCATGCCACGCCCTTGCCGAGTGGCCCAGCGAGGCCGCCGTGCGTCTCGAGCAGACCCTGGCAACGCACCGGGCGGCCGCCATCCCCACGGACGTGCGGGGACTCGCGATGCCCGCCGCGCCTCGGGGCGGCGGAGCCAGGTCGGGACCTCACCCGCCCAGCGCCATGGCCAGGGCGAACTCCTCCACCCGCCCGGCTCCCTCCTCCGGCCAGCCGGCGATCAGGTAGCTGGTGCCCGCGCTGCTCTGCGCCTCGACCTCCCTTGCCGCGGCCCCGAGGTCGCCGCTGATCGAGACCGAGCCCGCGCGGGTGATCCGCTCCGGGTCACGGCCGGCGCGCCGCGCCGCCTCGGCCACGATCTCCCATTTGCGGCTCAACACCTCGGCATCGCCGAAGCAGTGCCAGACATCAGCCACCCGCCCGGCCAGCGGCAGCATCCGAGCCTCGCCGGATGCCCCGATCCAGATCGGGGGATGGGGCCTCTGGACGGGCCGCGGGCGCATCTGGGCAGCCTCGAGCGAGACCATGTGGCCCTGGTATGACACGCGCTCACCGGTCGTCAGGCGGCGGAAGATCTCGACGGCGTCTTCCAGGCGGTCGATCCGCTCCGAGATGGGTGGGAAGGGGATCCCGAGCTCGCGGTGCTCGTCCCCGAACCACGCGGCACCGAGCGCCAGCTCGAGCCTGCCGTTCGAGGCGTGATCGATCGTGATCGCCTCCGCCGCGAGCACCGAGGGGTGCCGGTAGGTCACGCCCGTGACCAGAAGCCCGAGCCGCACCCGGGAGGTGGCGGTGGCCAGAGCCGCCAGGGTTGTCATCCCCTCGAAGCAGTTGCCCGGACCCTCTCCGTACATCGGCTCGAAATGGTCGAATCCCCACACCCCGTCGAAGCCCAGTTGCTCGGCGAGTCGCACCCGCTCGAGGATCTCCGCCCATTCCAGGCGCTGCTGGGCGACGTCGAGGCCAAATCGCATCGTGCGATTGTGACGCCGGAGGCGATCAGCGGTCCAGTCGAGCCGGCGGAGGAGCTGGGCGGTCCGAGAGTCTCTCTCTCCAGGGGCGTCGCCCGGCTGGAGGGAGGTCGAGAGCGCCCCCGCCTGGCTCCGTCGGAGGCTGGGCCTCCGCGCCTGCACCGAGGTCATTCGGCAGGCGAGGCAGCGGGGCGCGGACCCCGGCTCTGGCGGTTCCCGGCCCCCCGGGAGGGCCTCGACGACTGGCCACCCGACGCGGCCCTCGAAGTGGCTGCGCGGCACTTGTGGCGCGGCTCAATGCCTTGGCCCGGCGCCGCTCCTCGACGAGGTGGCGACGATGGCGTAGCCAGATGACCAGTCGGTCCCGAAGTGATAGAGACCGGCTCATGCACCCAAGCCTACCCGCCCCTCGGCACTCTGAGCCTCTCCACCTCTGGTGATCGTGGATCGTGGTGGGCCGAGATTCTCTGTAAGGCTGCTGGCCCGGTCCTCTTTGCGCGGAGCGACGGGCGGCCCCGTCAGCCGTCCAGTGCGTCAGGCGACGTCGCGTGCTGTTCTTGCCCCGCCACGGCGACTCCCGCCACGCGGAGTGCATCCCAGGCCCCAACGATCCCGTCGTCTGGGCTGATCGCAAGGCGCATCGACCGGCCCGTTTGGTCCCGGCACTGGATGGAGATGCAGTCCCTTCGGCCAATGGGGGTCCCAGCCCAGCCTATCCGGTCTCGGCGCATCACCGCCTGACTCGCCCTGACCGCGAAGTCTCGGGACTCGAGGAGCATTCCTCGCGGTGCAACGACCTCAAAGTGCCCCGGCCAGATCCAAAGCATCGGACCACCCCCTAACCGGGGGTTCCACGAGACCCAGGACGAGCCAAACCCCTGCTTTGAGCGCACGAAAGCCCCACCCGAGTACAGGATGGGGTTGGCCCCCGGTGGCTTCACGGCCCGATGTTACCCGCGCTCACGAGCTATCGATCCCGGCACAGACGGCGAAGCTCGGCAGCCAGTTGGCGACAGCTGCCTCCGACGCCCGCGTGCGAGAACGGCACCACGACGATGCTCCCGTCGGAGCGACCTGCCGGCGTGACGCAGGCCTCCGGTCACGCCGGCTCGCCACAGCGAACCGGTGGATACCGAGCAGAGACGCGGGGGTGCGTGCGGAGCGGAGGCTTTGCGCAGGCGGCAGCTGCAATGCCGCCGAGCAAAGGGCGCGGCACGCCAGTCAGGCGTGCCGACGGCCGGGCCGCAGCGGAGCACCACCCCCACGGCTCCGCATGTGCCGAGACCGCCGTCGCTCGACGTCAGTAGCGGGTGACCTTCAGCGAGAGGTCCAGGGCGACCGCGCTGTGGGTCAGGGCCCCCACCGAGATGTAGTCGACCCCCGCTAGCGCGTAGGCGCGGGCGTTGTTCGGCTGCACGCCGCCGCTGACCTCGACCACGGCGCGACCGCGGATGAGCCCCATCGCCTCGCGCACCTGGCCCGGTGAGAAGTTGTCGAGCAGGACCCGCTGGGCCTTGTCGGTCAACGCCTGCTGCAGCTCCTGGAAGCAGCCCACCTCGATGATCACGTCGTCGTCGGGGTAGGCCTTGCGGACGGCGCGCAGCGCCGGGGTCACCCCGCCCACGAGGGCGAGGTGGGTGTCCTTGATCAGGACCGCGTCGTAGAGCCCGAAGCGATGGTTGACCGCACCGCCGATGCGGGTGGCGTACTTCTCCAGCGAGCGCAGCCCGGGGGTCGTCTTGCGGGTGTCGAGGATCACCGCCTTGGTGCCCTCCACCGCCTTGACGTAGCGAGCCGTCATGGTGGAGATGCCGGAGAGGTGCTGGAGGAAGTTGAGGGCGACACGCTCCGCCTTGAGGATCGCGCGCGCCGGCCCGTAGAGGCGGATGACGATCTGGTCCTCCTGGACCTTGTCGCCGTCCTTGGCCTTGGCGTCGAACTGGACCCGCTCGTCGAGCAGCTCGAAGACGCGACGCGCCAGGGAGAGCCCGCAGATCACGCCGTCCTGCTTGCAGACGACCTTGCCGCGACAGGTCATGGCGGCGGGGATGAGCGCGTCGGTGGTCACGTCGCCGGCTCCGAGGTCCTCCTCGAGGGCGGCGCGGATCAGCAAGTCGAGATGCTCCGGGGCGAGCGTCTCAGTGATGGGCTGCAGGGTCGCGGACAATGTCTGCTCCTCTCTGTGCCCGCATGACGTGGGAAACACGCCAGCGGTCGCTGCTCGTAGGGAAGTCACCACGGTGGTGAGCGCCCCGGCTCTCCTCTCGGTATAGCGCGGCCTCGACGATCAGCCGGGCCGCGGTCCGGGCCAGCCGGCTGCGCCGCTGCGCGAGCCGGGCCGTGCCCACCTCTCCCCCCTCCCCCATCTGGTCGATCGCCGCCAGGGCGGCGGCGAGGTCGGGACCGGTGCGGCTGATGCCGCAGGCCGACCACATCAGCTCGCGGAGCTCCTGCTCCGCGGCGACGTCGGCGAGCCGGCTGTCGACGCCGACGGCGGGGAGCTCGGTGACGGTCCCCGGCGGGCGCTCGGGGAGCCCGGCGAGCGCCGCGACGGCGGCGCGGCGGCCGAAGACGAGGCCCTCCAGCAGCGAGTTGCTGGCCAACCGGTTGGCGCCGTGCACGCCGGTGCGGGCGACCTCACCGCAGGCGTAGAGGCCGGGCACGGTGGTCGCCCCATCCAGGTCGGTGACCACGCCGCCAATGGTGTAGTGGGCCGCGGGGGCGATCGGGATCGGTCGCCCCACCGGGTCGATGCCGTGCTCGCGGCAGGTCGCGACCACGGTGGGGAAGCGCTCGACGAGCCGCTCCCCGGCCCCCCGGCAGTCGAGGAAGACCGAGGCGCTCCCGGACCGGGTCATCTCCTCCCAGATCGCCCGGGAGACCACGTCCCGGGGTGCGAGCTCGCCCCGGGGGTCGGTGTCGAGCAGGAAGCGCCGGCCCGCTGCGTCGACGACCAGCGCCCCGTCCCCCCGGACCGCCTCACTGATGAGGAACGCCGGCGCTCCGGGCAGGGCGAGCACGGTGGGATGGAACTGGAGGAACTCGAGGTCGGCCACGTCGGCACCCGCCTCGTAGGCGAGGGCGACACCGTCGCCGGTCGAACCGTCCGGGTTGGTGGTGTGGCGCCAGAGGGCCGCCGCGCCGCCCGAGGCGAGGATGACCGCGCGCGCGCCCACCCGCACCCGCGCCCCCGAGCCGAGGTCGCAGAGCTCGACCCCCGGACCACCGTCGCCGTCCCCCAGCAGGCGGGTGACCGCGTGGCCGGTGACCACGGTGGCCCCGCCGGCACCCAGCCGCTGCAGCAGGGCGCGCTCGATGGCCGCACCGGTGGCGTCACCCCCGGCGTGGAGGACGCGCGCCCGGCTGTGAGCCGCCTCCTGGTGCAGGTCGATGCGATCGCCGTCGCGATCGAACTCCACGCCCCAGGCGGCCAGCTCGGCGACCCGCGCCGGCGCCTCCTCGACCATGAGCCGCACGGCGCCCGGGTCGCAGAGGCCGCGCCCGGCGGCGATGGTGTCATCGAAGTGGATCTGCGGCGAGTCATCCGGGCCCACCGCGGCCGCGATCCCCCCCTGGGCCTGGGCGGTGCAGCCGTCGTCGGTCGGCCCCTTGCTCACCACCATCACCCGCGCATGCGGCGCCGCGGCGAGCGCGGCGGCGAGCCCGGCGACACCGCCGCCCACCACCACCACATCGGGGGCCGCGGCGCTCAGCAGCTTGGTGTCGGTCACGAGGCGCCGACCTCGGCGAGCACCCGGTTGCGGTCGTCGACCCGCACGACCCGTGGGACGTGCCGGCTCAGCTCGGCGTCCTCGTAGGCGGCGTAGGTGACCACGATCACGCGGTCCCCGACCCCGCCCAGGTGGGCGATGGCCCCGTTCAAGCCCATCTCCCCGGGCTCGCCCTCGATGGCGTAGGTGACCGCGCGCGACCCGTTGCTGAGGTTGAGAACGTGGACCTGCTCACCGGGGAGGATGTCGGCGAGGCGCATCAGCTCCGGATCGATGCTGAAGGAGCCCTCATAGTCCAGGTCGGCGCGCGTCACGGTGGCGCGGTGGATCTTGGACTTGACGACGGTGCGCAGCACGCCTCGCTCCTCCCCGAATCCGGGCTGATGGGGTCAACCCCCCGCACCGACGGCCAGCCTCTCATCGGTCCCCGGCGTGAGCACATCGATCAGCCGGGTCCCGCCTATTCTAGCAGCGATCAGAATTTCGCACCGAACGCTCACCTGCCGGGCCGGCTCGAAGGTCTCCGCGTCGACCACCGCCACGTAGTCCACGACCAGGTCGGGACTCTCGGCGAGGCGGGCCAGGACCAGCCCGCGGATCCGCTCGGGGTCGGTCTCCCCGGCGCGGTGGGCGGCATCGGCAGCGGCCAGCGCCGCCGGGATGGCCAGCGCCTGACGCCGGGCCGCGGGGTCGAGGCGGAGGTTGCGGCTGGAGAAGGCGAGACCGTCGGAGTCGCGGACGGTGGGGCAGACGACGACCTCGGTGCCGGTGTCGAGGTCAGCGGCCAGGCGCCGGACCACCGCGCACTGCTGGGCGTCCTTGTGGCCGAAGTAGGCGCGGTCGGGCCGCGCGGTGACCAGGAGCTTGGTGACCACCGTGGCCACGCCCTCGAAATGCCCGGGACGGTGGGCCCCCTCGAGGGTCTCCACCAGCACTCCCCGCAGATTGACCCGGGTGGCGAAACCGTCGGGATACATGGAGTGGGCGGTGGGCGCGTAGACCAGGTCCACCCCCAGCTCGGAGCAGAGGAGGAGGTCGGCCTCCAGCGTGCGCGGGTAGCGGTCGAAGTCCTCACCCGGCCCGAACTGGGTGGGGTTGACGAAGATGCTCACCACCGTCCGCTCGCATTCCGCCAGCGATCTCTGGATCAGGGAGCGATGGCCGGCGTGCAGCGCGCCCATGGTCGGCACCAGCCCCAGGCTCCGGCCCGCCGCCCGGATTTGAGCGCATTCCGCGCGCAGCTCGGCCGGGGTCGCGAGCGGCGTGAGCCGCCGCTCAGCCATACGAGTGGGCGTCGTCGGGGAAGGTCCCGGCCGCGACCGCCTCCGCGTAGGCGCGCGCCGCCGCCACCGCCTGGTCGCCGAGGGGGGCGAAGACCCTGACGAACTTGGCGAGCGGGTCGCGGGTGAGCCCCAGCATGTCGTTGATCACCAGCACCTGGCCGTCGCAGTCGGGGCCGGCTCCGATCCCCACGGTGGGGATGGTGAGCGCGGCGGTGACCGACGCCGCCAGGCTCCGGGGAACGCCCTCGAGCACCAGGGCGAAGGCCCCCGCCGCCTCCAGCGCGCGGGCATCGCTCTCGATCCGGGCCGCCGCCTCGGCCTCCTTCCCCTGCACCCGGTAGCCGCCGAGAAGGTGGACGAACTGGGGAGTGAGCCCGAGGTGGCCCATCACCGGGATCCCGCGGTCGGTCAGCCGGGAGACCAGCGCGACCACCCGGCCGCCCCCCTCGACCTTGACCGCGTGCATCCCCGCCTGGAGGAAGCTGGCCGCGTTGGCGACGGCCTGGTCGTCGGACGCGTGGTACGAGTTGAAGGGCATGTCGCCGACCAGGAGCTGATCGGGTGCGCCGCGGGCCACGGCCCGGGCGTGGTGGAGCATCTCCTCCATGGTCACCGGCAGGGTGGTCCGGTAGCCGAGCATCACCATTCCCAGGGTGTCCCCGACCAGGAGGACCGGGATCTCCGCCTCGGCGAGGATCCGGGCGGTGGTGTAGTCGTAGGCGGTCAGCATCGCGAAGCGCTCGCCCCGGCGCTTGCGCTCCAGCAGGCTCGGGATGGTCACGGGCATCAGGGTTCCTCCGTGGTGGTGGGCGGCGCCGGGGGGGTCGGCCCCATGCCGCCATCTCGGTGTCCGGAGAGCAGGTCGACCAGATCCTCTCGCCCCTCGGTTCCGGCAAGGTGGACGATCTCGCGCGCCACGGAGCGGTAGAGGGCCTCGGCATCCGGGCGGGCCGCCAGGGCGGCGAGGTGAGCCGCCACCGTGGCCGTGTCGCCACGCACCACGGGCCCGGTGAGCGCCCCCCGGGGGCCGGCCCGGCGCGCGTTGGCCATCGCCCCCTCCATCAGCCCCAGCAGTCCCCGTTCGGCGGTGCAGCGGTCGAGCCCGGCGGCCACCAGCAGGTCGGTGGCGGTGGCGAGCAGGGCCAGGGGGGCGTTGCCGGCCAGGAGTGCGGCCGCGTGGTAGAGGGCCCGGGCACCGGACGGCAGCGACACGGGGAGGCCTCCGAGGTCGAGAGCCAGGCGCTGAAGCGGCGCCCGGAGAGCGGGGTCGGCGTCGATCGCCATCAGGGAGCCACGCAGCAGCGGGGCGGACCCGGTGCCGGCCAGCGCCTGGAGGGGATGCAGGCTGCCCACCGCCGCGCCGGTGACCCGCAGCGACGCCACCGCCTCGACCCCCAGGGTGGCGCTGCAGTGGACGACCCCGCGCCCCTGGAGGCCCGCTCCGCTGGCCGCGACCGCCGCGGCCACCGCGGTCACGGCGGCGTCGGGAACGGTGAGGAAGGTGATCTCGGCCGCCCGCGTGGCCGCGAGCGCGCTCGGCACGGCGCGAGCCCCGACCCGCCCGGCCAGGTCGGCGGCACGCCGAGGGTCACGGCCGGCGACGGCGACCACCTGGTACCCGGCTGCCACGGCAGCCGCCGCCAGGGCTCCGGCCGCCCGCCCGGCACCGACGAAGGCCAGGGTCGCGGGCGGCTCGCCGGCGCTCGGGGACGGCGGCTCACGATCGGGCCGCGGGGCGCGCGCCCGGGCCGGGGGCGGCAACATGCCGCCGGGCTCACTCACCGTCTCGGTCACCTCGGATCCAAGCGGACTGGTGGTGCCGGTCCCGCCGAGCCCGGTGCGGATCGCCTCGAGGCGCCCCTGGCGTCCCCGGGCCCACCGCGCGCGGCGCGAACGACCGGTCCCCAGTCTAGCGCGGGTTCTCGGCGGGATCGGCGGGTGGGGCGCCGCTCAGATGGGTCGGGGGCGGGGCGCGAGCAGGGAGATGAGGAGCAGCGCGCCGAAGGCGAGGTCCCAGCCGAGGTCGACCAGGTAGGCGATCGGGTCGGAGGAGATCGAGCTGCCGGCACGACCGAGCACCGCGACGACGCCGATGGCGACGAGCACCAGCAGGATGATCCGCATGACCACGAACCTGGCCAGCCAGACGATGAGCGCGGCGAACGCCAGCAGGAAGACGACCACGATCGCGATCGCCGGGCCGAGATCCACGGTCTGAGGCACCGAGCCGGCGCCGGCCGGCAGCGTGATGTGACGGAGGAAGAGCCCCACGATCATGAGCAGCGCCGCGCTGAGCAGGCTCGGAACCGCCAGGGCGATGCGCACCCAGAGCACCCAGTCGACGCCCCGCGACGGCTCGGCGGCGATCACCCCGGGGTAGGCCATGGGCGACCAGCCGGGATAGGCCGGGACGGCGGCGCCGGGTGGAGGAGGACCGGCGGGGTAGCCGGGCGGTGGCGGGCCGGGAGGGTAGCCGGGTGGCGGCGGCCCGGCAGGGTAGCCGGGTGGTGGCGGGCCGCCCGGATAGCCGGGTGGGGGGCCGTAGGCGACGGGCGTAGCCAGCGCCTGGTCCACACGCATCCCGCCGGCGGTCATCAGGGGCGCCCCACAGGCCCGGCACCGCGTCGATCGCCCGAGCGGCTGCCACAGCCAGCATTGGGAACAGGTGACGTCCGGCATCCACCGGAGTCTCCCGCCCCCGGCGTGATGGCGGTGAACGGCACGGTCGCGACTCGGTCGCAGCCCGTACCCGGCCGGGCTAGACGCCCGCGGCGACCGTCCCCAGCTCCGGCCCCGGCGTCTCCTGCTCGCCGTCGACCTCGTCGATGATGCGCTGCATCTCGACCCCCTCCATGGTCTCCACCTCGGTGAGCTTGGTGGCCAGGACCCGGAGGACCTTCTCGCGGCGGCGGAGCACCTCCTTGGCCCGGAGGAAGGCGGTCTCGACCAGGTGGTGCACCTCCTGGTCGATCTCGGAGGCGATGTCCTCGGAGTAGTTGCGCTGCTCACCCAGGTCGCGGCCCAGGAAGACCATCTCCTGGCGCTCCCCGAAGGTGCGGGGTCCCAGCTTGTCGCTCATCCCCCACTCGGTGACCATCTTGCGAGCCAGGTCGGTCGCCTTGCGGATGTCGTCGCTGGCCCCGGTCGTGATGTTGGCCTCGCCCAGGATGAGGTCCTCGGCGCAGCGGCCACCGAGCATCTGGGCCAGCTGGTCGAGAAGCTCCGCCTTGCTGACCAGGTACTTGTCCTCAGTGGGCAGCGACAGCGTCCATCCCAATGCCATGCCACGGCTGACCACCGAGATCTTGTGGACCGGGTCGGTGTGCTCGAGGCTCATCCCGACCAGGGCGTGGCCCATCTCGTGATAGGCGATGGTGGTCTTCTCCTTGTCGCTGATCATCCGGCTCTTCCGCTCCGGGCCGGCGATGACGCGGGCGATCGCCTCCTCGAGGTGCGGCATGCTGATCAGCTTCCGGTTCTGGCGCGCGGCCAGGATGGCGGCCTCGTTGATGAGGTTGGAGAGGTCGGCGCCCGAGAACCCGGGGGTCTGCTTGGCGAGCACCTCGAGGTCGACGGCCGGGTCCAGCGGCTTGTTCCGCGAGTGGACCTCCAGGATGGCGCGGCGGCCGCGGATGTCGGGGCGATCGAGCATGACGTGGCGGTCGAAACGTCCGGGGCGCAGCAGGGCGGGATCGAGGACGTCCGGCCGGTTGGTGGCGGCGATCACGATCACGTGGGTCGAGGTCTCGAATCCGTCCATCTCGACGAGGAGCTGGTTGAGGGTCTGCTCGCGCTCGTCGTGACCGCCGCCGAGCCCGGCCCCGCGCTGCCGTCCCACGGCGTCGATCTCGTCCACGAAGACGATGCACGGCGAGTTCTTCTTGGCCTGGTCGAAGAGGTCGCGCACGCGGCTCGCGCCCACGCCGACGAACATCTCCACGAACTCCGAGCCCGAGATGCTGAAGAAGGGGACCCCGGCCTCGCCGGCCACCGCCTTGGAGAGCAGCGTCTTGCCAGTCCCGGGCGGGCCGACCAGCAGCACTCCCTTGGGGATGCGGGCCCCGACCGCGGTGAACTTGTCCGGGTACTTGAGGAACTCGACGATCTCGCCCAGCTCCTGCTTGGCCTCCTCGACCCCGGCGACGTCCATGAAGGTGACCGACGGCTTGTCGCCGGCCAGCAGCCGGGCCCGGCTGCGGCCGAAGGACATCGCCTGGTTGTTGCCGGCCTGGGACTGGCGGAGCATCCACCAGACGAAGACGATCATGATCCCGAACAGGAGGAGGGTCGGGAGGATGGCCTCGAGGAGGGAGCTCAAGCCGGCACTCTGGTCTTCATAGTTGTTGTACTCGTACTTCTGGAAGAGGTCGGTCGCCTCGGTGCTCTGATTGATGGTGGTGGTGAAGAGGGTTCCCGCATTGTCATACCAGGTGACCGTGCTCCCGTCACTGCTGATCTGGGCCTGGTCGCTCGAGCTGTTGGAGATGGCGGTCGGGGCGGTGTGGTCCGAGGCCCATTGTTCCACGGCCGCGGCGAGCTGTCCGCTGGACCTGGCGGTCGCCGTGGTGCCCGGGAAGCGACCGTAGAGGATCGCCCCGACCACGATGATCGAGAGGAGGAGCAGCAGCCACGTGAAGCCGCGCCGTGAGGTGCGCATCGCAGCCAGTCTATAGCAGGGGCTCCGAATTGCGCGGGAGCCACGATCAGAGAGCGCCCGGACTGCCCGGAGACCCCGGCCGGAGGGCGACCGGGGACTGTCCCGCGGCCGCCGGCGACGCCCTCTCCGGCCCCGCCTGGAGCTCTCGCTGGCGCTCGGCGAGGGTGACCAGGCGCCGGCGCGCCCCCGGGAAGACCGCCTCCAGCGCCGGCAGGAGGTCGTGGCGGACCCGGCTGCGCAGGAAGCGGGGGTCTCGATTGCTGGGGTCGTCGATCGGCTCCAGCCCGAGGGCCGCGCAGTAGGCGAGGGTGGCCTCGCGCCAGACCCGGAGCAGGGGCCGGGCCAGCCTGCCGTCCCGCTCGGCCATGGCCCGGAGGCTCCACGGGGTGGCGCTGGTCAGGACCCGCATCAGCACCGTCTCCGCCTGGTCGTCGGCGGTGTGGCCCAGCGCGATCGCGCCGGCCCCGATCCGGTCGGCCACCTCCCCGAGTGCCCGATGGCGGGCGCGGCGGGCCTGATCCTGGAGCGAGGGGCCGGCGGCCACATCGACCGCCACCGCCTCGAAGTCGAGCCCCAGGCGATCGGCCAGAGCGCTCACCGGCTCCGCCTCGCCGGCCGAGCCGGGGCGCAGCCCATGGTCGACGTGGACGACGTGGAGGCGCCAGCCGCGGGGCGGCGCGAGCCGGGCCAGGACGTCGACCAGGGCGGTCGAATCCGGCCCCCCACTGCAGGCCACCACCACCGTCTCCCCCGGGCGCAGGACCCCACGCCGATCGGCGGCCGCGGCGGCGGCCCGGCGGACACGCCCCACCGACGCGACCCGCTCCGCCGGCGGCAGCCGGTGCGCCGGCGTGGCGGTACCTGGATTCGAACCAGGGACATACCGGGTATGAGCCGGGTGCTCTACCACCTGAGCTATACCGCCGGAGAGAGCGCCGGGGGCCGGTTGCGCGACCGCGCCGACGCCGGCACCGAACGCGAGGGAGGGGGAGGGGTGGTTGCGGCGGCTGGATTCGAACCAGCGACCTTCGGGTTATGAGCCCGACGAGCTTCCACTGCTCCACGCCGCGGAGCCAGCATAGCGCGGGCCGCCGGCCCCTCGCCGCTCGGCCGCAGGATCGGGACGGGCGGGGGAGCGGCCGGCCCGGATCGCCAGCCATCGGCGGGGCGCACCGCGCCCACCAGGCCCTGCCTCAGGGCGTCGGCGTCGGGGTCCCGCCGGGTGCCGGCGTCGCGGAGGGCGAGAGCGGCACCAGGGTCGGCACCGGGCTGCCGGTCGCGACCGGCGTGGGCGACGGGGTCGGGGTGGGGGCCGGGGTGGGGACGAAGGTCGGGGCCACGGCGTTCAGCCCGGCGGACGAGGGGACCGACTTGCCACCGGGGTCGACGACGTAGATCTGCTCGCCCGGGAGGTGGTACCCGAGCTTCCGCGCCTGATCCTCGACCCAGGCTGAGCCCTGGGCCTCGGTGATCTCCTGGGACCGCTGCGCGATCTGGGCCCGGAGAGCGGCGTCGACGGATTGGAGCTGGGTCACCCGCGCCAGGGCGGCACGGTCCTGCGCCGCCTCGCCGTAGAGGGCATAGGCGACCCAGCCGCAGGCGACGGCGACCACCATGGCGATGACGCGCCGCGCCGTGACGGGGCGGGGTCGCTGGGAAGCACGAGAGCTCATTGCGGGCCTTGGGGGGACGTGGGCGGGACTGGCCGCGGGACCCGTAGTCTGCTACGAGATCCCCGAAACCGCAACGGGTCCGGGGGATATTCGTGAGGCGGTCAGCGAGAGTTCGGCGGCGGTGGCCGCACCCCTCTGGCTACGGGAGAGTGATCTGGAGGTTGCCGTCCCTCCAGCCACCCAGGATGCCCCAGGTCAGATCCCACGACCCGGCAGGCTGATGTCGACCAGGAAGGTGGTCTCCGACGCCGGCCCCGGCGTCGCGCCCGGCGACGGAGTGTCGAAGGAGGCCCAGGGCGACGGGTCGACCTGAAGGCTCAACTGATCACCGGGACCCAGGTCCACAGAGACCGTCGACTTCACCGGCAGTGGGGCGTGGTCGCCAATCTGCACCATGACGGTCGCCGGTCCAGAGGTCGGGCCCAGCGTCACGGGGACGCCGGGAGGGCTCGAACCCACCGCGAAGGACAGCGGATCCCCGTACTCGTCGAGGAGTGTCGCGGATGCGGTGTCCGGCAGAGAGCACGGAGCCGACGACGTCAACGAGAGTGTCGCCGAGAGGTAAAGAGAGCCGGCGCCGACACCGCCCCACGTCAGCGACGATGCCCTGAGGTCGCCGGCTGTGCATGCCGGGACCGTGAGGAGGGCGCTGGGGGTCGGTGTCGATCTGGGGGTGGCGAGTGAGGCGTACGGCGCGGCCGCGGGCGTGCTCGCGTGGCCGGCGGCAAGTGGCGGTGACGGCGCCGCAGGGCTCGACGAGAGGCGCGACGTCCCGGGAGACGCCGCCCGCTGCTGGACGATCGCGACCGTGAAGGTCATGGCGAGCGCCGCGACCATCACGGCGGCGCCACGGATGCGAACCGCGATCCGCAGCGGGTCGCGCCTTGGACCCGGCTCCTGAGGTGTGCTCACACAATGGATACGTCCGCCATGGAGCTTCCGTGACCGAGAGGAGAGGGCCGACACCGGGGAGGAGACGTGGGGGTGCGTGCGCGGCGAAGGCTCTGCGCAGCCGCGGGTTGCACCGCGCCGAGCAGAGGGTGCGGCGCGGCAGTCAGGCCGCGGCGACACCCGGGCCGCGGCGAAGCACCACCCCGCGTCTCCGGCTGATCGGAAACGACTAGACCGTCGCCTCCCAGCGCCGGCGCCACTCCTCAGGGCTCAGATCGTGAAGGTCGACGCCGTCGGCACGCGCGGCGGTCTCGAGCGTCCGGAAGCGGCCGGCGAAGCCCACCGCCCGGCCTCGGAGGGCGTCCTCGGGATTGACCCGGAGCTGGCGGGCGAGGGCGACCGCCGCGAAGAGGAGCTCGCCCATCGCCGCCTCCAGCTCATGGCTCCCGGGCGGCGGGGGCGGAGCGTGGCCGGCGATCGGGCCCGCGGGCTGATCCACGGCCTCGGGTTCGTCCAGCCCCTCCCCGCTCGCGGTGTCGACGCGACCGGGCGACCAGTCGGCGCCTCGCTCGGCCCGGGCCGGAGCCTGGGCGGCGAGCGCCGCCAGCGCGTCAACGCCATCGCGCAGCCAGGCCAGGGCGGCGGCGACGGTCGGGGTCTCGTCGAAGCCGACCCGGGCGGGCCGCTTCTGCACCCCCTGGGCGAAGGCGAGCGCGGGGAGGGCGTGGGGAACGCCCTCCAGAAGCGAGAGCCGCTCCCGCTTCTCGGTGCGCTTCAGCTTCTCCCAGTTGACGACGACCTCCTCGGGCCCGGTGACCGAGGTGGTGCCGAAGACGTGAGGGTGGCGGTGGACCATCTTGGCCCGGGTGGTCTCGGCGACATCGCCGATGTCGAAGCCGTCGCCGCGCTCGGCGGCGATGGCGCTGTGCATCAGCACCTGGAGCAGGAGGTCGCCGAGCTCCTCGCGGAGGGTCTCGGAGCCGTCCAGGTCGATCGCCTCCAGGACCTCGTAGGTCTCCTCCAGGAGGTAGGGCCGGAGGGACCGGTGGGTCTGGGCGCGGTCCCAGGGACAGCCGCCGGGCGCCCGCAGGCGCTCGACGACCTCGTTGAGCCGCCGCAGCGACTCCGCCGCCTCCTCACGCATGGCAACCTCCTGCACCTGACGTGCGGGCGTGAGTGTGGTGCTCCTCTGCAGCCCGGCCGTCGGGACGGCCTGCCTGCCGTCCCGCGGCCTCTGCTCGGCGGCATTGCAACTGCCGCCTGCGCAGAGCCTTCGCTCCGCACGCACCCCCACGCCCGCAGGCCAACCCGGCGCTTCCGAGCGTTATCGACATCTCTGACACCTCATGCGGGCACCGCCTGGCGGGCGCGGGTGAGCCGGCCCAGCTCGCGCAGGATCCGCAGCAGAGCATCCTGCCATTGCTCGTCCGGGCCGCGTCCCGGGGGCGGGACCACGTAGACGCGGGTCGGCGTGGTCTCCGCGTACGCCGGGAACTGGCGGGCCACCGCCTCCAGATCGAGGCCGTGCCCGTTGGGCAGCTGGACCACGACGCCGAGGCGGGGCGACGTCGCCTCCCGCCAGTCGGCGACGCCGGGCGCGAGCCGGCGGCCGGCCTCCCCACGCCAGGTCTCGACCGACTGGGCGCCGGCGGCGGCGGCGAGCAGTCGCACCCGCAGCGAGGTGACCAGCGAGTCGGCCTCGGGCGGCAGTGGTCCGAAGCGGTCGGCGAGACCCCGGGCCCGCCGCTCCAGCTCCGGCTCGCTGGCGCAGCCGGCCAGGTCCTGGTAGCAGCGCAGGCGGAGCTGCTCCTCCTGGATGTAGCCGGGCGGGAGGAACGCCGGCCGGGGGAGCGACACCGTCACCTGAGCGGGGGCCTCGGTGAGCGGCCGGCCCTGGAGGGAACGCACCGCCTGTTCGAGAAGCCGGTTGTACATCTCCAGGCCGACCGCCGCGATCTCGCCGTGCTGCTCCTCCCCCAGCAGGTTGCCGGCTCCGCGGATCTCCAGGTCACGCATCGCCAGCTTGAATCCCGCCCCCAGGTCCTGGAGCTCGCCGATGACGTCGAGGCGCTTGTCGGCGCGCTCGGTGAGGGTCCGCTCGGCCGGGTAGAGGAGGTAGGCGTAGGCGCGCTGGCCGGCCCGGCCGACCCGGCCGCGCAGCTGGTAGAGCTGGGCCAGCCCGAGCCGGTGAGCGTTGTCGACCACGATGGTGTTGGCATTGGGGATGTCCAGACCGGACTCGATGATGGTGGTGCAGACCAGCACATCGACCTCGCCGTCGATGAACGCGCGCATCACCGACGCCAGCAGGTCCTCGTGCATCTGCCCATGGGCGACGGCGATGCGGGCCTCGGGGACCAGCCTGCGCATCCATTCGGCCTCTCGATCGATGGTCTGCACGCGGTTGTGGACGTAGAAGACCTGGCCGCCCCGGGTCAGCTCCCGGCTGACCACCTCGCGGACCAGCGAGTCCTCGCGGGCGGTGACGTAGGTCTTGATCGGCTGGCGCTCCTCCGGCGGTGTCTGGATCACCGAGAGGTCGCGGATGCCGGCGAGCGCCATGTGCAGGGTGCGGGGGATGGGGGTGGCCGAGAGGGAGAGCACGTCGACGGCGACCCGCAGCTCCTTGAAGCGCTCCTTCTGGAGCACCCCGAAGCGCTGCTCCTCGTCGACGACGACGAGGCCCAGGTTGCGGAACTCGACGTCGCGCTGGAGCAGGCGATGGGTTCCGATGACGATGTCGACGGTCCCCGTGCGCAGCCCCAGCAGGGTGGCCCGCTGCTCCTCCTCGGTGCAGAACCGGGAGAGCTGGTCCACCCTGACCGGGAAGGGGCGGAGGCGCTCGGTGAAGGTGAGGAAGTGCTGCTGGCAGAGCACGGTGGTGGGCACCAGCACCGCCACCTGGCGGCCCTCGGCGACGGCCTTGAAGGCGGCCCGCAGCGCCAGCTCGGTCTTGCCGAATCCGACGTCACCGCAGACCACCCGGTCCATCGGCCGGGACGCCTCCATGTCGCGCTTGATGTCGTCGAGCACCAGCATCTGGTCGGGCGTCTCCTCGAACGGGAACGACCCCTCCAGCTCGCGCTGCCAGTCGCCGTCGATCGAGAACGCGTGGCCGGGCGCCGCCTCGCGGCGCGAGTAGAGGGCGAGCAGCTCGCGGGCCACCTCCTCGGTGCGCTCACGCACCCGCCGCTTGGTCCGCTCCCACTCCCCGGTGCCCAGCCTGGAGAGGGCGGGATGGGCGTCGGAGCCGCCCGCATAGCGATCGATCCGGTCCAGGTGCTGGACCGGGACGAAGAGGCGATCCCCGTCCGCGTACTCGAGCAGCATGTACTCCTGCTCGGGCGCAGCGGCGGCGGTCGCGTCCTCGGCGGCCCCGGCCGCGCCGGCCTCGAGGCCCTCCCCGGCTCCACCGGGCGCCGCGGAGCTTGCGGCTGCCGTCCCGGCGGCGGTGGCCGTCTCGGCGACCCGGCGCATCTCGATGAAGCGGCCGACGCCGTGGTCGCGGTGGACCACCAGGTCCCCGGGAGCGAACTCGAGCACGAAGCCCGGCGCGCCGGCCCGGCCCGCGGCGGCCGAGCGCGCCCCCCGGGCCGAGGTCGACTCCGCCCGCCGAGCCCCGCGGGCGAGCGGGGAGCCGCGCCGCTTGATGACTCCGAAGAGCTCGTGGTCGCTGAACACCGCGAGCCCGAGCTGGGGGGCCCGGAAGCCCCCCGACGCCTCACCGGCGGCGACCAGGAGCGCCCCGGGCGGTGCCGTCAGGGTGGCGGCGTCGAGGTCGTCGACGGCGACCGGCTCCAGCCCGGCGTCGGCGGTCAGCTCCGCCACCCTCCCCTCCTGGCGGGTGATCACGACGCAGCACCCCCCCTCCCCCAGCTCCCGGCCGAGCCCCTCGGCGAACGCACCCCAGCGACCGGCGTACGGCTCCGCGCCCCGCCAGCCGAGGTCGGCGGAGGCTGCGCCGGCCTCGATCTCGCCGGGCACCAGGTCCACGGCGCGCCGGAGGTGGGCGTCGAGGAGCTCGGCCTCGAGCAGCCCGGTGCGGGCGCCGGCGGGCAGCTCACCCCGCGCCTGCTCCTGGTCGCGCAGCCCGTCGATCTCCTCGAGGTATCGCAGCGCGGCGCGCCGGGAGCGCTCGACCCCCCCGGCGACCAGGATCAGCGCTCCCGCCCCGAGGTGGTCGAAGAGGCTCGCCCCCCCGTTGAGGTACGGGGCGAAGAGGTCGACCCCGTCGTCGTAGACGCCGAGCTCGAGCTGGGCGAGGTCCTCCCGCCACTGGTCGCGCACCTCGGGACGGCAGCCGTCGATCTCCAGGCCGTTCACCTCGGTCAGGGCGCCGCGCACCGCCTCGGGGCTGAGGTCCAGCTCCCGAGCGGGCAGCAGGCGCACCCGCTCGAGCCGGCCGACCGAGGTCTGGGTGTCGACGTCGAACGCCCGGATCTCGTCGACCTCCTCGCCGAACCACTCCGCTCGCCAGGGCCGGCCCCGATCCAGGCCGAAGACGTCGACGATCCCGCCCCGCACCGCCATCTCGCCGGGCGCGGTCACCGCGGTCACCCGGCGGTAGCCGAGGCCGACCAGCCGCCGGAGGACGGCGTCCCGGCCGACGCGCTGCCCCCTGGTCAGCTCGCCGGTGGCCTCGAGGGCGGCGACCGGGAGGGTGGGGCGGAGCAGCCCGGCGGGGGACGCCACCACCAGGGCCGGCTCCCCGTCGCGGAGCAGTGCCAGGGTGGCGATCCGGCGGCGGGTCACCTCCTCGGACGGTGGGATCCGGTCGAAGCCGGGGGTGTCGGCCGCCGGCCAGAGCCCGAGGTGCGCCTCTCCGCCCCAGAGCCGGGCATCGGCGTAGACGGTCTCGGGGTCGGTGGCGATCACCAGGAGATGGCGGCCGGCATGCCGGCGGGCCCAGAGGGCGACCAGCCCGACCGCGGACGCGGGGATGCCCCCGAGGGCGCGGAGCGAGCCGTCCGCCAGGGCGCGCAGGGGCGCCACCGCGTCGAGGCGGGAGGCCAGCGTGACCGGGCCGGCAGCAGGCGGCTCAATCACCGGGTGCGGCCCCCTCCTGACCCGCCGGCACCGGCGGCAGCGAGCGGTTGTACTCGGTCATGGCCCGCTCCAGGCCGTCGCGCACGATCGCGGTCACCGCGTCGGCGGCGCGGCCCAGGATCGCGGGCAGCGCCTCGCGCTCGGCGGGCGTGAACGGGTCGAGGACGTGGTCCACGGTGTCCTCGCCCTCGGCGGGCCGGCCGATCCCCACCCTCACCCGGATGAAGTCGGGTGTCTGCAGCGACTCGATGACCGAGCGCACCCCGCGGTTGCCCCCCGCCGAGCCCCCGCGGCGGAGGCGAAGCCGGCCGAAGGGGAGGTCGACGTCGTCGTGGACCACGATCATGTCCGGGATCGGTACGCCGAGGACGCGCACCAGGTGGACGCCGGCGCGACCGCTCAGGTTCATGTAGGTGGTGGGCCGGGCGAGGACGACGTCGAAGCCCTCGAGGGTGCCGGCGCGCACCTTGGAGGGACCCTCCCGGCGGGCCCGCGCGAATCGACCCCGACCCTCGAGCTCGTCGAGGACCATCCAGCCGCAGTTGTGGCGGGTGCGGGCGTACTCGCCCCCGGGATTGCCCAGGCCGATGATCAGGGTGGCCATGGCGTCGGCGGCGTCAGTGGGGCGCGAGGTCGGGCACGTCCTGCTCGGGCAGCAGGCGCCGGGTCTCGGAGGTCATCAGGGCGGCCCGCTCGGGCTGGTCGTGGTCGTGGCCCAGGCAGTGGAGCAGTCCGTGGACAGCCAGCAGGCGGAGCTCCCCGGGGGGGCTGGCCGGGCTCTGAGCCCGCGCCCGCTCGACCGAGATGGCGATGTCCCCGACCCAATCCCGCCCGTCGCCGGGGAAGGCGAGCACGTCAGTGGCGGAGTCCAGCCCCGCGTGCAGCCGGTTGAGCCGGCGCAGCTCCTGGTCGTCGGTGAGCCGGACCGCCAGCCCGGAGCGGGCGGGCACACCGAGGGCGTCGCCGCTCCGGCGCAGGAGTGGGCCCAAGCGGCTCTCCCGGACCTGAGCCAGGGCCCCCGGGTCCAGGCCGTCGGAGCGGTGCACGGTCACGCGCATGGCCGCCCCATGGTGGCGCAGAAAGAAAGGGGCTCGCCGAGGCGAGCCCGATGGGTGGCGATGACGGCCTCAGCCGGCTTTCGCCCGACGCTTCCTGGCGGCGACCAGCTTGCGCTTGCGGCGGACCGAGGGCTTCTCGTAGTGCTCGCGGCGCCGGACCTCCGAGAGGATGCCGTTCTGCTTGATCTTCTTGTTGAAGCGGCGCAGCGCGCTCTCGAAGGTCTCGCCTTCGCGGACCTTGACCTCCGACACGGTTGGGGGATCACCTCCTCGGCGCCGCCCGCGGCGGCCTGACTGATGACGATGGAAGCCGGCCGGGCCGGCTCGCCTGCGCGCAGGCTGCGCCCATGGCCGGACGGAGTGTCCACTCTAGCAGGGGTCCGTCCGCGAGGGGGGGCCGGCAAACGGATGTACGAGAGCCGGGGGTATCATCGCTGGATGCTCGATCTGCCGCTCGCGCCGTCCGGTGCGGCCCCGGGCGACGCCTCGGGGGGCGGGGCGCCGGAGCCGGCGGTCGCTGAGCCGGAGGGTGGCCCCGGGGCGGCGATCGCGGAGGCCGGCGCCGCGGTGCTGGACGGCGCTCAGCGCCAGGCGGTCGACCATGGCGAGGGCCCGTGCCTGGTGCTGGCGGGACCGGGCTCCGGCAAGACCCGGGTCATCGTCGAGCGCTTCCTGCGCCTGGTTCGCGAGGGCACTCCGGCCGATCGCCTGCTGGTGCTCACCTACACCCGGAAGGCTGCGGCCGAGATGCGCGACCGGGTGGAGCGGGTGCACGGCCCCTTCGAGGGCGATCCCCCGCTCCTCAACTACCACTCCTTCGCCCAGCGAGTGCTGCGCCGGTGGGGCTGGCGGCTCGGCATCTCGCCGGCCTTCCGGATCGCCGACGACGCGGAGCGATGGCTGGTCGTCGACGCCATCCTCGCCGAGCTGCGGCCCACCACCCTCTACAACCCGCTGCGGGCCCACGACCTGGTCGACCCGATCCTCGACCTGATCGAGAAGGCCAAGCAGGAGCTGGTCTCCCCCGAGGCGTACGCGGGGTGGGCCGAGGAGCGTCTGGCCGGTGCCGCCGAGAGCCTGGAGCGCGAGCTGCTGACCCGTCACCGCGAATGCTCCGAGGTCTACCGCCGGCTGGAGGCGACCTTCCTCAAGCGGGCCATCCTCGACCACGACGACACCATCCTCTACGCCGAACGGCTGCTCCGCGAGCACCCCGACGTCCGCGAGGCGGTGGCCGGCGCCATCGACCACGTGATGGTGGACGAGTACCAGGACACCAACTACGCCCAGGCTCGTCTGGTCGAGGCCCTGGCGGGGGAGCGCGGCAACCTCCTGGTGGTCGCCGACGACGACCAGTCCATCTACAAGTTCCGGGGAGCCTCGCTCGCCAACCTGGATCGCTTCGCCCGCCTCTATCCCCAGCACCTGAAGGTGATCCTCGACCGCAACTACCGATCCCACCAGGAGATCGTGGAGGCGAGCCGGGCCATCATCGGGGCCGCGCCCCCGGGCTCGCGCATCGAGAAGCACCTGGTCGCCGACCGAGGCGTCGGAGGCTCGGTGGACGTCTGGCGCGCCGCCGACGAGCGCGCCGAGGTCGTGGAGGTCGCCCGGGAATGCCGACGGCTGCTCGAGGCGGGCGCCGATCCGACCGGCATCGCCTGGCTGTTCCGGCGTCACGACGACATGCAGGCGGCCACCCGGGCCCTCCAGGAGGCGGGGGTCCCCTACGTCGTCCACGGCGGGCGGGGGTTCTTCCAGCGGCGGGAGATCAAGGACCTGCTGGCGGTGCTCGACGCCGCCCACGACCCCGGCAACTCCCAGGCGCTGCTCCGATGCGTCAACCTGCCCTCCTTCTCGGTGAGCAACGCCGGCCGCCTCGCCCTCGGCCGGGCCGCGCACGACCGGGACCTTCCGCTCACCGAGATCATCGCCAGCGACCTCCCGGAGCTCGGCGCGGATGACCTGGCGGCGGCCCGCCGGCTCGTCGAGGTGGTGGCGGAGCTCCATGCCCAGGCGGCTCGCGACGATGTCCGCGACGTGTTCTACGCCGCCCTCGAGGGCACCGAGTTCCTCGGCGTCCTCGACGACGCCGAGCCCCGGCTGCGAGCCCAGGTCGGCGCCAACCTCAACAAGTTCGGCGAGCTGCTCGAGGGGTTCGCGGACTGGAGCGACGACCGCAGCCTGGGTCTGGCCCTCCGCTACCTCGACATCCTGCGCAGCAGCCGGGCCGCCGACGAGATCGCCACCGTCGAGACCGGCGAGACGGGGATCAGCCTGCTCACCGCCCATGCCGCCAAGGGGCTGGAGTGGCCGGTCGTCTTCCTGGGACGCTGCACCGAGGAGCGCTGGCCCGGGAGGGGCGGCTTCCCCGCCCGGCTCACCCTCCCCGACGAGCTGGTGCCCGAGCCCGCCCCCGAGGGGGAGGCGAGCAGGGACGAGGAGCGCCGGCTCTTCTACGTGGCCGCCACCCGGGCTCGGGACCGTCTGGTCCTCGTCCACGCCCGCCGCTACCCCCACTCCTATCAGGACGAGCGGCCCAGCCCCTTCCTCACCGGCCTGGAGGGGTGCGCCGGAGTGGGGCGCCGGACCATCGAGGGCGTCCGCCCGCCGGCGCGCCGCCAGGCGAGCGCGCCGACCGGGGCCCCGATGCCCGAGATCAGGGCATCGGTCTCCGACATCGCCGCCTTCAAGGACTGCGCGCGCCGCTACGCCTACCGCGCCGTCTACCGCCTGCCCGTCCCGGCCTCACCCCAGCAGTGGTACGGGACCCTGGTCCACACCGTCCTCCAGGCGCTGGCCGCGCGCCGGCAGTCCGGGGCCGATGCCGGACCGGAGGACGCCGCCCGGCTCTGGGCCGATGCGTGGGAGGCCTCCCGGGGCCCGAAGGGAGCTCACGCCGAGCTGCGCAGCCTCGGAGATAGCCAGCTCCGTCGCTACGCCGCCTCCCCGGGATGGATCGACGCCAAGCCGCTGGACGTCGAGCAGCCCTTCACGCTGAGCGTCGCCGCAGGTGAGGTCACCGGCCGGTTCGACCGCATCGACGCCGGGCCGCACGGGGAGCGCGTGGTCGTCGACTACAAGACCGGGGCGCCGCGCGACGAGGAGGCGCTGCGCCGGGACCTCCAGGTGCGCGCCTACGCCGTGGCGCTCGCCCGGGAGACCAAGAGCGACGAGGCCACCGTCGAGCTGCACTGGCTCCAGACCGCCGAGGTGAGCCGGCTTCGCTTCGACTCGCGCGCCCTGGGGAGCTTCCACTTCCAGGTGGAGAGCAGCGCCCGCGAGCTCGCTCAGGCCCACCAGCTCCACGACTTCCCGCCCAAACCGAGCAGCTGGCGGTGCCGGCGGTGCGAGTTCCGGACCATCTGCGACGAGGGCCGTGACGTCTGAACGACCGGGACGGCACCGCGAACGACCGGGACGGCACCGCGAACGAGCGAGACGGCACCGCAGCCTGGTGAGGGCGTCCCAAGCGCCTCCCGCCCACCGGCCGCATCAGCGGCCGGGCCGGTCAGTCCCCTGGCGGCGGGACCCACCCCTCGGGGTCGGGTTCGGTAGCCGGTGCGTTCCCGCCCTCCGTGGCGGTGGAACCCTCGAGCAGCCAGGCCATGGGGCACCGGTTCCCCTCGGAGCTGGCGACCAGGAAGGGAAGCCCGTCGGCCGAGGTGCGCCGCTGGGGAAGCACCCGATACCCCTCGCACGGGAGTGGCTGACCGCCGACGAAGCTGGGGCAGTCGCCACTCGGAGAGGGCCCGGTGCAGAGGTCGATCACCCGACGCGTCTGCGGGTCGAGCAGGAGGAAGAGCCGATCAGTACGAGTCGACATGCCTGTCTCGCAATCTCCACGCCCATCGTCCCCCCGGACCCCGGCACTGACCATGGCCATTTGTCCCACCACACCTGATATCCTCGGCACTGGTCGGTATGACCTTCAGCCCCCTGGACTCCGGGCCATGCGCACCAGCATCGGGAGCTCCGCCGGCCCGCCTCCCGCCATTCCGGCGTTCGCGGAGGATCGAGGTGAACAGTCCGGCTCCGTACCTCCACTGGGGATTCATCCTCATCTCGCTCCCCAACCTGGTGCTGATCGCCGTGATGGTGGCGCTCTTCATCGCGGCGCTGATCGTCCCCTTCCCTCACGGCGCCGGCCACCGCGGGCGGGACGACGATGACTGAGACGGGCGGGGCCGGGACGCCGCCGTCCCCACCCGCGGATGGCGTTGCCGGCACCCCAGTGGCCGAGGCGGAGGGCGGATGGACCGCGGCGGTCCGCGGCCGGCTCACCAGCCGGCTGAGCGTCGACGAGCTGCTGCCGGCGCGCCAGCCTGCCTATGTCGGCTCCTGGGTGTACGTCTTCGGGGTCGTGACCATCGCCGCCCTGGTCTGGGTGGTGGCGAGCGGATGCGTGCTGGCACTGATGGGCTCGGCGTGGTGGCACACCTCGAGCCTCGGCCACTTCTTCAACAGCATCCACTTCTGGTCGGTCCAGATGTTCTTCATCTTCATGGTGCTGCACCTCTGGGGCCAGTACTGGGGTGCGGGCTGGCGCGACGGGCGGGCCAAGACCTGGATGGTCGGGGTGGTGATCTTCCTCTTCAGCATCGTCACCGCCTTCACCGGTTACCTGGTCCAGCAGAATTTCGACTCCCAGTGGATAGCGGTCAACGCCAAGGACGCCGTCAACTCCACCGGCCTCGGAGGCTTCTTCAACGTCCTCAACTTCGGCCAGATGTACGGCCTCCACGTGATGCTGCTGCCCATCGGGGTCACCCTGCTGGTGGTGCTGCACATCCTCCAGGTGCGCAGCCGTGGGGTGGTGCGTCCCATCGGTGACCCCTACGTCCCCGAGGCCACGGCCGGCGGCGTCACCGCGGAGGCGGGACGATGAGGGCGCGGCGCCCCCCGATCGAGAAGGCCGACTACTACCGGGGCGTCCGCATGGCGCCGTACGACCTGGTCAAGGAGCTCTCGATCGCACTGGTCGGGATGCTGGTGGTGGTGCTCCTGCTCTCGGCGCTGCTCTCCTCCCCCGACGTCCCGTCGGCCACCATCCAGGCCTGGGCCAAGTCGGACCCGGTGGACTTCGTCACCACCGCGGCCACCGAGCTGGCCGGCCAGAGCCCGACCGCCCAGTACGGTCCCCCGTACAACGACGGCAGCGGCTCGATCCAGGGCCTCGGACCGATCGAGCCGCAGCAGTGGGCCGGGGTGCACGTCGCCGTCAACGCCCCGCTCGACTTCGTGCTGGAGCCGCTCGCCCAGTCGACCACGGGCAACCCGAGCCTGCGAGCCGCGCTGGGCAGGTTCGATGCCGCCAGCCCCGCGCAGCAGCAGAAGTGGCTCAACGCCTACATCCAGGCGCTGGGCAGCGCCACCCTGGCCAACGCGGAGGTCACGGTGAAGTCCGGCGCCTACGGCCCGGTCCCGATCCTGATGACCCAGCTGCTCGGGCTGGCCCGCACCGGCGGCCTGGACGCCCTGCTGCTCACCAGCGACCACTTCTACCAGACCGACTACAGCAAGCCGCTCCTCTTCCTGGGCGACGGCGGCTACTTCTCGGGACTGGCCCAGGCCCAGGATCTGACCGGCTCGCAGTGGGGAATGATGAACGAGACCGGCAGGTACCCCGGTCAGGCCTGGCTCTGGCTCTTCACTCTCTGGTACCAGGTCCCGCCGTTCACCACCGCGAGCAACGCCGACCTGCTGGTGGTGGTGGTGATGACCGTGCTGTCGCTGGCCCTGCTGCTCATCCCCTTCATCCCGGGCCTGCGCGACATCCCCCGGTGGATACCGGTCCACCGCCTGATCTGGCGCCGTCACTACCAGCACACCGGATAGGGCGCGGCCGTCGGGTCAGGTCGAGTACGTGTCGGGCCGCGCTCGGCTCAGCCCTCCACCTCGGCGATCGAGCGCGGGAAGCGGGTGACGGCGAACTGCAGCGCGCCTGCCGGCACCATCCAGGGGACCATCTCGTGGCGGAGGCCAGGCGGGCCGGGGCGCGGCGGGACCGCCGGCCTCAGGGCCACTCGCTGGGCTGGCTCTCCTTGCGGCGGGCGACGAACGCGGCCACCTCGGCACGGCGCTCCAGGCCCAGCTTCATGAGGATGTTGGAGACGTAGTTCTTGACGGTCTTATCGGCGAGATGCACCCGCTCGGCGATCTGCCGGTTGGTCAGACCCTCGGCCACCAGGGCCAGGATCTTGCGCTCCTGGGGGGTGAGGTCATTGATGATGTCGCCGGGGGTGACCACCTCCCCACGCAGCCGGGCCAGCACCCGCTCGGTGACCTGGGGGTCGAGCAGGGAGTGCCCGTCCGCGACCTGGCGGATCGCGCCGATCAGGTCACCACCGTGGATCTGCTTCAGGATGTAGCCCGAGGCGCCCGCCATGATCGAGGTGAAGAGCGCCTCGTCGTCGGCGAACGAGGTGAGCATCAGCACGTGGGTGTCGGGATGCACCGAGCGGATCTCCCGGCACGCCTCGATGCCGGAGCGCCCCGGCATCCGGACGTCCATCACCACCACGCCGGGGTGGAGCCGGGCCACGGCGTCCAGGGCGGCGTCGGCGTCCCCGGCCTCGCCGACCACCTCGAGGTCGGGCTCCACCTCGAGGAGCCGCCGGAGTCCCAGCCGGACCAGCTCGTGGTCGTCACAGAGCAGGACGCGAATGGTGTCCCCAGGTTCCATGGCCCTGCAGTGTACCCCCAAAGCCCGTCCACCTCGCCCCGAACGGACCCATCGTCCGGGCCCCGGGTCACCCAACCGCCGGGCCGCCAGGCCCCCGGGGATCAGGCTGGCGGGTCCGAGCCGCCCGTCGGAGAGGGCTCCGTCGGCCCCGAGAGATCCGGGACCTCGGCGCCCGCGGCCGGCGGGTGAGCACGCCGGTGGAGGGGGTCGGTCACCGCCACCAGCCCGAGGACCGCAGCCACCGCGATCAGCATGACCAGCAGCCAGAGGCAGGCCAGTCCCCAGTCTCCGAGCGACATTCAGCCCGGCACCTGGGTCGTGGATCGGTGGACGGCGACTCGACTCATGGCGGCGAACTCACCCGTTGTGGGAGGGGACCAGCGGATCGTGGTCCGCCACGACCGGCTCTGGGAAGGGCCATCCGGCCCGCGCCGACCGGGACCGGCACGGCGCCACCGCGGAGGAGGTCCCTGAGGTGGCACGGTCGGGGGGCCTTGCGAGAGTGGTGACATTATCCCCTGGCCTCGCCAGTGCCCGTACGCCGATGCTCGCAGTGTTCGGCCCACTGGAACCCGTCATTCCGCGGGCCTGACCGTTACGACCCGTCCGAGCTCCCTGCGACTCCAGGCGCCGATGGTGTGGGCTCTCCCCGGCGCTTCCGGTGGCCGCAGGGAGCGAGGCGGAATCCTCCTCCCTCCTTCGAACCGTTCCGTTCGCCGTCCGCTGCCCGGTCCGGCGGCCGGGTGACCCACGGCGGAGACCCAGGGCGGCCAACCTGGGCTCGATCCCCGGGTTGAGGTGCGCGCGGCGACGATCGCTCCAATCGAATCCCGGCGCAGGCTGCCCCTGCCGGGCCGTGACCCCCCGTCTCGGTGACCATCGGCCCACGACATCCGGCCGCGATTTTCCGTAGGCTGGGGCGGTGACGACAGAAACCACCAGCCCACCCCCGATCTCGCTCGACTGGAGCGCCGATGCCGCCCTCATCGACGGCGCGGCCATCACCATCCGGCCCCTCCGCCCCGAGGACATCCCGGTCCTCCGTCTCTTCTTCGGCGACCTCTCGCCGGAGAGCCTCCGTCTCCGCTACTTCTCCGCCCGCCGTGAGATGACCGATGCGGAGCTGGACCGGCTGACCACCAGCGACGCCGCCAGCCACCTGCACCTCGGCGTCTTCCACGCCGGGAGCGTGGTGGGGGTCGGCGACTTCATCGTCTCCGCCCCGGGGGAGGCCGAGGTCGCCTTCGTGGTCAGTGACGACTTCCAGGGCCGGGGGGTCGGCTCCCTGCTGCTCGAGTACCTGGCCGAGCTCGGCCGGACCGCGGGGATCACCCGCTTCCGGGCCGAGACCATGGCCGAGAACCTGCGCATGCTCGACGTCTTCCGGCACGCCGGCTTCATCGAGCGGGTGGGGACCCCCGAGCAGGGGGTGGTCGGGGTCAGCCTGGACATCAGCGACACGCAGGGGGTCCGCGCCGCCAGCGGCGAGCGCGAGCGGCTCGCCTCGGTGGCCGCCATGCGCGGGCTGCTCGAGCCCAGGAGCGTCGCCGTGATCGGAGCCGGCCGCGCCCCGGGCGGGATCGGCCACGAGATCCTTCGCAACCTGATCCGCGGGCCCTTCAACGGCCGTGTCTACCCGGTCAACAAGGGCGCGGACAACGTCTCGGGGGTGCCCGCCTGGGCGACGGTGGGTGACATCCCGGGCAAGGTGGACCTGGCCGTCATCGCGGTCCCGGTCAACGCCGTGCTCGGGGCCGTCCACGAGTGCGGCAAGGCGGGGGTCGGATCGCTGGTGATCATCAGCTCCGGCTTCGGCGAGACCGGCGCCGACGGCGCCGCCAAGGAGCGCGAGCTGCTCGACGTGGCCCGCAGCTACGGGATGCGGCTGGTCGGCCCCAACTGCATGGGGGTGATCAACACCGACCCCTCGGTGAGGCTCAACTGCACGTTCGCACCCAGCCAGCCCCCCGCCGGGAACATGGCCTTCTTCACCCAGTCGGGGGCGCTCGGGGTCGCGGTCATCGACGAGGCCGGGCGGCTCGGCATCGGCCTCTCGGGCTTCGTCTCCGCCGGCAACAAGATCGACATCTCAGGCAACGACCTGCTCCAGTACTGGGAGCAGGACACCCGCACCGACGTGATCCTGCTCTACCTCGAGTCCTTCGGCAACCCCCGCCGCTTCGCGGAGATCGCCCGGCGGGTCTCCCGGCGGAAGCCGATCATCGCGGTGAAGGGTGGGCGCAGCTCGGCCGGAGCCAAGGCGGCCGCCTCGCACACCGCCGCCCTCGCCTCCCCCGACGTCTCGGTGGACGCCCTCTTCCGCCAGTCGGGGGTGATCCGGGTGGCCTCGCTCGAGCAGCTCTTCGACGTCGCCCGAGTGGTGGCCACGTCGCCGCTGCCGGCCGGCAACCGGGTCGCCGTGGTGGGCAACGCGGGGGGCGCGGGCATCCTCACCGCCGACGCCTGCGAGGCCGCCGGGCTGGCGCTCCCCGAGCTGGGGGAGAAGACCACCGCTCGGCTGCGCGAGGTGCTCAACGCCGCCGCCGCCATCGGCAACCCCATCGACATGACCGCCATGGGCGGACCCGAGGAGTACCGTGCCGCCCTCGAGGCGGTGCTCGCCGACCCGGCGGTGGACTCGGTGATCACCATCTTCACACCCCTCCACACCGACGCCGTCGGGATCGCCGACACCATCCGCGCGGTGGCCCACGACGCCACCAAGCCGGTGCTCGCCGCCGTCTTCGGGGACGCGCAGGAGCGGCTCCGCGAGGGCCGGGACATGCCGGTCTTCACCTTCCCGGAGGCGGCCGCCTACGCGCTCGGCACCGTCACCGACTACGCCGCCTGGCGCCGGCGCGACCCGGGCACCGTGGTCATGCCCGCCGACATGAACCTCAGCGCGGCGCGGGACATCGTCCGGCGCGTCCTGGCGGCCAGCCCCGAGGGCTGCCAGCTCGGCCCGCTCGACGCCGCCGCCCTCATGAAGGCGATCGCCGTGCCGGTGGCGATGACGACCCGCGCCGACACCGCCGACGAGGCGGTGGCGGTGGCCGAGAGCTTCGGTTACCCGGTGGTCCTCAAGGCGGCCGCTCCCAACATGGTCCACAAGACCGAGCGCGGCGGGGTGCTCACCGACCTCGCCTCCGCGCAGGCGCTGCGGATCGCCTTCGACACCATGCAGGCCCGGCTCGGCGACGAGATGGGCGGCGCGATCGTCCAGCCGATGCTCGGCGCCGGGGTGGAGACCATCGTCGGGGTGGTGCGTGACCGCCACTTCGGCCCCCTGCTGGTCTTCGGCTCGGGCGGCACGGCGGTCGGGTTGACCGGCGACCAGGCGTTCCGAGCGGTGCCGCTCACCGACCGGGACGTCATCGAGCTGATCCATGAGCCGCGGGGGTCGGCGCTCCTCTTCGGCTACCGCAACAGCGCACCCTGCGACACCGAGGCCCTGGCCGGCATCATCCAGCGGATCAGCGCGCTGGTCAGCGCACTGCCGGAGATCGCCGAGATGGACCTCAACCCGGTGATCGTCAGCCCGGCCGGAGCCGTGGCGGTGGACGTCAAGGTGCGGCTCGAGCCCTACACGCGGGACCCCATCACCGAGGCGCGTCACCTGCGCCGTCCGGGCACCCGGTAGTCCCGACCTCGCCCCGCGGAGGTGCTCGGCCGCGGCCGGGCACCTCCGGGGTGGGTCCTCCGACCTCGGTCAGTCAGGACGTCGGGCCCTGGCCCGACCGCGGCCGCAGCCCGGAGAATCGGCGGCGAGATGACCCTCGACCTGGCGCGCTGGCAGTTCGCGATCGTCACCGTCTTCCACTTCTTCTTCGTGCCGATGACGATCGGCCTCGGGGTGATGGTCGCGGTGATGCAGACCCTCGCGCTGGTCCGCAAGGACGAGACCTGGGACCGGCTCAGCCGGTTCTTCGGCCGGATCTTTCTGATCAGCCTGGCCGTGGGCGTGGTCACCGGGATCGTGCTCGAGTTCCAGTTCGGCCTCAACTGGTCCGCGTACTCGGTGTTCGTGGGCAACATCTTCGGCGCCCCGCTCGCCATCGAGGGCCTGCTCGCCTTTTTCCTGGAGTCGACCTTCATCGGTCTCTGGGTCTTCGGACGGGAGCGCCTCTCGCCCCGCCTCCACCTGGCCACCATCTGGATGGTCAGCGTCGGCACCATCCTCTCCGCGCTCTTCATCCTGGCCGCCAACGCCTGGATGCAGCACCCGGTGGGCTACACCGTCGAGGACGGTCAGGCGGTGCTCACCGATTTCGGGGCGGTGCTGGGCAACTCGACGCTGTGGGCGTCATTCGTCCACACCGTGGTGGCGGCGATCGCGACCGGCGGGGCGCTGGTCCTGGGGATCAGCATCTGGCGGGCCCACCGCGCGTCCGATGACGTCGAGCGCGACGCCTTCCGGCGTGGCGCAGCCTTCACCTGCGGGGTGGTGCTGGTCGCGGTCATCCTGGTGGCGGTGTCCGGCGACATCCAGGCCCGGCTCATGGACGTCCAGCAGCCGATGAAGATGGCCGCCGCCGAGGCCCTTTACAACACCCAGAACGGCGCCAGCTTCTCGCTGCTGACGATCGGAAACCTGAGCGGCCAGCCCGTCTTCCAGATCCGGGTGCCGCACCTGCTCTCGCTGATCGCCGATCTGAGCTGGAACGGCCAGGTGCTCGGGATCAACCAGATGCAGGCGGCCGAGTCCGCCCGCTACGGGGCCGGCAACTACACGCCGGTGCTCTGGCTCACCTACTGGTCCTTCCGGGCCATGGTGGGGGCCGGGGTGCTGATGATCCTGCTCGGGGCGTGGGGGGTCTGGCTGGGCTGGCGGAAGCGGCTGGTGCAGAGCCGGTGGTTCGTGCGCGCCGCGCTCGCCGGCATCGCGCTGCCGATCATCGCCAACGCCTCCGGCTGGATCTTCACCGAGGCGGGGCGCCAGCCCTGGATCGTCTACGGGCTGATGCAGACGGCGAAGGGCGTCTCCACGGTCAGCGCCGCCGACGTGGGCGGGACCACCGCCGCCTTCGTTCTGGTGTACTCGATCCTCGCCGTCCTCGCCGCGGTGCTGGTGGTGCGCGCCGCCCACCATCCCCTCGACCGGGTCGACGAGCCCTCCGGACCGGGAGAGGCTCCCGCCGCTCCCCGGCTGGTGTACTGAGGAGCCGCCGATGGCCACCCTCACCGGCCTGAGCGCCCTCTGGTTCGCCCTCATCGGACTGCTCTGGGCGGGCTACTTCTTCCTCGAGGGCTTCGACTTCGGGGTCGGCATGGTCAGCCCGCTGGTGAGTCGCGACGACACCGACCGCCGCCTCTGCATGAACGCGGTCGGCCCGGTGTGGGACGGCAACGAGGTCTGGCTGCTGGTCGCCGGGGGTGCCACCTTCGCCGCCTTCCCGCTCTGGTACGCGTCCCTCTTCAGCGGCGCCTACCTCGCGCTCTTCCTGGTCCTGATGGCCCTCATCGTCCGCGGCGTCTCCTTCGAATTCCGGGGCAAGTTCCAGGACCGGCGCTGGCGGCGGGTCTGGGACGTCGCCAACTTCGCCGGGAGCCTGGTGGCCGCGCTGGTGTGGGGGGTCGCCTTCACCAACTTCGCGCACGGGCTGCCGCTCTCCCGAGCCGGGTACACCGGAGGCCTGTTCGGGCTTCTCAACCCCCTGGCGCTGGTCGGCGGCCTCGCCGCCGTCTGCATCTTCGCCTTCCACGGCTCGGTCTTCCTGGCGCTCAAGACGAGCGGCGAGCTCCGCCAGCGAGCGCGCCGAACCGCCCGGACCGCGGGCCTGGCCGCGGTGGTATTGCTCGCCGCCACCCTGGTCGGGGTGGCCGCCGGGGGTCGCCCGTGGGCGGGCGTGAGCGGAGCGCTGCCCGGGGTGACGCCGCTGCTGATGGCGGTGGTGGCGGCCGTGCTCCTGGCCGCCGCCGTGCTCCTCATCGTCAGGTCCCGGGAGGGCCTCGCCTTCGTGGCCACCGGGGCGGCGATCCTGCTCGCGGTGGGCGCCGTCTGGAGCCTGATGTACCCGATGGCGATCCCGGCGAGCAGTGGCGCGGTGGTCCCGGGGGTGCCCGGCATCACCATCGGGCTGGCCGCCTCGCACCCCTACACGCTCACCGTGATGACCATCGTGGCGGGCATCTTCACCCCGATCGTCCTGCTCTATCAGGGCTGGACCTACTGGGTCTTCCGGCGCCGCCTGGTGCGCCCCCTCGACGTGCCCGCCCCGGTCCAGGCCACCGGCGGGCACTGACCCCTTGCCCGTGGACTCCGGCGCCGTCCGGAGGCCGGTGAGGAACCCGGGGCCGGTGGAACCGCGCCTGCTCGGGGAGCCGGCGGTGCGACGCTCGATCGCCGCATCCGCCGCCATCGGCGTGATCTCCGCCGCCAGCGTCGTGGTCCAGGCGCTGGCCCTCGCCGGTCTGCTCGCGGGAGCGATGAGCCGGACCGACGAGGATCCGCTGCCCGCGGTCCTCTGGCTGGCCGGCGCGTTCACCGTGCGCGGCCTCTGCGCCCTCCTCGCCGAGGTCGTCGTCGGGCACGGTGCGGAGGCCGCCAAGGCGCAGCTCCGCGGGCGTCTGCTGAGGGCGGCGCTGAGCCAGGCCGCCGGTGGTGGCGGGATGGGCGGGGGCGACGTGGCCGCGCTCGCCGGTCGCGGCCTCGACGCCCTCGACGCCTACATTGGCCGCTGCCTGCCCGACCTGGTGCTGGCGGCCACCGTGCCGATCGCCCTGGTGGTCGTGGTCGGCGCCCTGGACTGGCCGTCGGCCCTCATCGTCCTCACCGTTCTGGCGCTCTTCCCGGTCTTCGGCATCCTGGTCGGGGAGTCCGGCGGGCGCCTGGCGGCCCGGCGGTGGGGCCAGGTCGAGGCCTTCGGGCGGCAGATCGCCGACGTCTTCGAGGGGCTGCCCACGCTCAAGGCATTCGGGCGCAGCGTGCGTCAGCGGGCGCGAATCGCCGAGGCCGCCGAGGGCCTGCGTCAGGCGAGCCTCTCGACCCTCCGGGTGGCCTTCCTCTCGGCGCTGGTCCTCGACACCCTGGCCTCGGTGTCGGTCGCCCTGGTGGCGGTCCCCCTGGGGCTCCGCCTGCTCACCGGATCCGTGCGGCTCGCCCCGGCGCTGGCGGTGCTGATCGTGGCCCCGGAGGTCTTCCTCCCCATTCGCCGGGCGAGCGCTCAGTTCCACGAGAGCGCCGAGGGCCTGGCCGCCGCCCGGCGGGCGATGGACGTCATCCAGGGAGGGGCCACGGCCGGTGGCCGGAGCCGCGGGCGGTCGAGGGCGGCGAGACACCCCGGCCAGGAGCAGGGGCAGGGCCCGGTGGCCCGGCCGGAGGCGCTGCCGCCGGGTGATCCGGCCCGGGTGGCGGTGGCGCTGAGCGATGTCCGCTTCGAGCGGTCGGGACGCGCGGAGCCGGTGCTGGACGGCGCGTCGCTCACCATCCAGCCCGGCGAGAAGGTGGTCCTGATCGGCCCCAACGGGGCCGGCAAGTCCACCATCCTCTCCCTCCTGCTCGGCTTCGCCGAGCCGGCCCGGGGGTCGGTGACGGTGGGCGGCGTCGACCTCCGCGACCTGGACGGGGAAGCCTGGCGCCGGTGGATCAGCTACCTCCCTGAACGCCCGACGCTGCTCGCCGGCTCGCTGGCCGACAACCTCCGCCTGGCCGACCCCACTGCCGGCGACGCCCGCCTGGTCGAGGTGCTGGACCGCATGAGCGGCGCCGGCCTGCTGGCGTCGCTCGAGGGCGGACTCGCTGCCCGGCTCGGGGAGGGCGGGCGGCAGATCTCCGCCGGGGAGCGCCAGCGGATCGCCCTGGCCCGGGCGCTCCTCCGGCCGGCCTCCCTCCACCTGCTCGACGAGCCCACCGCGCATCTCGACGACCACACCGAGGCCGCTGTCCTGGAGGCTCTGCGCGGTGCGCTCGCCGGCTGCTCGGCGCTGATCGTGACCCACCGGCCGGCCGTCATCGACCTCGCCGACCGGGTGATCACCCTCGATGCCGGGCGGTGTCAGGTGGCAGACGGTCCGGCGACCGCCGGGCAGTCGGGAGCCCGCGCCGGGGCCGGCGCCGGAACCCCCCGCGCGGCGGCGGTGGACCTCCAACACCCGGGCCCGCGGGCGTGACCCGGCTCGAAGGGCGCGGCACGACCGCGCCGGGCCTCACCCGGCGATCGGGGCCCCTACCGGGTCGCGGCCTGGCGGCCGCCGGCGGGGCCGGGGCCCTCTCCGCCGTCTGCGCCATCGGGCTGCTCGCGACCTCCGGCTGGCTGCTCACTCGCGCCTCGCAGCGACCGCCCGTCTTCGACCTGGCGGTGGCGGTCGGCGCCGTGCAGGCATTCGCGCTGGGTCGCGGCATCGCCCGGTATCTGCAGCGGCTGGCGGTCCACGGCCTCTCCCTCACCACCCTCTCGCGGCTGCGCCTGTGGCTGTTCGACACCGTCGAGCCGCTGGTTCCGGACGGCCTGACGCCGGCCCGAGCCGGGTCGGAGGCACCGGCCGCGCCGGCCACCGGGTCGCTGCTGAGCGGGTTCGTCGCCGACACCGAGGATGTCACCGAGGCCCTCGCCAAGGGGGTCACGACGGCCATCGATCTCGGCGCGAGCATCCTGCTGGGGGCGGCGGTCGCCCTGCTGCTGGCACCGACCGCCGGGGCGGCGCTGCTCGCCGGGGCCGCGGCATGCGTTGCGCTGGCGATGCTGGTGGCGCGGCTGGGACGCTCGGCGGCCGCCACCACGTCCGCCGTCCGGGCCGAGCTCGCCGACCAGGTGGTCGAGACCATGCGCTCGGCGCCCGAGCTGCTCGCCTTCGGACGCGCGGACATCATCGAGGAGCGGCTCGAGCAGGTCCGGCGGCGCGGCCGGAGCGCAGCCCTGCGCCAGTCCCTGGTCACCGGGATCCTCCGCACCGTGACCATCTGGGCCGCCGGCGCCGGGCTGGTCGGGGTCGTCCTCGCCGGCCTCGCCGCCCATCGCGGGGGGCGCCTCTCCGGGATCATGCTCACCGTCCTGGTGCTGGTCGGGCTGGTGGCCCTCGACCAGGTCTCGGCGCTGCCGGCGGCCCTCGCCGGGCGGACGGCCGGCGACGCCGCCGCGTCCCGGCTCGCGGAGCTCTCCGCGCTAGAACCGCCGGTGCGGGAGCCCGCGGTCGACGCCGGACCGGCCCCCGGCCCGGTGGGGGCCGCGCTCGACCACGTCGACGTCGCCGCGCGCGGCGGTCCGGCCGCCCCCGCGCTGCTCGCCGGCGTATCGCTGGCGGTCCCCCCGGGAGGGCGGCTGGGCCTGACCGGGCCGAGCGGCACCGGCAAGTCGACCGCGCTCCACGTCCTCCTCCACTTCCTCGAGGCGTCCGCCGGGACGGCGACCGTCGGCGGTGTCGACGTGCGCCGGATGACGCGCGCCGGCATGGCCCGGCACCTCGCGTGGCTGGCCGAGGAGACGCATCTCTTCGCCGCCTCGCTCGGCGACAACCTCCGGCTGGCCAGGCCCGAGGCCAGCGACCTCGACTGCGTCGCGGCCCTCGACCGGGTCGGGCTCGGCGGCTGGTACCGATCCCTGCCCGGCGGGCTGGGAGCCGGCCTCGGCGCCGGCGGCCGTGCCGTCAGCGCGGGCGAGCGCCAGCGCCTCGGGATGGCCCGGGCCGTGCTCTCGGGTGCCCCGCTGCTCCTCCTCGACGAGCCGACCTCGCACCTGGACCCGTGGTCGTCGTCCCAGGTGCTCGCCGAGCTGCTGGGGGCGGCCGGATCGCGCACGATCGTGGTGGTGAGCCACGAGACCGCGCTGGCCGAGGCGGTGCACGAGATCGTCAGCCTCGACCACGGGCGGGTGGTGGCCCACCAGCCGGGCGGCGCCGAACCGCCGGTGGAGGCGGGCAGCCCCGCCTCTGGCACTCTTGGCGGGTGACCGCCATGGTGAGGGGGATGACCCCGGCCGACAGCTTTCGCCGCCGGCAACTCCACGACCGGCTCCGGAGTGGGGTCGCGCTGGTCTCGCGGCTGGAGGAGCTGCTCCACGAGCGCGGCGACGAGGCTGAGAAGCTGGCGGCCTTCGCCAGGGTCTCCGATTACCTGCAGGACGTGGTGGTCCCCCACCTGCGCGCCGAGCGCACCGCGCTCTACCCCGAGGCCGCGCGGCTGGCCGGGGTCGATCCGCGGCTGCTGCGCCGTCTCACCGACAACTGCGACGAGCTGGAGCGCCAGGTGGCCCGGGTGCTCCACGACCACGCCCGTTACCGCGGTGGCGTCCACGACAACGCCGGCTGCCGGCGGCACCTCAGCAGCCTGGTCCGCCTCCTGCGCCGTCACCTGGAGGCGGTGGAGGGCGAGCTCCTCTCCGCCTTCGCGCGGGAGCTCTCCGAGCCGGACCTCCGCCGCATCTACGAGCGGGTCGAGAAGTCCGGCTTCGAGGAGGAGGCCGCGGGTAGGGTGCCGGCCGGGGCCGAAGCCGCGGTGGCGACGGCTCGGCGCCTCCGCGACGCCGAGGGGGTCGCCGCCGACCTCTTCTTCCTCGGCGAGTACGTCAGCGATCCGCAGCTGGTCGAGCGCACCGTGGCCGCCACCATCGAGGCCTGCCGCCTGATGAGCTCGGCCGGCCTCCCCGCCCACCTCTCCATCGATCCCACCGCCATCGGGCTGCTCACCGACGCCGACGCCTGCCTGCGCAACGCGGAGCTGATCGCCCACTCCGTCGCCGGGCAGCCACCGGGTCGCCTGAACCTCATCACGCTGGACATGGAGGACCTGGCCCTGGTCGACCCGACCCTCCGGCTCCATCGCGAGCTGCTGGCGCGGGGCGTGCCGGCCGGGATCACCCTGCAGGCGAGGCTGCACCGGACCGCCGAGGACCTCGGCCCACTGCTGGAGCAGCCCACCGCGGTGCGGCTGGTGAAGGGAGCGCATCCGGCGGGTCCCGGGGTCGCCCACCAGGGTGGGCGCGCGGTCAGCGCGGCCTACCTGGCGCTGGCCACCCGGATGCTGGCGCCGGCCGCCCGTGAGGCGGGCTTCCGGCCCCTCTTCGCCACCCACGACGCAGCGCTGGTGCGCCGGATCGCCGCCGTGGCGCGGGCCGGCGGGTGGGCGCCGGACCAGTTCGAGTTCGAGCTGCTGCTCGGCGTCCGGACCGACGTGCAGCGAGAGCTGCGCAGCGAGGGCCTCACGGTCCGCGCCCACGTCCCCTTCCGAGGGGCGCAGGTGGCGTCGACGGCCTCCCCGGCCGGCGACCATCCCGCCGAGGCCGTGCACCTCGGGGAGGCCGGGTAGCGGGTCGCCGGGCCGCGCCACTCTCCTGGGCCCGCCGCTCCCGGCGCGGGCGCGAGCACCAAACGACGACCGCCCGGGTTTGTGCGACCGGCCCATGGCCCCCATGGCGCCGCCGGTGGAGAGTCTGGGCATGGCTGGTACCCGAGTGCTGTCGGTGCGGACGATCCGCTGTGTCGACTGCGGGGACACGGAACGCCTGATCACCGTGACCCCCACCGCCCTGATCAGCCGCTGCTACGTCTGTGGGGACGTCGAGGTGCGGGCGCGTTCGGAGGCGGGGGCGGCGGCGCCCACCGCCGGCGGCGGCTCGGCCCCCTGGGGCGAGTGGCCGCGCCGCCCCGCCGCCGCGACCGCCTGATCGTCAGCCAGCCCGCTCCCCCCGGCGCTCTCCCGCGCGCCCCAGAGCGGATGCGTCGGCAGCCGCCCACCCCGGCGGCTGCCTGACGCCCGGCCACCGGCGCAGCTGCCCCGGGCACGCGGCGACCGGGGTCCCGCCAGCAGGGGGCCCTTCGGCCCTGCCCGAATGGGGGTTGCGGACCGTAGCATGGGGGGGTGGACGGGCGAGAGGCGGCCGGGGTGGCCGGCACCCTGGACCGTAGAGACGCGGCGCCTGGCGCCGAGAGCAGGGATCGGCGCGGCCCGGCGGCCGGCGCCCCCACCCAGCCGGCCGGGCACACCTGCGGCGAGGGCGTCTGCATCACCTGCTCCGACGTCGCGGTGCCGAGCCGGGTGGTCGAGCTGCGTGACCCCGGCCTGGCCCTGGTGGACACCGGCTCAACCATGGAGGTGATCAGCGTGGCCCTGGTCGACGCTCGTCCCGGCGACACGGTCCTGGTGCACGCGGGGGAGGCGATCGGCGTGGTCGCCCGGGCCTAGCCATGTGCCTGGGGATCCCCGGAGAGGTGGTCAGCCTCGACGCCGAGCGGCCGGGGATGGCCACCGTCAACGTCGGCGGGGCGCGCCGCCAGGTCAACGTGATGCTGATCGAGGACGAGGGGGTCGGGCCCGGCGACTGGGTGCTCATCCACGTCGGTTTCGCCCTGGCCAAGATCGACGAGGAGGAGGCGCGGCTCACCCTCTCCTATCTCGAGGAGATGGGCCAGACCTACCGGGACGAGCTGCGCGCGCTCGCCGAGTCGCGGATCGACTGAGGCAGCCCCATGCCGATGCGCTACGTCGACGAGTACCGCGACCGGGAGAAGGCGCAGGCGCTGGCGGCGAAGATCGCGACCCTCTGCGAGCCGGGACGGCGCTACGGCCTGATGGAGATCTGCGGCGGGCACACCCACACCATCTACAAGCACGGGATCGAGGACTACCTCCCGGAGGCGGTCCAGCTGGTCCACGGCCCGGGCTGCCCGGTCTGCGTGATCCCGATGGGCCGGGTCGATGACGCCATCTGGATCGCCGAGCAGGAGGGCGTCATCCTGACCTCGTTCGGAGACCTGCTCCGGGTCCCGGGCGGGCGCGGCTCCTTCCTCGACGCCAAGGCGCGCGGCTCCGACATCCGGATGGTCTACTCCCCTCTCGACTCGCTGCGGATCGCCCGCGAGAACCCCGATCGCCGGGTGGTGTTCATGGCCATCGGGTTCGAGACCACCACGCCGTCGACGGCGATGACCGTGCTGCGCGCCGCCGCCGAGGGCCTCGACAACTTCTCGGTCTTCTGCAACCACGTCACCATCATCCCGGCGCTGCAGGCGATCCTGGCCTCGCCGGACATCCACATCGACGGCTTCATCGGCCCCGGCCACGTCTCCACCGTGATCGGCTGCGAGCCGTACCGCTTCATCGCCGAGGAGCGCGGCCGGCCCTTCGTGGTGGCCGGCTTCGAGCCCCTCGACATCCTCCAGTCCATCCAGATGCTGCTGCTCCAGCTCCACGAGGGCCGCTCGGAGGTCGAGAACCAGTACACCCGGGTGGTCCCCTGGGAGGGGAACCAGCGGGCGCTCCAGGCCATCGACGAGGTGATGGAGCCGCGTCCCACCTTCGAATGGCGCGGGCTCGGCTGGATCCCCGACTCGGCGATGCAGGTCCGGGAGAAGTACGCACGCTTCGACGCCGAGCGGATCTTCACGCTCCCCGCCAACCGGGTCGCCGACCCGCCCGCGTGCCAGTGCGGAGAGGTGCTGCGCGGCACCATCAAGCCCTGGGAGTGCAGGGTGTTCGGGACCGCGTGCACCCCCGAGACGCCGATCGGGACCTGCATGGTGTCGTCGGAGGGCGCCTGCGCCGCCTACTACAACTTCGGGCGGTTCACCCGATTGAGGGTCAGGCAGGCGAGCTCGGCGTGACCCAGCGCACCGAGAAGGAGGTCCTGGAGAGGATCGAGAGGATCCGCCGGCGCCCCCCCAAGATCACCGACGAGCGGATCACCCTCTCGCACGGCTCGGGGGGCAAGGCCACCCACACCCTGATCGAGGCCCTCTTCCTCGATGCCTTCCGCAACCCGCTGCTGGAGCCCCTGGAGGACCAGGCGGTCTTCACCATCGGTTCGGCGCGGCTCGCCTTCACCACCGACACCTACGTGGTCTCGCCGCTCTTCTTCCCCGGTGGCGACATCGGCGACCTGGCCGTGAACGGCACCGTCAACGACCTGGCGGTGTCGGGGGCGCGGCCGCTGCACCTCTCGGCGGGATTCGTGCTCGAGGAGGGGTTCCCGGTCGCCGACCTGCGCCGGATCGTCGCCTCGATGGCCGCCGCCGCCGAACGGGCGGGGGTGCAGATCGTGACCGGGGACACCAAGGTGGTGCAGCGCGGCAAGGCCGATTCCTGCTTCATCAACACGGCGGGGATCGGCGTGCTGGAGCGCCCGGTGCGGTTGTCGGTCTCGGCGGCGCGGCCCGGCGACGCGGTGATCGTCTCGGGGCCGATCGGCGACCATGGGATCACCATCATGCTGGCCCGCGGTGAGCTGGGCATCGAGTCCGACCTGCGCTCGGACACCGCGCCACTCACCGAGCTGGTGGGTCTGCTGCTCGACGCCGCGCCGTCGACGCGATTCATCCGCGACGCGACCCGCGGTGGGGTGGCCACCATCTGCAACGAGCTGGCCGAGGCCTCCGGGGTCGCGGTGATCCTCGACGAGGAGGCGATCCCGGTGCGGCCCGAGGTGCGGGGGGCGTCGGAGATCCTCGGCATCGACCCCCTCTACGTCGCCTGCGAGGGCCGCTTCGTGGCGGTGGTGGGCGGCGACGACACCGACGCCGCCCTGGCGGCGCTGCGCTCCCATCCCGAGGGCGCGGCCGCCGCCCTCATCGGCCGGATCGGCGACGATCCGCCCGGGCTGGTCTTGGTGAGGACAGAGTTCGGCGGGATGCGGATCGTCGACATGCTGGTGGGCGACCCGCTGCCGCGGATCTGCTGAGCGGGAGGCGGCGTCCGCCCGGCCCGGCGGTCGCGGCGACGACCCTCAGACCCCACGGCGCCCGCCACGCCGGGCTACCATGGCGCGGCCATGAGCGTCATCGACATCGTGATCCTGGTCATCCTGGTGCTGGCCCTGCTCCACGGCCTGCTCAAGGGCCTCTTCCGGCCGCTGATCACCTGGGCCTTCATCATCGCCGGGGTGGCGGTCGGCTTCGGCCACCCGGGGGTGGCGGCGCGTTTCGCCCCGAGCGCCGCCTGGCGACCGGTGATGGGAGTGGTGGTGGTCGCCGTCTTCGCCGTGGTCGGCTTCCTGGTGGCCCACCTGATCGCCCCCCGCATCTACCGGATCATCCCCGGCATGGGCGCCCTGGACCGGCTGGGCGGCGCGGTGATCAGCCTGGTCCTCGCCCTGGTCGCGATCTTCATCCTGCTGAGCGGCATGGTCACCCTGGACCGGGCCACCGCGTCCATCGACGGGAGCGGCAACGTCACCGCCGACCAGCTCACCCAGATCCAGCAGTTCGTCTCCAGCAACCCGGCGGCGGCGATCGCTCTGGATCCGACCGAGCTGGAGAACCTGAAGAGCTCGCTCAGCTCGTCTCCGACCTCGGACTCCGACATCGGTCACTTCAACCTCGTCCTGGGGATCCTGCGCAACCTCCACATCCAGATGATCCAGAGCAAGATCGCGCCGATCATCTTCAACGCCGGCGAGCGCGTCCCCTTCCTGGGCAACGGGGAGACCTGGCCCACCAGTTGAGCGACCCCGCGGGGCATCCACGCTGCGGCCGGGCGCATCAGGTGACAATCGCGAACTGAGAAGGGGCCCCACGAACGCGAGGCCGTCCGCCAAAGCCATCGCGAGCCCGCGATGCTGACGACCTCAGCCGAGGTAGTAGATATCCTGGTCGTTCTCCATGCGCCTCTGCCGTTCCTCTCTCCACGGCTCGTGGCGCTCATCAAATGGAATCGGTTGCCACGCGAAGGACAGCAGGGCCTCGAAGAAGTACGGACCCGACTGCGCCTCCGAGAGTGTGGAGCAAACCCGGGCTGATTTGGGAACCCCGCGCAGGGAGACGCACGACGAGTGCTTGAGGATGAGCTGCTCCAGGGGCTCCGGGTCGACGACGTCCTGGATGCGGCCCCAGGTCATGAAGTAGCGGCTGCTACCGTCCTCGAGCACCACCTCGACTGCCACCACATCTTCCATTACGCCTTCTCCTCAGCGACATACTGGCCGATGGAGACGTAGCCAGTGGTCGCCAGGAAGGGCCAGTCGGGGAGGCGCAGATTCACGTCCAAGACCTCGGCAACGCTCGCCAGGCACGCAGCGAGTTCGTCGAGGCTCTCGGGGATATGCACCCCTTGAGTCATGCCGTGCACCCCAGCCGGATCTTGCCCGTGATCACCTTGGATCCCGGGGGAGTGTAGTCGAGGCTCCAGCCCTCGTAACCGCTGAACCGTTCGTCACAACGCCTCAGCCGGCTGAAGCTCGCCCTTCGCCGGGGATCAAGCCGGCCCCGTCCCGCGCTCCGGCCACCACCGCCTGACCGAGGCTGATTCCCCCGTCGTTGGGCGGGACCCGGGAGTGGGTGAGCACCCGGAAGCCGGCGGCGCCGAGCCCGGCGACGACCCGCTCGGTGAGCATCACGTTCTGGAAGACGCCACCGGAGAGGGCGACGACCCCGAGCCCGGTCACGTCGCGGACCCGCCGGCAGGCGGCGACCACGCCGTCGGCCAGGCCGTTGTGGAAGCGGGCCGCCACCAGCGGCAGCGCCGATCCGGCGTACAGGTCCTCGACCACCGCCCGCACCAGCCCGCCGGTGGCGAGCTGGAAGGGCTCCCCGTCGGCGATGCCGACGGGATACGCCGAGGTCTCCCTCGGGTCGGCGAGCTGCTCGAGCTCCGCCGCCGCCTGGCCTTCGTAATTGATCCGATCGCGGACACCGAGGATGGCCGCGACGGCGTCGAAGAGGCGGCCCGCGCTGGTGGTGATCGGGCTGGAGGTCCCCGTCCGCGCCATCGCGACCACGGTCTCCCAGCGCTCGGCGTGGTCGCGCATCACATCGAGCCCGGCGGGAACGTCGCCGCCGAAGGCCGCGTCGAGGTGTGCCGCCGCCATCCTCCACGGCTCCCTGATGGCCATGGCTCCCCCGGGCATGCGCACCGGAGCGAGGTGCCCAGCCCGCTGGAACGACGTGAGGTCGGCGACCAGGATCTCGCCGCCCCACATCGATCCGTCAATGCCGAAGCCGAGCCCGTCGAAGGCGACCCCGATCACCGGTCCCGCCTCGCCGTTGTCGGCGAGGCAGGCGGCCACGTGGGCGTGGTGGTGCTGGACCGCGACCCGCTCCACGCCGTCCAGCTCGAGGGCGTGCTTGGTGGAGAGGTACTCCGGGTGCAGGTCGTGGGCGACCACCTCGGGGCGCACCTCGAAGAGCCGCATGAAGTGCTCGATCCCCTCGAGATAGGAGCGGAGGGTCTCGTAGTTCTCGAGGTCGCCGATGTGGTGGGAGACGAACGCCCACCGACCCTTGGCCAGGCAGAAGGTGTTCTTCAGCTCCGCACCGCAGCCGAGCACCGGCCGGGGGAAGGGATGGGCGACCGTCACCGGCTGGGGGACGAACCCGCGCGACCGTCGCAGCGGCGTCTCCCTCCCGCCCCTGACACGGACCACCGAGTCGTCGGTGCGCGTGTGGATCGGGCGGTCGTGGGTGAGGAAGGCGTCGGCGATCCCGCTCAGCCGGTCGAGCGCCTCGTCGTCCTGGTACGCGATGGGCTCGTCGGAGCGGTTGCCGCTGGTCAGGACGAAGGGGATGGTGAGCTCGCGCGCGATCAGGTGGTGGAGCGGGCTGTAGGGGAGCATCACCCCCAGAAAGCGGTTGCCGGGAGCCGCCGAGGGGGCGACCGCGTCACCGGCGAGCCGGCGCAGCAGCACGATGGGCCGGCGCGGGGAGGTGAGCGCGCGCGCCTCGGCGTCGCCGACCTCACCGAGCAGGCGGGCGGTCGCCAGGTCGGCGGCCATCAGGGCGAAGGGCTTGTCCTCGCGGTGCTTGCGCGACCTGAGCGCCGCCACCGCCGGCTCCGAGGTCCCGAGGGCGGCGAGGTGGTAGCCGCCCACACCCTTGATCGCCAGCACGCCGCCGGATCGGAGCAGATCGACGGCCCCGACCAGGGGGTCGACGGCGATGGCCGTGCGATCGCGATCGAGCAGGCGCAGCGAGGGACCGCAGGCGGGGCAGCAGACCGGCTGGGCGTGGAAGCGGCGGTCCCCGGGGTCGCTGTACTCTCGCGCGCAGTCGGCGCACATCGCGAAGCCGGCCATGGTGGTGAGCGGCCGGTCATAGGGGACGTCTCGGATGATGGTGAAACGCGGCCCGCAGTCGGTGCAGTTGATGAAGGGATGGTGGAATCGCCGGTCCCCGGGATCGAACAGCTCCCGGAGGCAGGCATCGCAGGTCGCGGTGTCCGGGGAGATCAGGGTCTGATGCTCCCCACCCGCATCGCTCGCGACGATCGCGAACTCGCGGCCCCCGGTGGGCTCGAGGTGAGCCGTCTCGATCCGGTCGATCACCGCCAGCGGCGGGGCATCCCGCTCCAGCGTCGCGCGAAAGCGGTCGAGCTGCGCCGGGGCCCCCTCGACCTCGATGAAGACGCCGGCCGCGTCGTTGCCGACCAGGCCGCCGAGCCCGAGCTCGGTGGCGGTCCGGTGGACGAAGGGGCGGAACCCCACCCCCTGCACCACGCCCTCGACCCGCAGGCGCAGGCGGCGGACGGACGGGTCTCGCTCCTCGTCGGCCATGGGAGGTCCACCATATCGAGCCCGGCCACCGCGATGGCGTGGAGCGTCCGGGCTCGATGGGCTCACCCCTCGGACGCCCCGGTCGCGGGGCGTTCCGGGACGGACGGGAACGGCCAGCGAAGGTCCCAGCGAGACTCGGGCCTATCGACCCTGGTAGTGACGGCGCCGGTTCGGCAAATTAAGGACACGACATGACGGCGGCTGCCGCTGAGAGCCTCACCCCCCCGCCTCACGGTGGACGCCTAGTGGCCGAGCGCCTCCGCGCCAATGGTGTGGAGGCGCTTTTCACACTCGGGGGCGGGCACATCGTCGAGCTGCTCGACGGCTGCGCCGACGAGGGCCTCCGGATCATCGGGATGCGCCACGAGGGCGCCGTGACCCAGGCGGCGGAGGGCTTCGCCTTCGCCACCGGCCGCCCCGGCGTCTGCGCGGTCACCGCCGGGCCGGGCTTCACCAACTCGGTGACGGGCTTCGCCGACGCCGCCGTCTCCAACGTGCCGCTGGTCATGATCGCCGGCCGCACCGCGCTCAAGCGACGCGGGCGCGGGGCGGTCCAGGACGTCGACCAGCAGGGGATGCTGGCCCCCATCGCCAAGTGGCTGGGGGTCGCCTACAGCGCCCAGACCCTCCCGCGCCTCACCGACGAGGCCTTCCACCAGGCGGTCGCGGGCCGGCCCGGGGCGATCTACCTGGAGGTCCCCCACGACGTCTTCATGGCCCGGGTGCAGCCCGCCGCGGGCCCCTGGGGCTTCCCGACCCCCCCGCCCAGGTCCGCCGCCTCGCCGGCGGACCTGGAACGGGCGATCGAGGCCCTCAGGACGGCGGCGCGGCCCATCGTCCTCGCCGGCGGGGGCGCCTTCTGGTCGGGAGCCGGTCAGGAGATCGCCGCCTTCTGCGCCGCGGCCGAGATCCCGGTGACGACCACCAGCTCCGCCCGGGGCCTGATCCCGGACTCGCACCCCTGGTGCCTGGGGTCCCTGGTCCACGCCGGCACCGCCGTCGCCGCCTCCGACTGCGTGCTGGTGCTGGGCAGCGCCTTCAACGGCAACCTCGTCTACGGCGGGCCGCCGCTCTTCAACGAGGACCAGACCTTGATCCAGGTGGACATCGCCTCCGATCAGATCGGGGGAAGCCGGCGCGCCGACATCGCGGTCCAGGGCGACGTCCGCGAGGTGATCTCTCAGCTCACCGGGAGTGGCATGCGCAGCCGTGACGGCCGGGCCTGGCTGGCTCAGGGCCGCGAGCTGCTCGAGATCTCCCGCGAGATGTGGGACCGGCAGGTCGACGACTACCAGGGCGAGCTGGTCCACCCGGGCGCGCTGGCCCGCGAGGTCGCCGCGTTCGCGCGGGAGAGCTGGGGGGGAGCCTCCACCCTGGTCGCCGACGGCGGCGACACCCTGACCTGGGCCCTCGCCTACTTCGACGCCGAGGCGCCGGGGCGGCTGCTCTCCACCACCACCGCGCTGGGCACGCTGGGAGTGGGCCTCCCCTTCGCCCTGGCCGCGAAGGCGGCCCGGCCGGAGGAGCCCGTCGTCCTTCTCACCGGCGACGGCGCCTTCGGGCTGAGCGCCATGGAGATGGACACCGCGGCGCGCTGTCACCTCCCGGTGATCGTGGTGGTCGCCAACAACGGCGGCTGGGGCGACGTGCGCCACCACCAACGCGAGATGTACGGCAAGGAGGTCGCCAGCGTCCTCGCCGACACCCGCTACGACCGCCTCGCCGAGGCCCTCGGCTGCCGTGGAGAGCGGGTTGAGCATCTCGCCGATCTGCGCCCGGCGCTGGAGCGGGCAGCCGCCTCCGGGGGGCCGGCGCTGATCGACGTCCGCACCGACCCCGACGTGCTCTCCGCCCTGCTCCGGGCGATGATGATGGTCGGCATCATGTAGCTCCGCCGGCGGGACGGCGGGACGGCGGGTGGCGGGGACGGCGGGCCGGCGGCAGGTCGACCCGGACCGCACGCCATGGCCGGGGAGGGGGGCGGCACGACGCCGAGACGATGCCACCCGTGCGCCACCGGTCGGTGACAGCGCAAACGGGGGGGACAACCGGGTGATGCTGCTCAGCTGATCTGGGGCACCTCGACGGACCAGGTGCTTCCGCCGTCAGCGGTCTGAATGAGCTCCGAGGAGAGCGTCGGCATCCCGGGGCCATCCAGGACTGGCGCCGCCCACCCCTGCTCCGGGTTGAGGAAATCCAGCTCGAGTCCGGCGAGGTTTCCCAGGTCCAGACCGACGGTGGCGGTCAGCGGCGCCCACGAGCGTCCCCCGTCGCTGGTCGTGTACAGCACCGACTCCCCGACCCCATTGATGACCTCGTCCTGATTGAGCATCAGCAGCCAGCCGTCGCCGGGATCGACGAAGTCCACCGATTCCTCCTGGTTGGCCGGGGTGGGGTGGACGGTCCAGCTGCCCCCCCCATCCGTGGTCACGTAGAGGAAGGCGCTCTGGAAGAACCCACCCACGATCTCCATGACCATCACCCCATCCGAGGCCGAGCTGAATCGCGGAGGGGTCGTCACCGGGATCCCCGCTGAACCTGACGGAGGCAGCGCCTGCGCCGCCCAGGTGACGCCCCCGTCGTGGCTGACGTAGAAGTAGTCGTGGAGATCCCCGCAGGTGCCGGTGAGCCACCCGGTGGTGTCGTTGAGGAAGACCGCACCATTGGCGTTGCAGCCGCCCGGGATCGTCGCCGTCGCCGGCCCGCCGCTCCCGGCGGAGGTCCCCGGGGCCCGGGCCACCTCACTCCAGTGGGCACCGCCGTCCGCGGTTCGGTAGAGGGAGAGATGGGACGTCTCCCCGCTCCCGCCCGGTATCACCGACCACCAACCGTTCTCGGGGTCGACGAAGTCGAGGCTGCCGTATTCGGGCTGGGGCTGCAGCGGCACCGCGAAGCTGCCCATCCGGTTCCAGCCGGCGCCTCCGTCGGAGGTCGCCCAGCAGTCGACCTCCTCGGCCGCGGCCACCCCCGGCGACGCCTGGCCCGTGGCGGCGGCGGTGAGCACGCGGGCGCTCTCGGCGCTGAGGAAGGCGACGGCGATCGGATGCGCGCCGGCACTCGGCGGCGATGCGACCAGCCAACTGTCGACGCCCTGGGTGGTGTGGAGGATGGCTCCGTCGGCGGCCCGCTGGGCCCAGCCCGTGGTGGCCGTGAACATCCGGAGGTTGCCGATCACGTCGCCGGGCACGGCGGTGCTCGACGGCGACTCGGTCGGCAGCGGCAGGACGAAGTTGGGCGGGCCGGCCGCCGGTGGTGGCGTGGCGGCGGTGGGGGCCCCGCTCCGCGTCAGTAGCGCGGCGGCTCCGGAGACCACCGCGACCGCGGCCGCCAGGCCGAGGACCGCCGCCACTACCCCGCGGGGCCGCCCGCGCGGAGCCGGGCCGTCCATCGCCACCCGTGAAGGCGGGGGACCGGCGGCCTGGGTCCCCGCTGTCGGTCCCCCCTCCCCGCGGGTGCCCGCGGCCTCCTCCACCGCGGCGCTCCAGGATGCGGCCGCTCGATGGCGGCTGGGGAAGCCGGGAAGGCCGGCGCCGACGGTGTCGCCGCCGGAGAATCGGGCTGGAGCAGCCGGCTGACCCGCGGCCCGCGCGCGGCGCAGCCGCGTGGCCGGGTGACGCAGGTCGTCGGCCTCCCACCGGTGGCTCGGCGGGTCGGATGCCGCCGCGCCGGGGTCACCCCCCGCGGGCTCGTGGTCTGCCACCCGGTCACCTCACCGTACGTCCCCGACGGCGAAGCATGGCACGCCGCGCACCCGACTACCGGGCTCAGATCCAGCCTCCGGGCAACCTGATCCGGGCGGTGGACGCAGCCGCCTCGCCCCCTCCTGGACGGCGGCGGCCGGCGCGGATGGCTGCACCGCCGGCTCAGGGCAGGGCGGGCTTCCGGGCGCGAACAGAGGCGCTGACGACCCGCCCGCCCCCACTCTCCGCTTTGGCGAGGGGCCCGCCCGGATGCGGGGCGGACGGGGCGAGCATCTCCGCCGAGAGGTCGCGCGTGACCTCCACCTCGATGCCACCGAAGCCGGCATCGGCGAGCAGGGTGCGGTAGTCGTCCTCCTTGATCGCCCCGGCCACGCAGCCCACCCACATCTCGAGGTCATGGCGGACCTCGGGCGGAAGCTCGCCCTGTACCACGATGTCGGAGACGGCGAGGCGCCCGCCCGGGCGCAGCACCCGGAACGCCTCGCGGAGCACCCTCCCCTTGTCACTGCTCAGATTGATGACGCAGTTGGAGATCACGACGTCGACGCTCTGATCGGCGAGCGGCACCATCTCGATGGTCCCCTTCAGGAACCTCACGTTGCGCGCACCCTGCTCGGCAGCGTTGCTCTCGGCGAGGTCCAGCATCTCGTCGGTCATGTCGAGGCCGTACGCGAACCCGGTGGGACCCACCCGGCGCGCCGAGAGGAGGACGTCGATCCCACCGCCGGAACCGAGGTCGAGCACCACCTCCCCCGGGCGCAGGCCTGCGAGCGCGGTGGGGTTGCCGCAGCCGAGCGAGGCCCGGACCGCTCTCTGTGGGATCTGGCTCATCTCCTCGGCGGAATAGTGGGGATCCGAGAGTGGGTCGCCGTCGGCCGGGGCGGAGCAGCAGTCCCCGCCGTCGGTGCACCCGCAGCCGCAGGCCGGGGAGCCGCTCGGCTCGGGGTTGATCGGGGCGGCGTCGACCTCCGCCGCCCGCCCCCCGCCGGCCACGGCCACGGCGGCCGCCGCGTAGCGGGCGCGCACCGCCTCGCGCAGGCGGTCTCCGTCAGCCTCCGGCTCAGTCACGGCCGCACACGGGGCAATCGGCGCCAACCACGCGGCAATCCGAGCAGCTCAGGCGGCAACCGGCGCGGCCCGCGACGCGGCGCTGGCGATGACCCCTCATCGGTCCTCTCCTTGCATTGACATCTGTCGATATATGGGCGATCTTAGCACAACTCCATCGGCGTTCGTCAATGGGTAGAATCGACCTCGATGGTCAACGTCACCACCCCCACCCCCGACGCTCCTGCGCGCACCAAGGGCTGCTGCCAGCCGGTGGCCGAACTGCTGCCCGAAGCGACCGCCACCGCGCTGGCCCGCGTCTTCACCGCGCTCGACGACCCCACCCGGGTGCAGATGATCCGGATCCTGGACGAGGCATCCGAGCCGGTCTGCGTCTGCGACTTCACCGCCACCTTCGCCCTGGCCCAGCCCACCATCAGCCACCACCTCGCCCGGCTGCGCGAAGCCGGCCTGGTCACCTCCTCGCGGCGCGGCCTCTGGTCGTTCCACCAGCTCAACCCGGAGATGGCGCCGGCCGCCGCCGAGGCGGTGCGCCTGATCCGCGCGGCAGGGCACCCGGGCGCCGGCTGAGCCGGCTCGGGGGGGTGATGTGAGCGCCGAGGTTGAGCGCGTCCCGCTGCGGGTGATCGCCCGCGAGTGGGGGCGGATCGGCTGCATCGGCTTCGGGGGACCGCCGACCCACATCGCGCTGCTCCGCCGCCTCTGCGTCACCGATCGCGGCTGGCTCTCGGCGGGCGAGTTCGAGGACGGGATCGCGGCCACCAACCTCCTCCCCGGGCCGGCCTCGACCCAGCTCTCCATCTTCTGCGCCTGGCGGCTGCGCGGCACCCTCGGCGCCCTGGTGGGAGGCCTCTGCTTCATCGTCCCGGGGCTGGTCCTGATCCTTGCCCTCTCGGCCCTCTTCCTGGCCGGCCATCCCCCGCGCGCGGTCGAGGGGGCGGCGGCGGGTGCGGGAGCGGCGGTCGCCGCGGTCGCCCTCAACGCCGCCCTCGGCCTGCTCCCGGCAAGCTGGCGGCGCGCCGGCGGGCGTCGCGCCGAGCGGAGCCGCTGGGCGCTCTACGCGCTCTGCGGTGCGGCCGCCGCCGCGACCGTCGGGCCGTTCCTGGTCCTGGTGCTGCTCGCCGCCGGCCTCGCCGAGGTGGCGGCCCGCGGCGGCTGGCCGCGATCGGAGCCGGCACTGCACAGCATCGCCGCCGTGCCGCTGCTCGCGGTCGCGATGGTGGGCGGCGTGGGAGCGCTGGTGTGGGAGTCCTTCAAGGTCGGCGCCCTCTCCTACGGCGGCGGCTTCGTGATCATCCCGCTGATGCAGCAGGACGTCGTCCACGTGTACCACTGGATGACCGGCGCCCAGTTCCTCAACGCGGTGGCGCTCGGCCAGATCACCCCCGGACCGGTGGTGCAGACCGTCGCGGTGGTCGGCTATGCGGCGGCGGGAGTGGGCGGCGGGCTGCTGGCGGCGGTGATCGCCTTCGCCCCCTCCTTCGCCTTCGTCCTCCTTGGCGGGCGGCACTTCGACCGGGTGCGCAGCAGCCCGGCGGTCCAGGCCTTCCTGACCGGTGCCGGTCCCGCCGCGATCGGGGCCATCGCCGGCTCCGCCATCCCCCTCGGCCTCGCCCTCAGCCAGCTCTGGCAGGTCGGGGTGCTGGCGGCGGCGCTGGTCTGGATGCTCGCCCTGCGCCGCAACGTGGTGGTGGGACTGATCGCGGCCGCCCTGATCGGGGTTGCGGTCTCGCTGTTCGGGGTCCCCGTCGGAGGCTGAGCCTCCTCAGCGCAGGCGGGTTCAGCCTCCCGGGGCGGGCTCGAGCGGGTCGAGGGCCTGGGTCAGGTCGGCGAGCAGGTCGTCGAGCGTCTCCAGCCCGACGCTCAGACGCACCAGGTCGGTGGGGACCTCGTTGGTCGATCCGGCCACGCTCGCGTGGGTCATCCGGGCCGGGTGCTCGATCAGGCTCTCGACGGCGCCGAGACTCTCGGCGAGGATGAAGAGCCGGGTCCGCCGGCAGGCCTCCAGCGCGGCGGCCTCCCCGCCCTTCAGGGTGAAGCTGACGATCCCTCCGTACGCCCGCATCTGGCGCCGGGCGACCTCGTGACCGGGATGTCCGGGCAGCGAGGGGTGGAGCACGGTGCGCACCGCCGGGTGGGCGCGGAGCAGGTCCACGACCGCCAGGGCACTCGCACAGTGGCGCTCCATCCGCAGGGCCAGCGTCCGCAGCCCACGCTGGACCAGATAGCAGTCCATCGGGCTGGGGACCGCCCCGGCGGCGTTCTGCACGAAGGCCAGCCGGGCGGCGATGGCGGGGTCGCTGGTGGCCGCGAAGCCACCCACCACGTCCGAATGCCCGGCCAGGTACTTGGTCGTCGAGTGGACGACGATGTCGGCTCCGAGCCGGAGCGGTTGCTGCAGCCACGGCGAGGCGAAGGTGTTGTCGACGACCAGCACGGCGCCGGCTCGATGGGTCACCGCGGCGATCGCCTCGATGTCGATGACCCGCAGCAGCGGATTGGTCGGTGTCTCCACCCAGACCATGCGCGTCGCCGGGGTCAGCGCCCTCTCGAGATCGGCGGGGCTCGCGAGGCCGGACGTTCCGACGGAGAGGCCGGCGGGCTGGTGGACGCGGGTGGCCAGCCGGTGGGTGCCACCGTAGGCGTCGGTGGGGAGGACGAGGTGATCACGGGGCCCGAGCAGCCGCATCACGGCGTCCTCGGCTGCCATCCCGCTGGCGAAGGCGAAGCCGTGCGCCGCGCCCTCGAGCAGGGCGAGGTTGGCCTCCAGGCTGGCTCGGGTGGGGTTCCCGGTGCGCGAGTACTCGAACCCCCGGTGGTCTCCGACCGCGTCCTGCTGGAAGGTGGTGGAGAGGTGGATGGGGGTGGTCACGGCGCCGGTCTGAGGGTCGGGCCCTCCGCCACCGTGGATGGCGAGGGTCTCGAAACCGAGCCGGTCACGGCGAGGCGCGTCACTCACGGGGTGTCAGCGGGTGGGCGCGGCCAGCGCGGTGAGCACGTCGACGCGGGTCACCACCCCGATGGGATGGCCTCGATCGAGGACGAGCATCGCGGACCCCAGGCGCAGGCGGCTAACCGCGACGTCGAGAGGCTCTCCGGCACCGACCGTCGGCAGCGGATCGCCCATGGCCTCGGCCACGGGGCGGTCGAGGATGGAGGCGTCGGCGAAGGCCCGCTCCATGGTCTGATGCTCGGTGATCGCTCCGACCACCTCCGCGAGCACGACGGGCAGCTCGTGTTTGATGACCGGCACCTGGCTCACCCCGTACTCCCGCATGGCGTCGATGGCCTGTCGCACCGTCTCGTCGGGGTGGACGTGGACCAGGGGCGGCAGGGAGGGATCGCGCAGCGCGAGCAGGTCGCCGACCGTCATCCCCGCCGCCTTGAGGAACCCGTGGTCGGACATCCAGCCGTCGCTGTACAGCTTGGAGAGGTAGCCGCGGCCCGAGTCCGGGATGTGCACCACCACGACGCTCTCGGGCGGGAGGTCACGGGCGACCCGGAGCGCCGCGGCGACCGCCGTTCCACTCGACCCCCCGACCAGCAGGCCCTCCTCCCGGCTGACCCGCCGGGCGGTGGCGAAGCTCTCCGCGTCGGAGATGGCGATCACCCGGTCGACGACGGACGCGTCGTAGGTGGTGGGCCAGAAGTCCTCGCCGATGCCCTCGACCAGGTAGGGGCGCCCCGAACCTCCCGAGTACACGGAGCCCTCGGGATCGGCTCCGATGATCTGGATCGACCGATTGCGCGCTTTGAGGTGGCGGCCGACACCGGTGATCGTCCCTCCGGTGCCGACACCGGCCACGAAGTGGGTGATCCGGCCGCGCGTCTGCTCCCAGATCTCGGCGCCGGTCCGCTCCTGGGCGGCGGGGTTGGCCGGGTTGTGGTACTGATCGGGCTTCCACGCTGCGGGGATCTCTCGGGCCAGCCGGTCGGAGACGGAGTAGTACGAGTCGGGGTGCTCGGGGGAGACGCTGGTGGGGCAGACGATGACCTCCGCCCCGTAGGCCCGGAGCAGGGCGATCTTGTCGGAGGCCACCTTGTCGGGGCAGACGAAGACGCACCGGTAACCGCGGCGCGCCGCCACGATGGCGAGCCCCACCCCCGTGTTGCCGCTGGTCGGCTCGACGATCGTCCCGCCCGGGCGCAGCCTCCCGTCGCGCTCCGCCGCCTCGACCATGGCGAGGGCGATCCGGTCCTTGGAGCTCCCTCCCGGGTTGAGGAGCTCGAGCTTGGCCAGGAGCGTGCACTCGAGGTCCTGAGCGGTCCGATCGAGACGCAGCAGCGGGGTGTCGCCGATCAGGTCGACGAGGGAATCGGCGGCGTGCATCGGTGCCCCCGGTTCGGTGAGCGGGCGCACCGCCACCCCGCTGAGGGTGCCGGTGGCCGCGGGGGGCGGCGTCTCGTCGGTGACCAGGGTGGTCGGGAGCCCAGCCCGGCGCAGTGCTACGGCGACGGGCAGGGTCTGGGCGAGAGCGCCCGTGACGGAGACGCTGCGCGGGATCCTCGGCCGGAGCGTCGCCACCAGCGACGGGATGGAGGCCTCCGCGGAGTGCCGGTGGACGTACCGAGCCCGGCTGAGCAGCCGCCCGGGGGGCTCACCTTCGCCGACGACGACGAGGATGTCCACGGTTGCCCGCTCAGTCCGAGGCCAGGGATGCAACCCGGTTCCGAAGCAGGGGAGGCTGCCCCCGATCCGGGGCGACCCCCGGGTCCCGGTGGGGCCGGGTCCCGTCCCCGGCGCGGCCCCGCCGGCGACTGGCGGGGGCCCGCCCCAGGGCCCGCGTGAGCAGCTCTCCGACCTGCTTCGCCTCGATCAGGAACCCGTCGTGGCCGTGGAGGGAGTGCACCACATGGAGCGCCGGCGACCCCGGCAGAAGGGCCGCGAGCATCCCCTGCTGGGGTGGTGGATAGAGACGGTCGCTGTCCACAGCGATCACGGTACTCCGGGCTTGCACCCGCCCGAGAGCGGCCGCCGCTCCACCCCGGTCCCGCCCCACGTCGTGGTGGTCCATGGCACGGCTCAGCACCAGGTAGGAGTTGGCATCGAAGCGTCGCACCAACTTGTCGGCCTGGTGGTCGAGGTAGCTCTCGACGGCGTAGCGGCCCGAGCCCAGGGGGTCCTCCTCGGGCTGGGGCCGACGCCCGAAGCGCAGGTTCAGCTCCGGCTCGCTCCGGTAGCTGATGTGGCCGATGCGCCGGGCCAGCCCCAGGCCGGCCACCGGCCCGGGGGTGCCGTAGTAGTCACCGCCCCGGAAGGCGGGGTCGGAGCGGATCGCGTGAGCCTGGACCGCGGTGAGGGCCAGCTGCTCGGCGCTGGCGGCTGCCGCGGTCGCGACCAGGATCAGCCGCTCCACCCGGTCGGGGCGGGTCACCGCCCACTCCAGGGCCCGCATCCCCCCCATCGAGCCGCCCAGGACGGCCGCCCAGCGCCGGACCCCGAGGGCATCGGCGAGGGCCACCTCCAGGGCGACCTGGTCGCGAACCGTGATGGCGGGGAATCGCGAACCCCAGGGCCGGCCGTCGGGGGCCTGCGATCCGGGGCCGGTGGTCCCCTGGCATCCTCCGAGAACGTTGGGGCAGACCACCCACCACCGGTCGGTGTCGATGGCACGCCCGGGCCCGATGAGCGCGTCCCACCAGCCGGGGGTGGGGTGTCCGGGCCCCACCTCCCCGGCGGCGTGGCTGTCCCCGGTGAGCGCGTGCTCGACCAGGATCGCGTTGGAGCAGTCGGGCGCCGGGGAGCCCCATGTCTCGTATGCGACCGTGACCGGTCCGAGGCTTTCCCCCAGCTCCAGCCGGAGCGGGGCGTCGTCGAAGAGCTGGACGAACTGGCGCCGTCCGGGCGGGTCCCCCGGCTGCCATCGGGTGGTGCTCACCGGGTCATCCTTTCGCGGCCCAGAAGCCCTTCTCGAGGTCCGCGAGGATGTCCTCGATCGACTCGGTGCCGACCGAGAGGCGCACCAGGTCCGGGGTGACGCCGGTGGTCAGCTGCTCCGCCTCGGTGAGCTGCGAGTGCGTGGTTGATGCGGGGTGGATCGCGAGGCTGCGCACGTCGCCGACGTTGGCCAGGTGGCTGAATAGCTCGAGACCCTCGATGAAGCGACGGCCCGCCTCGGCGCCGCCGGCGATGCCGAAGGCCAGGATCGCGCCCCCGCCCCGGGGCAGGTAGCGCTGCTGCAGCGCGTGCCACGGGCTGGACGCGAGGCCGGGGTAGGCGACCCAGGCGACGTCGTCGCGCGCCTCCAGCCAGGTGGCGACGGCGGTGGCGTTCTGGACGTGCCGCTCGATCCTGAGGCTGAGCGTCTCCAGCCCCTGGAGGAAGAGCCAGGAGTTGATGGGGGTGATCGCCGGCCCGAGGTCGCGCAGGTACTGGAGCCGCGCCTTGAGGACGTAGCGGGCCGGGAAGAGCGAATCGGGGAGCTGAGCAAAGACCAGCCCGTGGTAGCTCGGATCGGGCTCGGTGAAGCCGGGGAATCGTCCGCTCCCCTCGTAGTCGAAGTGGCCCCCGTCCACGATCACGCCTCCGATCGAGGTGCCGTGGCCGCCGATGAACTTGGTGGCCGAATGGACCACGATGTCGGCGCCGTGCTGGAGCGGCTGGACCAGGTACGGGGTGGTCACCGTGTTGTCGACGACCAGCGGGATGTGGTGCCGGTGGGCGATGCCCGCGACCACCTCGAAGTCGAGCACGTCTCCCTTGGGGTTGCCGATGGTCTCGGCATAGAAGGCCTTGGTGTTGGGCCGGATCGCCGCCTCCCACCGCTCCGCGTCATTGGGGTCATCGACGAACGTGACCTCGATGCCCAGCTTGGGGAAGGTGTAGTGGAAGAGGTTGTAGGTGCCGCCGTAGAGCGACGCCGACGAGACGATGTGGCCGCCGTTCTCTGCGAGGTTGAGCAGGGCGATCGTCTCGGCGGCCTGCCCGCTGGCCACCGCCAGGGCGGCCACCCCACCCTCCAGCGCGGCGATCCGCTCCTCGAACACGGCCTGGGTGGGGTTCATGATCCGCGTGTAGATGTTCCCCAGCTCCTGGAGACCGAAGAGTGCCGCGGCGTGAGCCGTGTCCCGGAAGGTGTAGCTGGAGGTCTGGTAGATGGGGACGGCCCGGGCCCCCGTGGTGGGATCCGGCTGGGCGCCGGCATGGATCTGCAGGGTCTCGAATCCCTGAGCGGGCTTGGCGGCTGCCGTCTCGGGCTTGGAGGCGGGGGCTTGCGGGGGGCTTTCGATGCTCATTTCAGCGGGTTCCTATCTGTGAGAGGGTGGGGACCCGCCTGGTCCGCCGTCAGAGCAGCCGCGCGAGTTCCCTATCAACCGGAGTGGGGTGCGATCCCGCGGCTGGGGAGGATCCTCCCGGGGTGATCCGGGGGCGCCGGCGGCGGTGGAGATGCCGAGACGACGCGCAGGGAGCCGCGGGGCGGCTACATACAGGCGCAGGCGACGTAGCGGACGAAATCCATCTCGCCCCAGCGCGAGAAGGACACGAGCGGATTGGGCCGAAATACCCTCATTTTGATTGAGTATATCAGCCCCCTCGGAGGCGCCCGCCGGATGATCAATGACCGCCGCCGGCTGGCACCGCGCCCCCGGCCGGCGGGCTGGTCGCTGCCGGCTGGTGGCCGAGCCGTCAGGGCCCGGGTGGGGTGAGCCTCTCGACGGTCATCTCCAGCGCGTCGAGGCCCTGACGAATCCGGACCAGCGCCTGGTCCACCCGGTCCTCCGGCAAGGCCACGTACTGCTTCCACATGCGGCCGGTGCGGAGCTGGGCGATGCGCTCGACCTCCCCGTAGGCGCTCTCGAGATCGGCACAGAGGCCATCCATGCCCGGCGTGGATGCCAGCCGCGCCCTGCTCTTGTTCCAGGCCCTTGTGCGGAGCAGCTGCTCGGGCAGCCGCGTCCTCTCGAAGGCCTCGTCGATCTGCCGCTCCGCCTCTCCGAGCTCCGCGGCCAGGGGCCGCAGGGCCGCGAGTTGCGGCGACACGGGCGACGCCTCACCGCCTCGTCCTCCGGGCAACGGAGACCGGCGCCACCGCGCAAGCAGGTCGGGCATCCGCCCCAGGCTACCACCCCGCGCCGAGGTCCGCTCCCGATCCGCTACCGGTGCGCGACCAGCGGGTGCTCGACCACCCGGTGCAGGTGGAGGACCTCGCCGCACTGGGTAGCGTGGACCACCATCACCGGCACGCGGCTCCGGTGCAGGACGCTGAGACTCACGCTCCCGAGCAGCAGCGAGCGCAGGCTCCCCCGCCCGCGCGAGCCCATCACGACCAGGTCGTGACCGCCGCGCTCGACCTCGTGCATGATCGCGTCGGCGGGCCGTTCGCAGACCACCACGATCTCGGTCTCGAGCCCGTCCGGGACCTGGTCGCGCGCCGACTCGGCGAGACGGCGCGCCTCCGCCTCCACATCGGTCTCGAGCTGCTCAACGTCGACGCCCACCGGCGCCACCGCCCCGCCGTACCAGATGAAGGGGCGCCAGGCGCAGAGCAGCGTGATCCGCGCCCGCTGACAGCGGGCGAGATCGATGGCCTGGGCGAGCGCGGCGTCGGCGTGCGCCGACCCGTCGACGGGGACGAGGATGCTGCGGAACATGGGATGGCTCACCGCCGGTCCGACCGGATCGGAGCGGGCAGGGGGGGTGTCCCCCGGCATCTCCAGTCAAGCTCGACGTGTGCGCTGGCGATAGGGTCGAGAGGGACCATTTGCATAGGCCCGAACGTCACGACTCCGCTGTGAAGCCACCGTGAGACCGCCCGGCCCGAGCCGGGACGGCGAGGGCGCCCCCGGCACCCTCCGCGACCCCGGACCGCCCTCGACGGATCCGAGGCTCAGTGGAGACGCAGCAGCTGGCGCTCCAGGCGGATCGCCGCGTCGGCGCGGCGCCTCGCCTCGCCGACGGCCTCTACCCAGACGTCGTCGATGGGGCGTGCGCGCTGTTGCAGGTAGCGCTCGAGCCGCTCCCGCTCCTCGCGGTCGGCGGCCCGGGTCACCGCGTCCCTTGGCCAGCGCATCTCCGCAACCTCAACTCCGTCGTGATGAGAACACCCTCAAGTGAAGCTCGGCGCCGCGGGCAGCAATAGGGTCGATGGAAAGGAAGTACTGGGGTCGAAGGTCCACAGGGGCGAGGCCGGCCGATCGTCGGCGGCCCTCGCCGCCGCCCGGGAGCCGCCCCCGGGGGGTGGACCCCAGGAGGGGCCGTGGGGAGTGGTGGGATCCGGGGGAGGGGACGGCCTGCAAGCGGTCTGAAGGGCCCGCCGGGAGGGGGCGGAAGCCGGCCGCGGCCCGCCATACTGGCGGGCGAAGCCACCCCCGGGAGGAGCGCGATGACCCAGACGTCCACCGCGGCGGCCGCCGCGGGACCCCTCTCCGACCACGATCTCGCCCTCATCGACGCCTACTGGCGGGCGGCGAACTACCTCTCGGTCGGCCAGATCTACCTGCTCGACAACCCGCTGATGCGGCAGCGGCTGCGCCCGGAGCACGTCAAGTCCCGCCTGCTCGGTCACTGGGGGACCACCCCGGGGCTCAATTTCATCTACGCCCATCTGAACCGGGTGATCCGCAACTGGGATCTCAACGCCATCTACGTGATCGGTCCCGGGCACGGCGGCCCGGCCGCGGTGGCCAACGCGTATCTCGAGGGGACCTACAGCGAGGTCTACCCGCACATCACCGAGGACGAGGACGGGGTGCGCGCGCTCTTCCGCCAGTTCTCGTTCCCGGGCGGGATCCCGTCCCACGTGGCGCCCGAGACGCCGGGCTCCATCCACGAGGGCGGCGAGCTCGGTTACGCGCTCTCGCACGCCTACGGTGCCGCGTTCGACAACCCGGACCTGCTGGTCGCCTGCATCGTCGGCGACGGCGAGGCCGAGACCGGACCGCTCGCCACGGGATGGCACTCGAACAAGTTCCTGGACCCCGTGACCGATGGGGCGGTGCTGCCGATCCTGCACCTCAACGGGTACAAGATCGCCAACCCCACGGTGCTCGCCCGCATCCCCGAGGCGGAGCTCACCTCGCTGCTCGAGGGCTACGGGCACAAGGTCCACTGGGTCTCGGGCGACGATCCGGCCACCATGCACCAGCTGATGGCGGCGACGCTCGACACCGTGATCGCCGAGATCACCTCCATCCAGAAGCACGCGCGCGAGACCGGCGACGCCACCCGGCCGGCCTGGCCGATGATCGTCTTCAAGAGCCCCAAGGGGTGGACCGGACCGAAGATGGTCGACGGGCTGCCCACTGAGGGGACCTGGCGCTCCCACCAGGTGCCGATGGCCGAGGTGAAGACCAATCCCGACCACCTCGCCCTGCTCGAGACCTGGCTCAAGAGCTACCGCCCCGACGAGCTCTTCGATGAGAACGGGACCCTGGTCCCGGAACTGAAGGGTCTCCCCCCCAAGAGCTACCGGCGGATGAGCGCCAACCCCCACGCCAACGGCGGACTGCTGCTCCAGGACCTGGTGCTGCCCGACTTCCGCAACTACGCGGTCGAGGTGGCCCGCCCGGGGACGACCTTCGCGGAGGCCACCAAGGTGCTCGGCTCGTACCTCCGCGACGTCACCCGCGCCAACACCGACCGATTCCGCATCTTCGGTCCCGACGAGACCAGCTCCAACCGGCTCCAGAACGTCTTCGAGGTGACCAACCGCCAGTGGGAGGGCGAGACGCTCCCCACCGACGACCACCTGGCGCCCGAGGGGCGGGTGATGGAGATGCTCTCGGAGCATCAGTGCCAGGGCTGGCTGGAGGGATACCTCCTGACCGGGCGGCACGGGATGTTCAACTGCTACGAGGCCTTCATCCACATCATCGACTCGATGTTCAACCAGCACGCCAAGTGGTTGAAGGTCACCCGCGAGATCCCCTGGCGGCGGCCGGTCGCCTCGCTCAACTACCTGCTCTCCTCGCTGGTCTGGCGCCAGGACCACAACGGCTTCTCCCACCAGGACCCGGGCTTCATCGACCACGTCGTCAACAAGAAGGCGGAGATCATCCGCGTCTACCTTCCCCCGGACACCAACTGCCTGCTGTCGGTGGCGGACCACTGCCTGCGCAGCCGCCACTACGTCAACGTGATCGTGGCCGGCAAGCAGCCCCAGCCCAACTACCTCTCCATGGACGACGCCATCCTCCACTGCACGCGCGGCATCGGGATCTGGGAGTGGGCCTCCAATGACGAGGGCGACCCCGACGTGGTGATGGCCTGCTGCGGCGACGTGCCCACCCTCGAGGTCCTGGCCGCGGTCGCGATCATCCGCCAGGAGCTGCCCGCGCTCAAGGTGCGGGTGGTCAACGTGGTCGATCTGATGCGCCTGCAGCCGGACACCGAGCACCCGCACGGGCTCTCCGACCGCGAGTTCGACATCCTCTTCACCACCGACAAGCCGGTGATCTTCGGCTACCACGGCTACCCGTGGCTGATCCACCGGCTCACCTACCGCCGGACCAACCACGCCAACCTGCACGTGCGCGGCTACAAGGAGGAGGGCACCACCACCACGCCGTTCGACATGGTGATGCTCAATGACCTCGACCGCTTCCACCTGGTGATGGACGTGATCGACCGGGTCCCCGGGCTGCAATCGCACGCCGCCGCCCTCCGCCAGCGGATGGTCGACGAGCGGGTGCGCTGCCGTGCCTTCACCCGGATCGGAGGGGAGGATCCGCCGGACATCAGCAACTGGACGTGGGCGGTCTGAGGCGGACCTGAGCGCCCGGACCGTGAGAATCCTGGTCGTCAACGCGGGGTCGAGCAGCCTCAAGCTGTCGGTGCTCGACGATGCCGACGCCCTGCTGGCGTCGGAGACCGTCGACGCCCCGGTCGGGCGCATCGACGATGACGCCCTGCGCACCGCCGTCACGACGAACTCCCCGATCGACGCGGTGGGACATCGCATCGTCCACGGTGGCACCGAGTTCACCCAGCCGGTGCTGGTCGATGCCCGGGTGCTCCGCCGGCTGGAGCTGCTGACCGACCTGGCGCCGCTGCACCAACCGAAGTCGCTCCGGGGGCTCGAGCTGGTCACCCGCCTCCTCCCCCATCTGCCCGCGGTGGCGTGCTTCGACACCGCGTTCCACGCACGGATCCCGCCGGCAGCAGCCACCTATGCACTCCCCCCCCAGTGGCGCCACCGCTGGGACCTGCGCCGCTTCGGCTTCCACGGCCTCTCCCACGCGTACGCCTCCCGGCGGGTCGCCGAGCTGACCGGCCGACACCTCGAGGACCTGCGCATCATCACCTGCCACCTCGGTGCGGGCGCCTCCCTGGCGGCGGTGAAGGGAGGGATCTCGGTGGACACCACCATGGGCTTCACCCCCCAGGAGGGGCTGGTGATGGCGACCCGGTCGGGGAGTGTCGATCCCGGTCTGCTGCTCTGGCTCGAGGAGCACGTGGGGATGCCCCCGTCCGAGCTGGCGACGACGCTGGAGCACCGCTCCGGGCTGCTCGGCATCTGCGGCAGCTCGGACATGCGGGTCATCCTCCAGGCCGAGGCCGACGGCGACGCGGACTCGGCGCTGGCGATCGGCGTCTACCTCCACCGGCTCCGCGCCGGCATCGCCTCGATGGCCGCCGCCATGGGCGGGCTCGACGCCCTGGTCTTCACCGGAGGGGTCGGCGAGCACGCGGCCGCCATCCGCCAGCGGGCCGCCGACGGGCTCGGCTTCCTCGGCATCACCGTCGACCCGGCGGCCAACCTCGCGGAGGGCCCGGACCGGGAGATCGGTGCCGGGGGCGCCGCGGTGAGGACGCTGGTGGTGCAGGCGCGCGAGGACCTGGAGATCGCGCGCGGCGTCCGTCAGGTGCTCGCGGCCGCCGGGCCTCCCAAGTCGCGGTGAGGGCGGGGTGACCGGTGGTGATCGGAGTGGGATGACCCCTCGCGGCACGGCCGAGGTGGGCGGCGGCGATCCCGACGGCGCGGCCCGACGGCTCCTGCTCTGGGACGTCGATGGCACCCTGGTGTCGTGCGGACCGGCGGGGCGGGAGGCGCTGGAGGCCGGGGCGCGCCTGGCCGGCGGGCTCGACGTCGTCCCCCACGTCACCATGGGCGGCAAGACCGACCCGCAGATCATGCGGGAGACCCTCGGGCTCGCCGGCGTGGACAGCTCGGTGATCGACGGCCTGGTGCCGGTGGCGCTCGAGGAGGCCGCCCGCTCGCTGGCCGGGTGGCGGGAGCGCATGGCGCGTGAGGGTCACATCCACCCCGGGGTTGAGCGGCTGCTCAGCGACCTCGCGGGCCGGAGCACCGTCCGCCAGACGCTCCTGACCGGGAACCTGGCCGCCAACGCGGCCGTCAAGGTCGGCGCCTTCGGGCTCGACGGCTTCTTCGACTTCCCGATCGGGGCCTACGGCGACGACCACGAGGAACGGGAGCGGCTGGTGCCGGTCGCGCTGCGCAGGTCCGGCGAGCTCCGCGGGGAGACCTACCGGCCCGAGCAGGTGTGGGTGATCGGGGACACCGCCCGCGACCTCGCCTGCGCGCGAGCGGGAGGGGTCCGCTGCCTCATCGTGGGCACGGGGCAGCACGGATTCGCGGCCATCCGCGACCTGGAGGCCGACGCGGTGATCGAGGACCTCGGCGACACCGGGCGCGTTCTGGAGATCCTTCTCGGGTAGGGGTCGGGCCACCGACGACGACGGCTCCCGCCTATGGTTGCGGCGTGACCGACGACCACCCGCTCTCGGAGCAGGAGTTCCGGGAGATCTACCGGCGCGTCCCCCGGCTCACCGTCGAGGTGGTGGTGAGCAGAGCGGAGGGGGTGCTGCTCACCCGCCGGGCCATCGACCCCTGCCGCGGGATCTGGCATCTCCCCGGCGGCACGGTCCGCTTCGGGGAGCGGCTGGCCGAGGCGGTGGCCCGGGTGGCCCGGCGCGAGCTGGGCCTGGTGGTCACCGAGAGCCGGATGCTGGGCTGCATCGAGTATCCGAGCCACTTCGAGAACGGCCTCGACTGCCCGGTCGGGATCGCCTTCCTGGTCACCCGCCACGAGGGCGAGCTGGAGGTGAGCGCCGAGGCCCAGGACCACGGATGGTTCCGGCGCCTCCCCGCCCCGATGCATCCCGAGCAGGTCCGCTTCCTCGAGGACGCGGGGTTGGCCGAGTCGCGCCCCGACGGCGCAGAATCGCCGGGCATCGACCGCCGGAGGATGGACAGTGGCGACTGACGAGCTTGCGACCCTGCGCCGGCTGGCGCACCAGCTGCGCGTGCCGCCCGAGACCAGGGTCAAGCTGCCCCACGGCTTCGACCCGGGCCACACCGCGAGCTTTGTCCACGAGTCGGACGCCACGTCGTCGCTGGAGGCGGGGGTGCGCCTGCTCAGCGACTACCAGGCCCGGCTCGCCGCCCAGGACACCTACGGTCTGCTGGTGATCCTCCAGGCCCTCGACGCCGCCGGCAAGGACGGCGCCGTCAAGCACGTCATGAGCGGGGTCAACCCCCAGGGCGTCTGGGTGCGGAGCTTCAAGATCCCCTCCCCCGACGAGCTCAACCACGACTACCTCTGGCGCTACACCCGTGAGCTCCCCCCGCGCGGGGTCATCGGCATCTACAACCGCTCCCATTACGAGGAGGTCCTGGTGGTCCGGGTCCACCCGGAGAACCTCGAACGCCAGCACCTGCCCGCCGAGGCGAGGGGCAAGGACGTCTGGGAGCAGCGGTTCCGGGCGATCAACCAGTGGGAGGCGCACCTCAGCGCCAACGGGATCAGGGTGGTGAAGATCTTCCTCAACCTCTCCCGCGACGAGCAGCGCAAGCGCCTGCTCGCCCGCATCGACGACCCCTCGAAGAACTGGAAGTTCTCGGCCGCCGACCTGGTCGAGCGCGGCCACTGGGACGAGTACCAGCACGCCTACTCGGAGGTCCTCTCCCACACCAGCACCGCGGAGGCCCCCTGGCATGTCATCCCCGCCGACCACAAGTGGTTTGCCCGGGTGGCGGTGTCGGCGGTGGTGGTCGACGCCCTGGCCGCGATCGACCCCCAGTTCCCCAAGCTGGGGCCGGCCGCTCACGCCGACCTCGAGAAGGCGCGCGCCCAGCTCCTCGCCGAGAAGCCGTAGCGGCTCACCCGTTCCCGCGGTGGTGTGGTCCACCTCCGGGCTGCCGTCCGCCTTCGATCGGGCGGGCCGCCGGCACCCCGTCGCGCTGCCCCGGCGGTTACGGACCTCTCTGTCCATAACCGTCCACCGACCCGCAGGGTCCCCTATCGCGCGGGATCGGCGGGCACCGCCGGCGGAGCGGTGGCGCCGGCGTGGGGCGGCGCGCCCATGGCGGCGAGCCGGGCGGTGAAGCCGGTCTCGTCCATCAGCACGCGCATCTCGCCGGCCGCCTGGTCGGAGGGGTACATGCTGCCCAGGCCGAGCTCCTCGCGCATCGCGTCGCGGCGGTCGAGGAACTCCCTCCAGCGCGGGCCGAAGGCGTTGGCCATGCGCGGGAGGAACTCGGCGGGGGTGCCCCCCATCCCCTTCTCGTAGAACTGGATCGCCCAGTCGGCGAACATCGCCACGTGCTGGAGCCCATAGCCCGACTCCACCTGCAGTCCCCGGATGACCTGGTTGATGACCGCGACCGAGTTGCCCCGCGGGCAGCGGCTCTGGCAGGTGTAGCAGTAGAAGCAGAGCCATACGGAGTCGTCCTCGAGCAGGGTCGCGTCCCCGTCGAGGGCGCGCCGCGAGATCTCCCGGGGCGAGTAGTCGGCGAAGCGCGCCGCCGGGCAGACGGAGGTGCAGATGCCGCACTGCAGGCAGGAGAGGAAGCCGTCGGCGTGGTCGTGCATGCGCGGATCGGAGAGGATCCGCCGGGTGAGCTCGGGGAGGGCCGGGCGTGGCTGGAAGGCGCTCGCGGCGATCGCCTCGTAGGGATTGAGCTGCCGGTTCTGGTCCACGCTCGCCATCGCCTCCCGGTCGCCGAGGGTCACCCTGCACCTCCCGCCGCGCCGGCGGCGTCACCGGCGCCCGCCGGAACCGCCCGGAAGAACTCCGGCCAGAAATGGACCTCGACGCCGCTGCGAGAGTGACGAGCCGCCGAGCCGACGTTGTCGCGGCAGAGCAGGCACGGGGTCACGATCGGCGCCTCGCGCTCGGCGGCGAAGCGGATCAGCTCGGTCACGCCCTGGCTCGGGCTCCGGTAGACGCCGCCGAGGGCGCCGCAGCAGGTGGAGTGCAGCGAGGGCTGGGCCATGAGCGGTTCCGCTCCGGCCAGGCCCCCGGCCTCGGCCATCATGGCGAGGGTGGCATCCCGGTCGGAGAGGCAGCCGGCATACGGGACGAAGCGCGGGCTGCGGGCGCGGAGCCGGCACCGGCCATGGCGGGCTCGCTCCACCACCGCGCTCCAGAGCGGGACGATCGGGGTGCCGGCGCCGGCGAGGGTCCGCTCGCAGGCGGGGCAGGCCGTCAGCACCGGGCCCTGTAGGGGCGGGGGGGCCAGGTCGGCCTCCCGGGCGGGGTGCCCGCAGCAGCGGGTCGAGCGGGGGTCGGGCTCGGCCAGGCGCACCCCGGCGGCCGCCGCCACCGCCCGGGTGGCGGCGTACGCGCGCCGGTCCAGGGGGAGCGCGCAACCGGGGAAGAGGACGGTGGCCGCGCCGGCCGCCGGCGATGCCGCCGCGGGCCGCGCCGGCCGGACCGCCTCGGCCGCCTCCCCGCGCAGGGCGCGGGCGCCGGCCGACACCGCCGCGGACCGGTGGCGGGGGAGGAACCCGCGCGCCGCCATCGCCACTCCCAGGGTCAGCGGGTTGAGGGTGGCATGGCCGCGGAGACGCCGGGCCGAGAGGGCGGCGCCGCTCCGCTCCGGGCAGCGCGGGCCGCGGCCCGCCTCCCGCTGCAGGCCCCGGACCTCGGCGAGCATCCCGGCGACGTCGACGCCCATCGGGCATGCCTCGGTGCACGCCCCGCAGCCGCTGCAGCGCCAGACGTCCTCGCAGCCGAGCAGGGCCTCCACCTCCCCCGCCAGGATCAGACGGATCACCGCGCGAGGCCCGCCGGCGAGGTCCAGCGCCTGCGGGCAGGCGCTCCGGCAGCGCCCGCACTGGTAGCAGGAGCGGCAGCGCACGGCCAGGTCGGTGGCCGCCAGACGGACCGGCTCGGCGACCGCGGTCATGCGCCCACCCCCACGGGAAGGGACGGCCGGCTCCCGCCGGCCGCGCCCGCGAGCCGGGCCTCGTAGGCGCGGGCGTGGGCGGCGTCGACCCGGTCGCAGAAGCTCTCGATCCGATGGCCGATGCCGTGGTGATCGACGGCGCAGAGCCGCCAGAGCTCGATGGGCATGATCCTCCCGGCCTGACCGATCAGCTCGCCGGCCAGCTCCACCTGCTCGGTGGCGCTCCGATCGCCGCGCATGTACTGGCACTGTCCCTCCACGCAGCCGGCGAGGAAGACGCCGGCGGCGCCGAGGCGCGCGGCCTCGACGATGTGCGAGGCGCTGATCCGGCCCAGGCAGGGCAGCTCGATGAGGCGGACCCGCTCCGGGTACTGGTCGCGACGCAGCCCGCTCAGGGTGAAGGCGGCGGACGCGCACTCGGCGCAGGTGAAGCCGATCACCGGGCTCTCCGTGCCGGCGGTGAGGACCTCGATCCGGGCGATGACGGTGGCGTCGTCGAGGGAGTGGGTGATGGCGAGCTCGGGGCAGCTCGCGGCGCAGATCCCACAGCCGCGGCAGGCGTCCGCGTCGACCGCGGCCACCTGGGCGTCGGGACGCACGGCCGGCGGGCGGAGGACCCCCGGAGCTCGATCGACGAGCCCGACCGCGCCGAAGGGGCAGGCGGGGAGGCAGGCTGCGCAGCCGACGCAGCGCTCCGGGTCGACGCTCACGGTCGCCGCGTGCAGCCTCCCGGCGGAGCTGAGGAACTCATGCACCCGAGCGGCCGCGGCGGCGGCGTCGGTGATGCACTCCGCGAGGGTCTTGGGTCCCGAGGCGGAGCCGCAGACGAAGACCCCCTCGGCGCGCGTCTCGGTGGTGCGGTTCTTGGCGTCGAGCTGAGCCACGAACCCGGCATCGTCGAGGGGGACGCCCAGCAGGTGGGCGACCGGGGCCGCCTCCGCGGTGGGCACGAGGCCGGTGGAGAGCACCACCAGGTCGGGGCGCAGCCGGCGGAGCTCCCCGGCCGCGAGGTCCTCCACGTCGACCACCAGCCTCCCCCCGCCGTCGACCTCGACCGCCGCCGGCGAGCCCCGCACGAACTCGACGCCGGCGCGCCGGGCCGCCAGGTACCAGGTCTCGTCCCGCGCCGCCGGGGTGCGCAGCTCCTGGAAGCAGATGGTCACCCGCATCTCGGGGAAGAGACCGCGCAGCCGGATGGCGTGCTTCAGCGCAACCATGCAGCAGAGCCGCGAGCAGTACGGGAGGCGCCGCTGGTCGCGCGACCCGGCGCACTGGATCATCACCAGGTGGCGGGCGGGCATCCGGCCGAGCCACGACTGCCGCTCCCACCCGTCGATCCTCTCGGCGAGGTCGACCTGGGTCATCACCCCCGCCTGGCCAAGCCCGAGGTGGGTCACCAGATGCCCCGGGGCGGGCTCACACCCGGTCGCGATCAGGACCGCGCCCGCGTGGAGCACCTCGAGGTCGGCCGCGGGGCGGAGATCGATGGCGCCGACCGGGCAGGCGGTGGCGCAGAGGCCGCAGAAGGTGCACCGCTCCAGGTCGATGGAGCGCAGCACCCGCCCGTCGTAGAGCTCGGCGCTGATCGCGGTGGCCTGCCCCGGCGCGCCCGGGATCGGGCAGGCCTGCTCGCAGAGCCCGCAGTCGATGCACTCGGCGCCGACCATGGTGGGCAGGGAGCGAACCTCGATGCGGAAGTCGCCGGCCCGGCCGGTGACGGCCTGGACCTCGGTGCGCCGCCGGATCCGGAGGTTCGGGTGGTCGACGGCGACGTTGCGGAAGAGGCACTTCCGGACCCCGGGCTGGGCCCCCGTCGCGGGCAGGCAGGGCCCGCAATCCCCGGTCGGGAACACCGGTCCGATGGTGGTGGCGCGGCCGCCCAGGAACGGCCGGCGCTCGAGCAGGTCGACGGGGTGGCCCATCCGCGCCAGCTCGACCGCGGCTTGGGTGCCGGCCACCCCGCCCCCGATCACGGTGACCCGGTCGGACTCCGGACGGCGCCCCTCCCGCCGCTCGCGATGGGTGGGGAACCTGATCGCCGCCTCGGCGACCCGGAGGGCCTTGGCGGTGACCGCCTCCCGGTCCTCGCCGTGCACCCAGGAGCATCCCTCGCGGATGCTGGCGGTCTCGAGGCGGAGGCCGCGGTCGGTCAGCGCCTGGAGGCGGCGGGCCGCGAAATCTGCGGAGCAGCCGACCAGGACCAGCCGTGCGGCCTCCTCGCCCTCCTCCATCAGCTCGATCAGCCGGGCCCTCCCCTCCCGGCCGCACCACGTGCGCCGCCGCTCCACACCGACCCCCAGAGCGGAGATGCCGGCCTCGAGAACGTCGAAGTCGAGGTTGGACGCCATCGTGCCGGCGCACTCGCAGAGGAGGGCGCGGGTGCCCGGGACCGGGCCGGCGGTCGGCGCCGCCGCGCTCGGGCTCACGGCCTCGACCCCATCTCGGCCAGCGCCCGAGGCGGGGTGGGCATCGAGGTCACCGGGCCGGCGGCCACCGCCCCGGTCGGGCAGGCGCGAGCGCAGGCCCCGCATCCCACGCAGCGTTCGGCGTCGAAGACGACGGCGCGGAAGGTCAGGACGCGCTCGGGAACTCGGATCGGACCGCTCGGGTCGTGCCGGGCGATGCGATGGAGAGCCGCGGCCAGGTCACCGCGACCGGTCCCGGCAGGCGCCGCGTAGAGCACCGCCGGGTCGAACCAGCCGTCCT
>Ga0181535_10000321_pt1 | contig 73777 bp, 66 predicted proteins | sample PEATcosm2014_Bin_44_FD_119774 | JGI IMG/M metagenome (GOLD analysis project Ga0181535, IMG submission 119774) | Peatland microbial communities from MTU Mesocosm Facility, Houghton, MI, USA - PEATcosm2014_Bin17_30_metaG | ecosystem: Environmental > Terrestrial > Soil > Wetlands > Peat | place... | reverse complement strand
GCAAGCGAGAACCAGCCGAAGAACACAAACATCCAGTGCAGCGGAGCAACAAACAGTTCCTCCATGAACCAGAAGGTGTGACCCCATTCATTGAGCCCGACGTTCGGGAAGATCATGAACGGGCCGACGAACAGGAGAACATAGGCAATCGACCAGCCCTTGCAGGCGAAGGTCGGAAGCCGCGTCCTTGCATACATGAAGCCGCCCACGCCGACGACGATATACATCGGGTAGCTCATATAGAACTCGATGATATGGCTAGGCGTGAAGTCGGTGTCGCGGATCACCGTCATATGCCAGGTGCCGTCCTGCTCGGTGAAGTAGCTGGCGCCCCAGTAAATCGCGACGCCATAAACGAGAATCCAGCAGGCCAGATTCATGATACGGCGCATTTCCTCGCGCGGCTGGACGTTTGCCACGTCCCTGTCGCGGGTCTTCCACATCCAGCCGATCAGGGCCAGGAAGGAGATCAATTCGACCGGCTCCTCGATATAGAGGATGGTCATCCAGTAGGTGGTGAATTCTGGTGCGAAGGAATCAAGTCCCGCGTACCAGCCAAAAACTTGCTCATAGATACGCACGCCGACATAGAAAGTGCATATCGCGAGCGTGCCGAGAATCACGGGCCTCCCATCGAGAAGAGGCGCCTCGCCGACAGCCGCGGCCTCGCCCGTGCGCGCAGTTCCAGTTACTAAGCTCATTTCGCTAACCTCATTTTCAAAGTTGCCGCTCGCCGGTGGGAACAATGGCGACTTGCCTTATGCTCCTTGGGTTCGCGCAGTCCGAGAGTGTCGCGCTCGGCAAAAGCAATAAGCAAATCGTTTGAACCGATTCATGCATCGGAAACAGCGATATCTCCTCGGCGTGCCAAATCCGTTGCTTTCACTTTTCACGTAACTGTGACTGCTTTTTTTGATCTTCAGCCTGGAAGTTCTTGTTGCATGCATGGCAATCGATCGATCATGGCGCAGTTACCCGTGGCCCCGCATGCCGGTAGGTCAATGTCGCTCCGTTTGCGCGGCCACGGCGATTTCGTGACTGGCGTGATCGACAAACGCGACGTCGACGTGTTCGAGGTTATCGCCCGGCGCTTAATGAATGGCCGGCGTGGGATCGACGCAAGGCGACGCGAGCGATGTGAGGAATAGGACTGCGTTCCGTCACGTGCTTGTCAGGCTTGACGTGCTGAGGGAACCAACGTCTGACCGCGACGTTTGCGAATCACGGGGCGACGCAATAGCTAAGGAAAATCACTTATGATAAAGACGCTCGCTTTGGCCACCTCGGTCCTTGCTTTCACTAACGGGCTTGGTCTCGCAGAGACCACGCTTTCAACGGGCCAGTGGCTCGCCTCCGATGTCTATAGGGCGGCTGTTTATGATCCTTCTGATCACAATATTGGCAATGTCACAAATCTTGTGATTGATACCAACGGCAACGTAACGGCCGCGATCATAAGCGTCAGTAGCGGCTTCCTTGGCGTCAACCAAAAAGACGTCGTCATTCCCTTCAAGGAGCTGAAAGTCACTTCTCGTGGCGGCAAGGATTGGCTGGTCCTCAATCGCAGCAAAGACGAACTCATGACGGCTCCTGCCTACAATAACACGGGCGCCCCGAGCGACTATCGGAATCGCTAGTTCCGCCGGTCGACCACAAAGGTGCACCAGTTTCCCCTTTTGGCGCTGAACGTAAGTGCTGGCACGGCTTGCTTTTGAACAGCTATCCGAGGCATTGCGGAAAACATATGCTCGCTGCGAGTTCTTGTCACCGTGAAGCAGACATCAGACCGCCCGACAAGCTCGTAGGGGCGTGTCCCCAAACGCAGCTGAAAATCAACCTTTCGACGGAAGATTTAAAGGGTGACGAGATCAGTATCGACTAGGCCCAGGCGGAAAACCCTATTGCTGGTCGTCCAGAAAACCTGTTGGCGCTCAGCCGGGCTCGGAAACACGTCCTCGACGATCTGCACATGCTCTTTGATCCCGTATGGGATCGGACCGTAATCGGAGCCGAACACCACTCGGTCTGCACCACACATTTCAACCGCGGCCCGCAGTCCAATTGGGTTGAAACCCATGCAGTCAACCAAGATGTTGGTCTTGAAGTAGTCGGATGGCGGCCGCTCGTTCTTGTAAGGCTTGCCGGCCGGCGGGTTGCGGATCCCCTTGTAGTTGAGGCGCCAAGTGAACTCGAGGCGACCAAGGACCGATGCGAGTTCGCCACCCATATGGACGATCAGCACCTGCAGCTTTGGGTGGCGATCGAACACACCGGAGCCGATCATCCGGGCGCCGTTGACGGTCGAGTCGAACGGGCGGCCAACCGCCTCGTTGAGGCGGTACTGCATGAGCACCTCGTGCCCGACCGACAGCATCGGTGGATGGATGTGCACCACGATGCCATTGGCCACCGCAAACTCCCACAGCCATTCCGCCTTGGGGCTGTCGAGGAAAGCGCGTTCCGGGCCGTCGCCGTAGCTGGACGCTACCGCAATCGCCTTGGCGCCGCCCTGGCTGATCATCTCCTCGACGATCGGCCGACAGCCCTCTTCTAGCGCGTGCGCGTTGGCCATCAGCGCGAACTCGCCGGGATAGCGATCCCTGATCTCCAGGTATTCGTCGTTCAAGAACTTGAGGGCCTCGCCGGTGCTGACTTGAAGCAAATCCCGCGCAAACCATTCTACCTCGCCTCCATTGCTGGCGAGGCAGAGGGTGACGCCTTCCTCGCGCGCCTTGGGCATGGCGTATTCCAGATCGTAAAATTCGCGATAGCCGATCAAGTCCTGAGCGTTGGTCTGCGGGAATTCTTGTTTCGGGTCGTAAAAGCCTCGCTCCGCCATTTTGGCTGCGAGCTTGGGTCCGATTGGATGTCGATGGGTATCGACGATTGCCCGGTGTTCCGTTCCGTGTGGTTCGGCATCGAGGCCAATCGGCGTTGCGCCCTTTTCGCCGCGAATAGGTTGAACAACGTTCATTTTAGTCTCCAGTCGTACGCTAGGTAGACTTATTGAATTTTCCTCCAGCGCTTACTGAGCATAATTGCTCAGGTGGGTGCACTAATTCGACTTCCGCTGATGGCGCTTAACGTAAGTGCTAGTACGGCTCGCTTTCGATAGCTATCGGAGGCAATGCGGAAAACATATGCTCGCCGCGAGTTCTTCTCACCGTGATGCTCAACACAGGAGTCGACCATGAAGGTTGCAGGATCAATCGCCCTGGTGACGGGCGCCAACCGGGGCCTCGGCCTTGCCTTTGCCAAAGCGCTTGTGGAGATGGGGGCTGCGAAGGTCTATGCCGCGGCGCGCAATCCGGAGGCGGTTACCCTAATGGGAGTCGTGCCGCTGAAACTGGACGTCACCAGCGACGAAGACGCCGTCGCCGCGGCGCGTGTGGCCGAAAATGTCAACCTGCTCATCAACAATGCCGGCATCGCTAGGCCTGGCGGCTTTCTCGCCGATGGGGCGGTCGAGGCCGCGCGAGAGCAGTTTGAAGTGAACTTTGTCGGGCCGCTGCGCATGGCGCGTGCCTTCGCGCCCGTCCTGGCGAAGAACGGCGGTGGCGCGATCATCAACGTGCTTTCTGTAGCAAGCTGGATGAACGGTCCGACGCTGGCGACTTATGGCGCGTCGAAATCAGCCGCATGGGCGCTGACCAACGGCCTTCGCATCGAACTTGCACAACAGGGCACCCAGGTCGTCGCGCTGCACGCAGCTTTCATCGACACCGACCTTGCACGCAATTTTGACGCGCCGAAGAGTTCGCTCGAGTAAATCGTGCGGACGACGCTCGACGCCCTCGAACGCGGGGAAGGTCAGGTTTTGGCCGATGAAATTACGCGCCAGGTGCATCGTGGTCTATCGGCGGATCTCCCGGCCTATTTCCAAAGCACCGCCGCGCTTCGGTCGCGCGGGGGACTGCCGACTCACTGAGCCGGCGAACTGTCGCCTCAACTGTCGGCTGTATGCGCGATCAGCCTTTGGACCGTTCCTGATGTCGGCTTTTGACGCGACTCCGAAGTATCTGGATGCGCTCCGCACTTCCGGTTGTTGAGGTACAACGGACCGGTCCGAAACAAGGCTGCAACAACGAAAATGAACCAAAACTGATCCAAAGTGGACTCATGTATAATTATAATGTGTTGGCCCTTGAAACCGGACGTTCGGCTATTGGGCTGCCGACAACCGCGGGATCTGCTAGTGTCCCACGACGCAACTTCTGAGGATACTCCGGTCATGCTCACTGAAGAAATCGTCAATGCGCAACGGCTCGTCAGAACCGATGCGTATGGGCGACATTATCTGAACCACAACACAGTATTACTCCAGATAACTGATATAGGCCGCGACGGCCGCAATCTGAGATTCCGTCAGGCCGTGCGCGATCGGTTCCATAATAGCTGATGTGTCTGGCTTTGCCGGATCCTGACCCCGCTCATTGCTCCAGTTCACCAGCTTCTTGGAAATGTAGTCGTGGAGCTGTCCGGCTAACCGGGGAAAGGCCCCATCGCCTTTAGCCTCTGGACCGTGGCAGGACGCGCATGGAGGTATGTTGGTTTCGGGTAATCCCTCCTCGTAAATTTTCTTCCCCTCTGCCACGAGTTCCCTTGGAGCACCACCTAAGGGTTTGGGATTTAAATCTTTAAAATGCGCAGCCAGGGCCGTGACCATCGACGGGCTCAAGACGTGGGCCACGTTAAACATGACTGGGTTCGTACGTCTTCGCTCAATAAAGGCCCGCAACTGATTTTCAAGGTACTCTGGTTGCTGCCCTGCGAGTCGCGGCATGGGAAAAGCACCGCGAAAACCTTGTCCTGACAACCCATGACACGTTTTGCAATATTGTATCTTGGCCTGAAGGTCTTGTTTCGAAACGGCAGGCGTAGCGCTTTCTTCCGCGCGCCCGGCTGCAGCAAAAACAAATGCGAGAATTGCTGCTTGCAAGAGGGGCAGTAAGCTAATGAATTTCATGATCCAGCCTCCGATATAGTCTCACGTCAGACTTGACCGACACGCTGATCCAGGCCCCAGGCGCTGGCTTGACGCACCAGCCAGCCATGTGCCCATCGCCAATGAGATGGAGCAATTCCACGCAGGACGTTCCGGTCTGATCGCTCGCCTCAGCCATGTGTTGCTAAAAGGCATCACGTTGATGAAATGTGATTGGTCGGCGGCTTTGAATTAGCAGCGGGCTCAATGACTCTCTATCATTCACACACTGCGGCCGATTACCGCAATTTCGTCAGGGAAGCCAAACCGGAAAGGGAAAATGCGCTATCAAAAGCTGCTAGAAACGCTGAAAACCGAACCGGTGTACAAAACCAAGATCTGATGCGGGAGCAGCGAAACGTGAGCCATTAGCCTATATCGAAGGATGCTGGAAGCGTCAATGGCCGCACACTGCCCTCGGCGACATCATTCCATAGCAAACTAAAGTTGATAGCTGCTTAAGCCGGGTGTCAACTGAATCACAGAAAAATCGTTTGGGCGATGGCACCAACGGAAGGGCGCGGAGGCCGGATCATGAAAGTCGTGAGTTTACGATTGGCATTGCAGACAGCAGTCCTTGCTATTGTTTTCTCCGTGGCGGGCCGCGCCGAAGACAGCAGAACGGTCACCGTTTCGAAGCAAGAGCTACAAGCCAAGTTGGAATATTGCAAAACATGTCATGGGCTGTCAGGGCAGGGTTATCGGGGATATTTCCCCATGCCGCGACTCGCTGGACAACAGCCCACGTACCTTGAAAATCAGTTACGGGCCTTTATTGAGCGAAGGCGGAAAAACCCAGTCATGTTCAACGTGGCTCATGTCTTGAGCCCGTCGATGGTCGCGGCCTTGGCTGAGCATTTTAGAGAGCTAAATCCTAATCCAATAGGTGGGGCTCCGAAAGAACCCCTAGCCTTGGGCAAAACAATCTACGACGAGGGATTACCCGAAGCCAACATTGCAGCGTGCTCCGCTTGTCATGGTCCGGAAGCGAAGGGTAAAGACGAAATTCCTCGGTTGGCAGGTCAGCTCTTTCCCTACACAGAGAAAGTATTGACGAATTGGGACAAAGAGCGAGGTCTAGGCTCGGCGAAAGATACATCGGCTATCATGGTGCCGACTACGCACAACTTGACCCACTCACAGATCGCCGCCATCGCTGCCTACATCAGCAATCTGAAGTGAATCGGATCGCTTTACAGGTCACCGGTTTCGATGAATGCATAAGCGCGAGAACTTGGATCATGAAACGCATCAAGTCAAAAATAGCAATCCTGGCGATTGCTTCTCTTGCTGCCGGTCCGCTGTTGGCAGATGAGTCCGTCCGCGTCCGGAATTGCACTTGGTGCCACGGAATATCGGCGCAAGGATTTTCGACCGCGCCACGATTGGCCGGACAAAGATATCAATATATCGAGAATCAGCTTCTGAGCTTTAAAGAGCACAGCCGGGACAATCCGTTATCAAAACAGTATATGTGGGGTGCCACGGCAAATCTCAGTCCCCAGACAGCGCATGATTTGGCAGCTTATTTTTCGGCGCTGCCTCCACAAGCCGCCAATGATGGAGATAGGGAACTCGTAGCCGCGGGACGAACGATATATGAAGAGGGAATTGCCGAATCCAATATTGTGTCCTGCCTTGTTTGTCATGGCCCGAATGGTGAGGGGGTTAGAGAAATTCCCCGTTTGGGAGGACTGTCCTATTCCTACTTGAAAAAGAGACTCGAGCAGTGGGGCGAAGGGTTTCATGCGGCCGCCGAGCCAATGCCCCAAATTGCGAGCCAATTGTCGCCAAACCAAATTGAGGCCCTCGCCTCATATCTGAGCTTTATCGAGTACGATTCCTTGGAACGATAGTCTCAGATTTTTTGGACAATGTTACCAATGGAATTGGCTTCGTTTCCATTTCCTGCGCCTCGGTCCATGAGTATCAGAAAGTATTGCGTAAAAATGCCGTATTGTGATTATATGATCCCACGCCAAGCCTTCGAATTGTTTTGAGGCTTTTTAGCAAAGTTGTTTGCCAATGGCGCCGATAAACTGTGTTGCTGTACCGCAACATCCTAAAAAAAACAAATTGCGCGGCTTGATTTCGTATGCCGTCAGCGACCAAACGCTGTTAGCGTAACCAAGTGTTTTAGAATGGTTGCGTGTTTTCGCCCGCCTCTTCGAAGCGGTTTCATCGCGACAGCGGCAAGGAACTCATGCAAGACGATTTATCGAACGTTAATGTCAAGGCCTCGCGCACGAAAGTTGCCGCGGACAGCGAGACCATGACAGCCATGCGTCCGCGTCGAGATCTTCAAGCTGTGGCCGCCTGCGGCGGCATCGCGTCCCTTGCCGTGGCGGTCCTCGGCGCGGGCATCTTGTTCAGGCCGCCGGCGGCTTCGGCGGTTCCGAGTTTTGCACGGCAGACGGGTCAACCCTGCGCTACATGCCATACCGCTTTTCCGGAGCTCACCCCGTTTGGACGCCGGTTCAAACTAAACGGCTATACGATGGGAGGAGGCTTGACAATTGAGGAGGCTCCACCTGTTGCTGTGATGTTGCAACCAAGCTTTACGCATACCGCCCGCAATCAGGACAGTCCGCCGGTGCCGGGCACCTCCACCAACAACAACACGGTCCTGGAGGACTCGAGTCTCTTCTACGGCGGCCAGATTTATGGGAATCTCGGGGCATTGATCCAGGCGACCCACGATAGGGCTACCGAACACACGTTTCTCGACAACTCCGATGTCCGCTACGCCGATACGGCGAGCATTCTCGGCTTGGATTTCATCTACGGAGTCGACGTTAACAACAATCCAAGCGTTCAAGATGTGTGGAACACGACGCCTGCGTGGAGCTTCCCTTATATCGCGTCCTCGCTTGCGCCTGCGTTCGCGCCGCCGGGTACATTGATCGAAGGTTCCTTGGGCCAAAAAGTCGTCGGAACTGGAGCCTACACCTTCTGGAACGACATGCTGTACCTCGAGGTTAGCGCTTATCAAAATTTATCCACGCAGGCGTTGCGGGCGCTCGGCGAGGCAGGCATCAACGATATCTCAATCGGCGGTGCCGCGCCCTATTGGCGCGCCGCTTTCGAATACAATCTCGGCGAACAGTCATTCGAAATCGGAACCTTTGGCATGTACGCCAACGTGCTTCCGAGCCGGATCCAGGGGTTTGGCTATGACCAGTATCTGGATATCGGATTTGATGCTCAGTATCAGTACATCGGAGATCCGCACAGCGTCACCTTAAAGCTGACCCACATAGCCGAAAACCAGCAGCTCAACTCAACCTTTGTGCAGGGTGGTACCACGAACCTCTACAATACGCTGGAAACTTTCAAGGTGTCCGCCGACTATGTTTACGACCATACTTACAGCCTGACAGCCGCTTATTTTAGCGTGGTTGGTACCGCAGATGCCGGACTTTATGCCGCAAATTCGGTCGCCAATAGTCCGGATGGCAAGGGACTTATCTTTGATTTGGCCTATCTGCCTTTCAGCAAAGGAGGGCCATCTGTGTGGCCTTGGCTCAATGCCCGTATTGGCGTCTCCTACACTCACTATTTGCAACTCTACGGTGGGTTCAATAATTTCGATGGCGCCTTCCACAACGCATCTCAAAACAACACGCTTTTTGCCTATGTCTGGATTGCGTTCTGACGAAGAAAAATTGCACACAGGCTATGGCAGGACATTTAGTGTTCGCACGTCCGGACTTGGCGCTGAGCGTCAGTCCCGGCACGGCTTGCTCGCGGCAGATATAGAAGGCGTTGTGAAAGCACTCTGGATGTTATGATTCCACTGACTCAGATCGTCGTGAAACAACTATCAAATCGCTAGGACTGCACAAGGTACCGGTGCTTTTGTATCCGGAAATCGAGGCCCGGATTATCATCAATGTTGCCCGCTCCGCCGAGGAGGCGGAACATCAGACGAAGGGCGATGCGTTGAAAGTTGTTGAGGTGACGAGCATAGCGATCTCGGCCTCGAAGTCGGCGCTGCGCTGAGCGACGCGGAGATAGCCGTGGCAATCAGTGGCGGATTTTCTTGCATGCCGAGGGGCCCAGATTGACACATGCGTGGTTCTTTTGTCTCGGGCAACATGGCTTTTGTTCCCTAGAGTGTTTTCCGGTCTCGGGGAATTGTGTGATCGAAAATGTATCGCTCAAATTCAAGGCGTTGGAGCATGTTAAAGTCGAAAAAGCTTGGCAGCTATCCGACAGACATGCTTGAGGACCTGGGTTCAATTCATTCAGACCGAATGGCATTGGCACGTTACCGTGGGCTAGTTTGGGAAGCACCGCATCGCTCCACTGGAAATTTTGGGGCGCGTGGCTCGGAATGATTTGACCGTCTTCGAATGGCGTCCCGCCGAACAGCGCGCCAGCTTCGGCCGTCAGTCCCATGGCCAAAGCTCCCCAGAACAGAACGCGTACAGCACCTACAGTCACGCTCGCGCCGCCCGCTCGTGCCGCCAACCCACCCAAGACCGGGAGGAAAGCAAGTGACAGTCCTCCGACGAAGAACGGCAATGTTGCCTCCGGAGCTACGACAGCGGTCAGTAAAGGAACAGCGCCTCCGACAACGAAACTAATTGCCGAAGCTAGTGCCGCCTGAAGGGGACGCGCGGCAAGAGTGTCACTGATTCCAAGCTCATCGCGGGCGTGCGCCGCTAACGCATCGTGGGCCATGAGTTGCTCGGCAACTTCCTTCGCGAGACGAAGTTCGAGGCCACGTTTCACATAGATCGCCGCTAGTTCTTCATGTTCGAGCGTTTCGTTCGCTTCGAGTCCCTTACGTTCAAGTGCGAGATCGGCCAGTTCGGTATCTGCTTGCGAGCTGACTGATACATATTCACCAGCCGCCATCGCCAGTGCTCCCGCGACGAGGCCGGAGACCCCAGCGATCATTATGCCGCTGTGAGCCGTATGCGCCGCCGCAACACCTAATAGCAGGCTCGCTGTTGATATAACGCCATCGTTCGCTCCCAGTACAGACGCGCGTAGCCAACCGGTTCGTTGTGTGCGGTGTTGCTCTTTGGGCGGCATTGGTATCCTCGGCGGCTGGTTGACGGGACAGCCCTGGAGCGGCACCCTATGAAGGAAATTATTCGTCAGTGAGATGAAATCGATGATCCGCTCGACGAAATCCTCTTATTTGCGCGCGCCGCTTGATCGGCCGCGCTCATTGGCGGGAATTCCCAGATGACCGAAGCTTTGATTGTCAGATTTGCGCAACTTTTCCTTTTTGGGCAATGCCGTTCCCGTTTTGCCGTACGGAAAGCCTGTTCCATCAGCCATTTGGCATGGGCCCACGGGACGCTTCACGCGGGCGTGGATCAGGTAGCGGTCGAAATCCGCAGGATGTCGGCTAACCGGTTCCGGTGCACTATCCTCTTTGCCTCGGATAGCCTTCGGTTCAAGGTCCGACCGGCACCTTGGCAGTCGTATGGCCGAGACCGCTAATCCGAGACCCCGACGACACGGCTTCAGATCTTCCGCTATTGGCGCATCCAGGAAATGCCGCCGGCCGCGATCGTCAGCCGCTTATGGTGCTTAATCGGACTCTAGCGCTCAACGTTGCGCTTAAAATCTCAATCGATCGGCGCTAGCTTGTAGAAATAGCCTGCGCTTCGACGGGTTCGACCAAGCTTGGCTCATCATTCCCGGTGCCAGTCTGATTCGCCCGCTTCGAGATCGGCCACATGTGCAAAAGGTCGTTGGGCGCGGGCCGCAAAAACTCAAGACCGGCCTTTCCGGTTAGCCGGCCCGCATGATCCCGTTGAGTGAGCATGACCGGCATACGGTCGTGAATGGGCCGCATGTAATCATTGGCGCCAGTCACGATCAATGTGGCGCTCGCAATCGTCTCGCCGGTCTCCGGGTCTTTCCATTGATCCCAGGCCAGCAATCGACAACACCGTGCCATCGGCTGCGCTAATGAAATAGGGCAGCTTGGCTTTGCCGATGGTCTGCCATTCGTAATAACCAGATGCCGGAACAATGCAGCGCATGCGCTTGAACGCCGATAGGAACATCGGCTTTTCCGCGACCGTCTCAGCCTGCGCGTTGAATGTCGATGGCACTTCCTTGGCGGTCTCTTTCCACCATGACGGAATCAGGCCCCAACGCCCGCGCATCAGCTCACGGCCGCCTTGCGCCGATTGCGGACATCGATCGCCATCGTTGGTGCAATGTTGTACTGAGGCCGAAGATTGAGCGCCGGTTGCGTCAGATCATAAAGCTCGACGAGTTCGCGCCAAGTGTAGGATTGGGTGAAGCATCCGCACACGGGGCCGTATACTATCGATTGCAGACCGGCTCGCCAAACCTTCCCGCATTTACCGTTACGCTAGGACTGCTTTTGGGATGAAGATCAGGGCTAAAAAAATATACATTATTATTCAATAAGATATACGAATAATTCGCCGTCCACCTCTTCCGCCAAACCTTCGTAATTTCAAAGAGGATGGGCATGCCTGCGCGCTGCGAATAGAGCGCATCGCACGCGAACGGAAGCAGTTCGCGCGGGCACGAAAGACGGCACAATCCGTTCCGGCGACGTCCCCGGGAAGGGCGGCCATCCTTTCAGGATCGGCACGCCATGAGTCATTTTGCGACCACTTGGGCGATCCAGCAGCGCGGGCTTGAGGCGGCTGCCAAAGTCCTCCTTTTTTGCATTTGGCGGATTGCAACAGCCCCGCGCAGGGCTGCTTTCCAACGCCAGCCTGAACCTGTCCGCCCGTGGGGGGCGCACTCCAATTGGGGGTCAAAATTCGAAGCCGTTGACAATTACCTTGGAATCATGAGGTCTTCAGCCACGCCACCCTGTTCGAAACGGCCTTTATGGTTTCCGCCCTTTCTTCATATAGTGGTACCGATGCCCAATTTGGTGCGCATCCCATTGTCCCAACGGATTTTTTGGGCGCGTAAGGATCACGACAATGACCGAGGCAGGACTGCGATTGCCGCCCCGCGAAAGCATGGATTTCGATGTCGTGATCGTAGGTGCCGGCCCTGCTGGCCTTGCCGCCGCGATCCGTCTCAAACAGCTTGACCCGGAACTTTCTGTCGTCATCGTCGAAAAAGGCGCTGAAATCGGCGCCCATATTTTGTCCGGCGCGGTCATCGATCCTGGCGCTCTCGACGCTCTCCTCCCCGATTGGCGCCAGGATAAAGAGCGGCCGCTAAAGACGCAAGTAAAGGCTGACCGCTTCTATGTATTGACAGCAAAAAGCGCGTTCCGGCTGCCCAATTTCATCATGCCGCCACTCATGAACAATCGGGGCAATTTCATCGGCTCGCTTGGCAACGTCGTGCGCTATCTCGGCAAAAAGGCGGAGACCTTGGGCGTCGATATCTTTCCGGGCTTCGCTGGCACCGAGGTTCTCTATGGCGCAACGGGTGAGGTTTTGGGCATTGCGACAGGGGACATGGGTGTCGCCCGCGACGGCCGCCTCAAGAGCGGTTTTGCGCGGGGAATGGAGCTTCACGGCAAATATACCTTGATCGCTGAAGGCGCGCGCGGCTCGCTCGCCAAGCAGCTGATCGCCAATTTTGGCCTCGGCAACAATCGCGAACCGCAGAAATTCGGTATCGGCTTAAAGGAGCTTTGGCGGGTTCATCCGGCTTACCATCAGCCTGGTCTCGTCCAGCATTCCTTCGGCTGGCCGCTCGATGATGGCACCGGCGGTGGCTCGTTTCTCTATCATTTCGAAGAGGGGCTCGTCGTTGTTGGTTTCGTGGTCCATTTGAATTATGCGAATCCGTTGCTGTCGCCTTTCGATGAATTTCAGCGCTTCAAGACACATCCCAAGATCGCGCCTTTGTTTGAAGGCGGGGAACGGATTTCGTTTGGCGCGCGAGCGATCACCGAAGGCGGCTGGCAATCGGTGCCGAAACTCGCCTTTCCTGGCGGTGCGCTTATCGGCTGCGCGGCAGGTTTTGTGAATCTTCCGCGCATAAAGGGTTCGCACAATGCGATTCTTTCCGGAATGCTGGCGGCCGAACATGCCGCTGCCGCGCTGAAAAGCGGCCGCTCCCATGACGAGCTTCACACCTATGAAGAGGCGTGGCGCGGCTCGGCCATCGGCCGCGATCTTTACAAGGTGCGCAACGCCAAACCGCTCTGGTCGAAATTCGGGACCAGGGCAGGCATCGCACTGGGCGGCCTCGACATGTGGGCGAATGAAATTTCCGGCACGTCGCCGTTCGGCACGCTCAAGCATGGCGAACCGGATTGCGCAAGCCTGAAACCGCTCGCCGAAGCGACGCCAATTCCCTATCCGAAGCCGGATGGCAAGCTCACGTTCGACAGACTTTCCTCGGTGTTTGTTTCAAACACCAATCATGAGGAAGATCAGCCTTGTCATCTGCATTTGAAGGATCCGTCGATTCCGATTGCGCGAAATCTGCCAGAGTATGGCGAACCGGCGCGCCTCTATTGCCCGGTTGGCGTCTATGAAATCGTTTATGCCGACGAGGCGGCCAAGACGGGCCCGCGTTTTGTCATCAATGCGCAGAACTGCGTCCACTGCAAGACCTGCGATATCAAGGACCCAGCGCAAAACATCGATTGGGTGCCCCCCGAAGGCGGCGGCGGCCCGAACTATCCGAATATGTGAGACACCTTACTCAGGCATTGATGGAGTCTGCGGCTCACACCAGCCGACGGCAAAAGCGGCCCCCTAAAGATTCACGAAAATGCGGCTGGAGCGTCTTAAGACGCTCCAGCCGGTTCAAGTTACATCAATAACAACCAGTGGGTTCGCCGGTTGAAGGATCAAGGCAGAGCCGCCTATTTGCCTCTTCTCTACGTTCGAAGTCTTCTCTGTGGCGGCCGAAGTCGAACATATTTTGCAGCGTCCCGGCAAGAGTGTCGAATGAGCCCTTTCCAATTCGGCCGAGGTTCCAGTTGTCCTCGATGAAACGGAGGATGGAGGTCTGATCAGTCACGGTGTGGTCGACGAAATTGGTTTTGGCGAATGGCGAAACCACTTGGAACGGTTCCCGGGGACCGTAGCCACAGCGGCCCTCTGCGGCGCCACTTGCTGCTTGTCCGCAGGTGCCTGGGCCGGTCAGCGCGTCCGCCGTTGTGTTGGACTGATTCAAAATCGGACTCATTTGATGATCGTACCAGCCATCGGAATCATCCCAGGCGATGAAGACGGCGGTAGAGTCCCAATCCCGGCTTTTCTGGAGCATATTGATCGTATTCACGATAAAGGTCTGCTCATCGAGCGGTGACGAATAACCCGCATGTCCATCTTGATAGCCTGGCGCCTTAAGAAACGAGACGGCAGGGAAATTTCCCTTGGCCAAGGCGTCGAAGAAATCATGGATATCGTATTGATGATTGGCGGCATCGCTTCCACCAATTGCCGCAACCGAGCTGGGGCGGATGTGGGTCGGATTGGCTGTCGATGCATAATATTGAAATGGCTCGTGATGGGGAATGTAATCCCCCTTTTTGACGCCGGTCACAGCTGAAGCGTGGGTCCGTTTGCATCCCGTGCTGCCATCTGGATTGGTGATCGTGAGATCAAACCCGCCTTGAAAAAAGCCCCATGTTATGCCCTTCGTATTCAAGAGATCGCCGACGTTTTTCCCGGTAACCATCTTTACATTGTCGCGTGTCGTGCAGGTGTCTCCGGTCGGTTGGGGATCCCCGATAATCGAACCTTGAACCGTGTCCCCAGACTGATCGGTCGGGTTTGCTCCAGCGGTCTGGCCAGAGATGAGGTTGATGGCACCGACTGTGGACGGCCCAAAATTAGTGCCGTAGAAATTGTCGCTCATCGCGAAATGCTTCGCATAATTCCACAGCGCGGTGACCGTATTCCCGTCGTAATAGCCCATGACCAAATTCTTGCCATAGCCATAATCCGGACAGCCAGGCCCGCCCGTTCCAGTGAACTTCGGAAATTTGTCCATCAAACCAGCGTCGAAGGCTTGCTGCTCTTGCGTATAATCATGATTTTGGTCGCAGGTTGCCGATTGGCTGCGATCGAGCCTGAAAGGATTAGCTCCGTTTGGATTGGCGGTCAGCAGCCCGGCGGCGAGCCCGTTCACCGGCGGAGTATTTGGTTCCGCCCAGAACGGGGGCTCGCCTGGGGGATTTGTCGAATAGGGGTAAGTTCCAAAATAATGATCAAAGGAGACATTCTCCTGGAAGATCACAACGACATGTTTGATAGGAGTAGTTGTTGTAGCGGCAACAGCCCCTGCTGAGGGCACTGTATTCACTGCTGCAATAATCGAACACGCTCCTAACGCACTGCCAAGCCACCGGCTTCGTGTCGCCATCGGACTTTCCTCCGTTCATGGGAAATTTTTGCGGCCTAAGCGCCGCAGTTTGGCCTTAAAGGTGCAAGGTGACATCGCTGTGAAGCTTGGTCTTTCGACTGACTGAGTAAGGGAAATGAATTCCCCACATGAACACGCGACGAAACAAGGATTTAGGTCTGGATGCCAGGCGGGCGGCGTGAAAGATCAAAGCCGTGGGAAACTACCGTGAGTTGTTGGGCCGCACCATCGGCAAGAGCTCGCCGCTCAATCTGCCGCGCGGCAAGAAATCCGCTAAACCGCAAAAGTCTGGATTTGATCCATGGCGGCGCGCCGCCGGATATGCCAGCTTCTCGTCATGAGTTGCCGCGCGGTGCGGCGGCGCGGGCTAGGCGGTCGTTGATCGCCTCCCCCAAACCTTCATAAGGGATCGGCGCGACCGCAATGCGCTTGAGGCCCAGTGCGTCGAGCGCGTGCAAAAAGTCGAAAAGATTGGCGGCAGCTTCCGCAAGATCACGGCTCGCGGAGAGTTCCAGCACATTTTTGCGCTTGCCAAAAGTCCCGCCGAAATCGAGCCCTGCCTCAGAGCCTTCAAGCGCCTTTGCATTCAGACGAAGTTTTGCGCGCGGCGCGTAATGCGAGGCGAGCATTCCGGGTGAGTGAATCGCGCCCGGCTCCACGGATAAGGCAAGCCCCTGGCCGAGCGCGGTTTCGATGTCTCCCCTCGCGATCGCCCCCGGCCGTAATAAGCACGGGGATCCTTCGAGACAGGCGACGACGGTCGATTCGAGTCCCATTGGACAGCGGCCGCCATCGAGAATTAGGTCGATCGCGTCGGTTAGATCCTCCGCGACATGGGCGGCGGTGACCGGGCTTACCCGCCCCGAGCAATTGGCTGAGGGCGCCGCCAATGGCCGCCCCGCAGCCGCAATCAGGGCAAGCGCAACCGGATGGACTGGCACGCGCAAAGCGATGGTCTGCAGGCCTGCCCGAGCGGCGGCACAGACCGTCGCGCCAGGCGCGATCGGGACCACGAGGGTCAGCGGCCCCGGCCAGAATGCCTGGGCAAGCTGCAAGGCCCCGGCTGAAAAAATGCCCTGTTCCTGCGCCGCCTGAAGGCTCGCCACATGCGCGATGAGCGGATTGAACGTTGGTCTCGCCTTGGCCTTGTAAATACGGGCGACGGCGGCGTCCGAGGTTGCGTCCCCGGCCAGGCCGTAGACGGTTTCGGTTGGAAAAGCGACGAGACCGCCTGCCCGGATGATCGCCGCAGCCTCGGCAATTCCTGCCGGATCGGCTGCAATTTTCCGCGCGGCCGTCAGAATGGCATGGGCGCATTCGTTTTTCATTTGAACACATGCATTCTTGCCGCCGGAACCGGGGATCGCGCGGCCGCATCGCGGCCTGATGCTTGATCGAAACGGTGCTGCGCTTCTTCGATCAAACCTATATTTTGCAAAGCCCAGCTTCCAAGCTCTCGAATTGGCGTCAGCAGGGAATGCCCAAGCACCGTCAATTCATAATCCACACGTGGCGGAATGGTGGGAAACAGCGTCCGTGTGACAAAACCGTCACGTTCCAGCCCGCGGACCGTAAGTGTGAGCATCCGCTGCGAGATGCCTCCAACGCGGCGGCGCAGCTCATTGAAACGCATAGGGCCCTCTCCCAAGACCATGACGACCAAAATCGTCCATTTATCGCCGATCCTGGATAGCACCGGCGCGACGCGGCTGCAGTCGCTAGGCACATGGGTGTGACTTGGTTCCAAAAAAGTGCCTCCTTGCGCGCCCACCTGATAGGCACGCATATAGTGTTAGTTACAAACCTATACCAGCAAAAGGCTTTGGTCCATGAAACTTCTGCACGTCGACTCCAGCATTTTGGGCGCTCATTCCATCAGCCGGCAGCTCACCGCCGAAATCGTCGCTAAGTTGCGTCAGGTCACGCCTGGCTTGGAAATCACCTATAGGGATCTCGCGGCCGAGCCGGTGCCGCATTTGACCGGTGTCTTGATTGCAGCGCGGCAGCCGGGCGCTCAGCAGCCGAGCGCGGATGTCGATCAGGACCTTCTGCTCGGCGCCAAGGTTTTGCACGAATTTCTTGCGGCCGATATCGTGGTCGTTGGAGCTCCAATGTACAATTTCGGCGTCCCCAGCCAGCTCAAGGCTTGGATCGATAACCTTGCCGTTTCTGGCAAAACGTTCCGTTACATCGCAACAGGAGTGGTGGGTCTCGCGGGCGGCAAACGGATGATTATTGCCTCGTCCCGCGGCGGTTTCTACGCCGGATCGTCTCCCGTGGCCTCTCTTGACCATCAGGAGGCCTATCTCAGCGGCTTCTTTGGGTTTCTTGGCGTCACTGATATCGCCTTCGTGCGCGCGGAGGGCGTCAACGTTAGCCCAGAGCAGCGCCAGCGCGGGCTCGACTCGGCGCTGGCCGAGGTCGCGGCCATCAAAGCTGCGTGACAGTGATTACATGACCTGATGGGCTCGGAGCGTCCTATGAAAAGAATTCAGTATCACCGCTACGGCGGACCCGAAACGATGCGTTTGGACATTTACGAACTGCCCGCTCCCGGCGAGGACGAAATCACGGTGCGGGTCAAGGCCGCCTCGATCAATCCCGTCGATTGGAAACTGCGGCAGGGGGCCATGAAATTCATGGTCCGCGGGCGTTTTCCGCGCGCGATGGGCTCGGATTTCTCGGGAGTCGTGGAAAGCGTGGGGGCAGGGGTGACGCGCTTTCGCGCCGGAGATGATGTCCTTGGAACAACCCCGCTGAACACCGCTGGTGCTTTTGGCGAAAAATTGATCATCAAAGCGAAACTGGCCGTCAAGAAACCCGACTCGCTTTCTTATGAAAACGCTGCCAGTCTGCCTATCGTTGGCGTGACAGCTTGGCTCGCACTTGTTTCGAAGGGCCATTTGAGAACGGGGCAGAGGGTCTTCGTCAATGGCGCCACTGGCGGCGTGGGACAGGCTGCTGTCTATATCGCCAAAGCCTTAGGAGCATCGGTGACGGGACGCGTTGGTCCGGACGCGCTCGCCGATGCAAGGGCGATCGGTGCCGATCCTGCCCTGGACTATACGAAGGACATACCGCATGAACTGAATGAGAGCTTCGACATCGTCTTCGATTGCAACGGTAGCCTTACGCCTAGCCAGGGCGATGCGCTGATCAAGCGTGGCGGCGTCGTTATCGACATCAATCCGACCTTCTCCAAGTTCCTGAGGAGCCTGTTATTTCGGCACCGGAAATTCGTCATCGCTAGTCCAGGTGCGGAAATCCTTCAGAAGATCGTTGATCTCGCGGCTAGTGGAAAGCTGCCGATTTCGATTGGCCGCACGGCTACACTGGACCGGGCCATCGCGCTCATCTCCGACCTCGAAGCGGGCCGGCGGACGAAGGGCAAAGCCGTCATTCTCATGCCATGAGCCGGGGCAGGTCAATTGCAGCAAACGCACTTGGACGAGGACGTAGCCGCGCGGGTTTGATATAGACAGGCTGGGGCCTATTTGCTGTGCGTGGAACCGCATGAGCTCCCGGTTCTGACCCTCTGCGGAGATCTCGATGAGCTATCGCGCGCCCGTTGCCGATATTCTTTTCGCCATGGTTCATGAGGCGGGTGCAGAATTTGGACGCAAAGACGGCGTCTATGCGGATCTTGGCGATGGTTTTGCCGAGGCGACCTTGACGGAAGCCGGGAAATTTGCCGAAAATGTGCTGGCACCCTTGAATCGGATTGGCGACACGCACGGCGCCAGATTCGAGGCAGGCAAAGTCACTGCCGCGCCGGGCTTCGCCGAGGCCTACCGGCAATGGGCGGCGGGCGGATGGAACGCGATCACCGGCCCATCGACTTATGGCGGCATGGATTTGCCGGTGCTTCTCAACACCGCTTGCATTGAAATCTGGAATGCGGCGAATATGGCGTTCAGCCTTTGCCCGCTGCTGACACTGGGCGCGATCGAGGCTTTGCAATCGCATGCCAGCGATGCCTTGAAAGCGGTTTATCTCGAAAAACTCGTTTCCGGCGAATGGACCGGCACTATGAATTTGACCGAGCCGCAGGCGGGCTCCGACTTGGGCGCCCTAAAAACCAAGGCCGAGCGGCAGCCGGATGGAGCCTACAAACTTTTTGGCTCCAAGATCTTCATCACCTATGGCGAGCACGATATGGCCGAAAATATCGTGCATTTCGTTCTGGCGCGGTTGCCCGATGCGCCGAAAGGAACGCGCGGCATCTCGCTCTTTCTTGTGCCGAAGTTCCTTGTCAACGCTGATGGAACACTCGGCGCACGCAACGATGTCCATTGCGCCTCGTTGGAGCACAAGCTCGGCATCCATGCCTCGCCCACTTGCACGATGATTTATGGCGATCATGGCGGCGCGGCAGGCTTTCTTGTTGGCGAGGAGAACAAGGGGCTTTCGTGCATGTTCACGATGATGAACAGCGCAAGGCTGAATGTCGGCGTCCAAGGCGTCGCGATCGCCGAACGTGCGTTCCAGCAAGCGCTTGCTTATGCGAAAGATAGACGCCAAGGCCATGCGCGAAACGGAAAATCCGAGGAGATGAGTCCCATTATCCGGCATCCTGACGTGGCCCGCATGCTGATGACGATGAAGGCGCTGACGGCGGCAGCTCGGGCTATATGTCTGATGACGGCGGACTCCATCGATCGCTCACACCGTGAAAAAGACCATTTTGCGCGGGAACTCGCTGCCGGACGGGCTTCCCTGCTGACGCCGGTCGCCAAAGCGTTTTCCACCGACATAGGCAACGAAGTTGCCTCGCTCGGTATTCAGGTGCATGGCGGCATGGGCTATATCGAGGAGACCGGCGCGGCGCAATTTTTCCGCGACGCGAGGATTGCGGCGATCTATGAAGGCACCAATGGCATTCAGGCGATCGACCTCGTGCAGCGGAAACTGCCTCTTTTGGAAGGCGTCGTCGTGCGCTGGGAATTTGCCGATATGCGCGCGTCGATCGCCGCACTTCATCACAGCAATACCGCCGCCTTCGGCGACATGGAGCCGTGCTTGACTGAGGCCGTGGAGGCGTTGGAACGCGCGACGAATTTCATACTAGATGCTGCCGCGACGCGTCCCGAGGATGCGCTTGCTGGCGCGACGCCCTATTTGCGGCTTTTTGCCCTCGCACGAGGCGGCACGGCGCTGGCCAAGGGCGCGCTTGCCGCGCATCGGCTCGCTCTTTCGGGAAATAGCGATCCGGCTTTGCCAGCGCGGGTTGCGACGGCACGCTTTTTTGCCGAGACGATCGCCGCCGGCGCGGGCGGTCTTGAACGCGATGTGACGCGCGGCGCCGGCTCGGTGCATGCGGGCGCTGCCGCGTTTTTCCAATGCTGAAGTCTTGCCCAAACGTCGGGATCGCGCGCGACGGTGCGATCCTCAGCGTGATCTTCGACCGGCCGGAAAAGAAGAATGCACTGACCGGCGCCATGTATTTGGCGGCGACGGAGTCCTTGCGGCAAGCCGATCACGATCCGGGGATTGGTGCCGTCCTCTTTGCTGGCTCCGGCGGAATGTTCACGGCAGGCAATGATATTGGAGATTTTGTTGAGGCGAGCAGGGAGCCGGGAGTGTTTCCCGCTTTTACTTTCATCAAGACACTCGCCGCTTGCGAGACACCGCTCGTCGCGGCGATCGAGGGCCTTGCGATCGGCATTGGCGCGACCATGATGCTGCATTGCGATCTCGTCTTCGCCGCGCCCGGGACGATTTTTCGGCTGCCATTCGTCGATCTTGGCCTGGTGCCGGAGGCCGCGTCCTCGCTACTCTTGCCGCGCCGGATCGGCATGGCCAAGGCGGCCGAATATTTGCTGCTCGGGGAACCTTTCGACGCCGAGGAGGCGCTGCGGCTCGGGCTCGTCAATGCCATCGTTCCGGCATCTGAGTTGCGCAGTTTCGCGATCGAGCGGGCAGGGCGGCTCGCGGCAAAACCCCGCGCGGCGCTTGCCGCCACGCGCCGCCTCATGCGCGGCGAGAGCCATGAAATTCAGGCAAGAATCGAGGAAGAGGCGCGGCTGTTTGCAATCGCCATGCGCTCCGACGAGGCCCGCGCTGCCTTCGCCTCATTTCTCGGCAAGGCACGCTAGACGAAACGAAGTGTGGCTGCGGAACCAAACCCACAAGTCAGGCGCGTTCCAGCCATCCGGACCTTAGCGATGTTTTGTCCGATAGAGGCCCTCAATCGTACCAAAATGTTTCACGTGAAACAGTTTTGTCCGATTGGAGGGCAAAACCTTACAAGGCCGAAGACAGCGGCCCGTTCTCGATCCTGTAAGATCGATCGATTTCTTGCGGCCGTGCGATGGTGGCGATGCCGCCGCCTCGATGGCCAGGCCCGTTGCTGAAAGTCATCCAAGATGTAAGGTTGGTTCGAATCGATGTAGTCACACGGGACGCCAAAGCCGCCGCCGCTTGTCCGTCATCAGCGTTTGGCAATACCAAGTTGTAGACGGCAGAATATTTTTGCACCGGAAATATGCACTAAGAGAGTCACGTAATATCAATAGCCGATTTCTGGTGCAGAATTCTTGATTTATGCCTGCCGGATCGGGAGACGTCGGTCAGCCCGCCTTGTCGCACGAAGGTATCGCGGACATGTCCATCCACATCGCCCCCAAAGCATGGCCGTCGGGATCGGCGAGGTCGCGGACGTACATGAAGCCATGGTCTTCTATTGGATTGATATCGGCGGTGCCGCCATTTGCGGCGGCTGCGTTGTTCATCGCATCGACAGCGTCGCGGCTGTCGCACGACAGAGCCAGCATCACGTCGCTCGACGTTTTTGGTGGGATGGGGCGGCTCGTGAAGGTGCGCCATTTGGCATGGGTGAGCAGCATGAAGTTAATCGCTTCACTCCAAACCATGCACGCAGCCGTCTCGTCGGTGAACTGAGGATTGTTCTTGAAACCGATGGACTCGTAGAAAGCGATAGACGCCTTGAGGTCCGTGACCGGCAGGCTCACGAATATCATTTTGCTCATCACTCTCTCCTTTCCCGAATGGGTGCTCATAGGACGGTTGAGAACTTTCAGGCCGACTCTGCAAATACACATTTATGGCAGCGCAATTCGAGTGAACAGAAAGCTCGCGCTCAAGTTTCATAAGTCTTGAGATTTGCTCGGGGAAGCGCCGAGTCGGCTATGCAATTTCTGAGCGGGCGATTCAGCTCAGTGCGCCAGCCCGCTGAATCAGGCGTCGATTGTGGACCGACAGAATACAGCTCCCACAAGTTCATCGGGCGCGCCGATTATCCACCATCAACCCGATGTCCCACCAGCATCAAAGCTTGGCGTTCGGAAGCCCATCGCAATCCTTGCCGCTAACAGCTTCATCATGAATCTGCCGGAGTGGCCGCGATAGTTTGGCACGTCGCAGGCAAGATCATCGCTTGCGCGCCGGTCTCTTGTCATGACCCGCATCTCGATTTCTGGCGCGTCCGTCGGGAACCGACACCGGTACATCGAAAGCCAATGTCCCTTCGTGAAGTCGAGAAACATAGCCGAATTGCAGCATGTGGCGACGAGACGGCGGGTTGGCGACTCGGGCTTGAGGCGATACTCCCTGAGATGTTCTCGGCCGTGGACGCAGCGGACGCGATCCTTTCGATACAAAACAGTGGCCGTGCCGCCGTCCGGTTCGAGCACTGGTGAGGCGGCGGGAAGCCGCTCGAGCGCGCGCCCGGCTTCCTGACAACTGGCGCAATAGCAAATGGCGCTTGTGATTGGCGCTCCGATTGCTTCGTATTCCACGCCGCCGCAAGCGCACCGAGACTTCATAATGTTCATCGGCCTATCAGGCATCGCCAACTCTCCTTCCCACGCTCTTGATTGTCGGCAGCAGCGCGCGCAGCTTGGCCGCGTTTGACGCCGATAGTTCTGCCTCCAAGGCCGCATGTTCGGCGCGCCAAATAGGAATGGCCGCTACAAGCGTTTCAAGTCCTGCATTCGTCAATGAAAGGCGGCGCGCGCGATTGTCATTCTTGTCCAGACTGACTTTAACAAGCCCTCGACGCTCCAGTGACTTTAACGCCGCCGTCAGCGTGGTGCGATCCATCGCAAGGAACGTAGCAAGTTGTCCCAGCTTCATCGGCTCTGGGACATTCAGCGGCATCATCAATGAGAACTGACCATTCGTCAGCCCGAGATGCTGAAACGCGCGATCAAAACGCCGCGCCAGCGTTCTGGCGGCTCGTTGGGTGGCCAAGCACAGGCAGGCTTGGCGAACCTCATGAACAACATCGAGGGGAATAGCGTTCGACATGATGCAATTATGTTGATATCAACTTTCCTTGGGTTTGTCTAGCCATTGGTTGGGCGATCTCGATCATTCGGATAGAGGCAGAACGGCAAGAAAGGAAACATTATGAGCGCTAAAAGCACGTATTTGGCTGTCTTCCTCGGCAGTAAAACCAGCCCAAGGGCATTGGCTTGGAACGCCATGCCGGAAGCCGAACAGGGAACAAAGGCACAGGAAGGCATAGCCGCTTGGAAAGCGTGGGCTGAAAAACATCATGCCGCGATTGTCGCCATGGGTGGGCCACTCGGCAAAACCAAAAAGGTAACCCAACGCGGCGTCGAAGACGTGAGCAATGCGATTGGTGCCTATACGGTCGTGCGCGCCGATTCTCACGAAGCCGCCGCCAAGCTTTTTGAAAATCATCCGCACTTCACGATTTTCCCCGGAGAGTCCGTGGAGATCATGCCTGTGATGCCCGTGCCAGGCGGCTAGCTGGGAGCGGCTTTGGCCGTTCTCATCGCGCTTTTGCGAGCAATTTCGTTCGTCAGAATTCTTAAATTCCGCAACTTGGCGTGATGGCGCTAAGCCCGAATGCGATTTCGACGGATCGAGACCTTAATCAACCGCATTGCCTGCATTACATGAGCGTTGATAATCACGGCGCCTCGGGCGGCGGCGAGTCCTGCGCGACAACTTCAATATCCCTGTCGAGGGCCGACACAACCTTGAATGTGGTCTGATAGGTTTTGTTGTCATGCCGCGCGATCGCGACATATTCGCCTTCGGCGAGGGTGGCCGAGGGAAACGCGCCGATCATCTCGCGGATAATATCGCCCCCCGGCGTCAGGATCGTGAAGGCCGTATTCGTGAGGGCTTCGCCGCCCGCGCTGTTCACGAGCTTCAACGTCATGGTGGCGGCGCGATGACGCAGCGTCGCATCGGTCAGCTTGCCGGCTTGCACCCTGAGATCAGCGCTGATCACCGAATTCGTCGGGCTCGATGAGCCATTCGTCGCGGCATCGAGCAAGGTCGACACGATATGATAATTGCCCTCCGGAAGGCCGATCATGCCGGAGGATTTAGCGTTTGCGACGACGAGCTTTGCTTCCGGATTGCCACGCTCCGGAACATAAATAGAAATCGATAATTTCGCCGGGTTAATGGGCGTGTCGCCGAGTTGGCCAGCGATCCGCAAACCGCCAGCATTGAGCACGAGCGTTTCGCTGACTATGGAGCCTTTGATGGTGACGCGTTTTGTCGCTCCGGCGAGCCCCAAGGCGGCATGAACGATAAAATTGCCGTCGGGAAGCGGCAGGTTTGGAGCAGCCTCGCTGGATTGCGCGACGAGCTTATGGTTTCCGTCGGGTCCCTGAACTTCTTCGAAGACGCGCCATTGCACGCCGTCATGCACCGGCTGGGGGTCGGTGGCGGCAAAAAGAGCCGTGAGCCGGACGACGCCGTGAGCCGTCTCAGCGGGCGCGGTTCCTGGGGTGAGCGGCAGCCGCAATGGCGGCGGGCCGGAGTTCCCCATTCCCGGCGATTGAGCCAGGACGGGCCGGCACAGGAGGCATAGCGCCGTTGCCGCCAATAGTGCGAGCAAAGTCCTGCGGGCGATCGGCCCTTGTCCGGTCCGGCAGGTAATCAGCCTTGCGCGCGATCTCCGCAAAATTATTCCTCTTGCCGATGCAAAACGGTGGACGCCGCTGCCGAGAGATTGGCAAATGAGAGCGGATGAAAGGAAAACACGATGTGGTGGTGACCGGCTGCAATCTCGACGCCGCGAAATAAAATATTGGCGCGCAGGACCGGCTTCTCGTGCCCGTCGACGCGCGCCTCCCAGCCCGGATAAAAAAGGTCATGCAACACGACAATGCCAGCCTTTGGTGCATCGACATCGATCTCGACCGAATTGTCCGAGTATTTAACGATTGCGGCATAAGAAGGGTCCCGCGCTTCACGCATAGCGCGGCGGCCGGCCTGCCCGAACCCTTGCACCGCACTTAAGCTTGCGGTTTGCACGCGCTCTTGATTCGCATTTGGAACATAAGGACCAGCATGAAGATCAGCCATGCTTGACTGGTCGATCAAGACTTCGCTCGCCAGATCGAAATCCGGAAGCACATGCTCGTCGAGAACATCCTCATTGTCGACCGGCTCGACCTCGGAGGCAAAATAGGCCCTCGGCGCGGTCTTGCCGAGCTTGTAGATATACAAACTATCGCTTGCATAGATCGCTTCGGCCCTCGGGCGCGGAATCTCGCGCGGGAGCTCTGTCAAGGGGCGGTCGAGAACCAAATATTCGAGCCCGAGCAACGCCGCGAGACGGCTATTGTAGCCGCGAAAAGTGCCTGGATAGCGGCGGAATGTAAAATCTTCGGCATCCTGCCCCGGGCCGACCGCGCGTTCGTAATCGTCGATACGCAAGGGATTGTAGCCGAGCGTATTTTCGAACTTGAGAACCATCGATGCATTCTGCCAAGGCCCTTTGAGGCCTAAGATTTCGACACGCGGATGGCTGCCTTCGTGCACCCTGGCGGCGATGTCCTGGCGTAGAGCCTCGATGCCGGCGGCGTCGGCAGGCTTTAAACCGGCATAGACGCTATAGCGGTCGAGGGGTTCCGCGTTGAGCGAGGAGGCGGCATTGCGCCAGAGGATTTCGGCGCCGCTCAAAAGCACGAACACACTCGCCGCGAGCACCCGCTTCTGGCGCGTTTGAAGCCCGGTCAAGATGGCAACGCCTGCGGCGGTCAGCGCGCCTGCCACCGCGAGCGTGGCAACCGAACTTGCGAGGCGGCCTTCCTGCAAGGAAAAAGCAAGGCCGGTGCCGATTAGCACCATGAGCGTAAGCGCGGTTATCCCAATGAGAGCGAGAGCCAACCATCTCGGTAGCGTGCGGAAAGGCCGTGGCAGCCCATCCTCGATATAGCGGTGCAGCAGAAAGCCAGCAGCGAAGGCAAGCGCGATATTAATCAGAAATGTCGCATCCGCGGGTCTACGGTAGAGGGATACGCCGGGTATCCTGTCAAATGCGAGGGCGAAGAACGGTGTATAGCGCCCCAACGCATAAGCGGCCGCCAGAACAAGTAGAATGAGAAAGAATCGCGCGCGCCGCGCAAACAGCCGGCCAGCGGCAAATCCATGCCAGGCGATGAGCAGGAAGGGCAAGGTGCCGATAAAAAGATAATCGACGGCTCGGTCGGTCCAGTCGGCGCGCGGCATGGTCTCATAGCCGGGCCCCCAATAATCGTAGAGATGATCGAGAGAGCCAAAGAAATTCGGCACGAACAGCGTGATCAGATTGACCGGCGCAAGCGAACCCGCCGCCGCAACCCCAAAAGGAAAACCCGGCCGGTTCGAGCCGGCAAGAAACTGCATGGTCAAGAGTGCTGGCACGATCAAAATCGCTAGGATGAGCGCGGCGCTCAACGTCAGCAAGCCCGCGCGGGCGCGGAGATATACAAGCGCGTTTCCCGATTGGACCGCAGAAATGACAAGATAACCAACAAGAGCGGCGCAGAGCAGGAAGGCGACTTGATCACGGCCGAGCGCCATCAAGGATGCGGAAAGGCTGAATGCGATGGCAAAACGATAGGAACGGCGCTCTAGCGCGATATCGAGGCACCATAAAGCCGCCGGAAAAAAAGAATAAGAAATAATGATGCCGGTGTGCTGGAGCCTGGAGGACGCGGCGCCGCCCAGCATGAAAATGATCGCGCCCAGCACCGCGCATACCGGATGCCAGTGCCAGCGCCGCGCTAGGCCAAGAATGCAAACACCGCCTGCAAGAAGATGAGCAAGGATGACTGCGTCGAAAAGTTGCATCGAGGCATTTGGAGCAACCAGTGCGAAGAGCATCATGCTCGGGATGAAGATCAGCGATTGCGGATCGGCGATCGCCGGATGGCCGCCGAGATGATAGGGGTTCCAAAGCGGTATCTCACCATTGTGCAAAGCATCGCCCAGGAAGCGGAACATCGCATAAAAATGGTTTTTTGAATCCCACGGCACGACCGTTCCGGTGAGGAGCCAGGAGGCCAGTGCGAGTCCATAAAAGAGAATAAGGCAGAAGACTGCGAACCGAAAGCTGTTGCTGGACCAAGATAGCGCTGAATCATTCGTTTCTGGTTTGTACAAACTTAAACTCTTCCTTATGAGACTGGTGGCCGGTGTTGCGGAAGCGGTATCTTTGCCAAAAAATGACATAGAGAAATCCGATGCTGGCTGGTTTAATACGGCTAGCTCACGTGGCCTTTAATCGATGCAAAATGTTCTATCAGGTGCGCGGACCTTGTGCCGGGCCAGACTGTCGCAGGCCGCAGCCGGGTAGGGGCCGGGTGCGGCAGGCTGGGCGGGGATGTGGCGGCGTCATGACCTATGATGTTTGAAATAATTTCTCTCATGATTAGCCAATATAAAGGTATAAAACTTGCAGCCGGGCCTACATTGATCGGCCTCCAAAAGGACGTTTTCGTGGCAATAGGCGCCGTTTCTACACCATGTTTGGAATGTACGGAACCGTTGTTTGATTCTCCCATACCGGAACCTCTGGCTCGATGATTTGGACTTTGGCCGTGGGGATTTCTGAGGTAGCGGAGTTTAACCTTAGCAGCAATTGGGTCTTAATCAGAAATGCATGAACGCCCCATGAACGATACCATTGCGCTTCTGCGGGCAAGACGCTCGGCGCCACCGGCGGCGATGTCAGGGCCCGGCCCGACCTCCAAGGAGACCGAAATGCTGCTGGCGCTCGCGGCACGCGTGCCCGATCATGGCAAGCTGGCGCCCTGGCGCTTCATCCTCTTCGAGGGCGCCTCGCGCGCGCACGCAGGCGAGATTTTCGCGGAGATCTATGCCAAGGCGCACCCTGGTGAGGACACTCTGCGTGTCGAGGCCGAGAAGAAGCAGTTCTCCCTCGCGCCGCTGGTTATCGCCGTCATCTCGCGCGCCGCGCCGCATTCCAAGATTCCGGAATGGGAACAGATTCTGTCTGCCGGAGCCGTGTGCATGAATTTGATGGTCGCCGCGAACGCGCTGGGATTTGCTTCGATTTGGCTCACCGGATGGTACGCTTATGACCGCAGAGTCCTTGCCCGGATCGGCGTCGCGGAGAACGAGAGAGTCGCGGGGTTCATTCATATCGGGCGCGCCAATGATCCACGCGAGGATCGTGTCCGTCCTGTGCTTGCCGATATCGTGACGCGATTTTAGAGCCTATCCTGACGGACGGCCGGCGACCTGATACGGCCAATAGGAGACAATGCGAATGGCGACGATATGGATACGCAAGTCGATCGCGGTCCTTCAGGCCGAAGCAAAGGCCGGCGAATACGGGTCGGTGCCAGGTGAGCCGGGGTTACGCCGGACGCTGTCGCTCACTAGCATTCTCGCACTTGGCATCGGTGCCGTCATTGGCGCTGGCATCTTTGTCCTGACTGGCCACGCCGCGGCCGCCTATGCCGGTCCGGCCGTCAGTCTCTCGTTCGTTCTCGCTGGATTTGTCTGCGCCCTCGCGGGCCTCTGCTATGCGGAAATGGCGTCGACCGTGCCGGTCGCCGGCAGCGCCTATACTTATGCCTATGCGACGATGGGGGAATTCATCGCCTGGATCATCGGCTGGGACTTGATCCTCGAATATGCCTTTGGCGCGACAACGGTCGCCATCGGCTGGTCCGGCTATGTCACAAGCTTTCTGCGGGATTTTGGTTTAGTCATACCCACCCGGTTTTCGGCGGCGCCGCTCGCCTTCGATCCGGCAAGCGGAAGCTGGTCGGCGACCGGCGCGCTGATCAATTTGCCGGCGGTCTTCATCATCGTTGCGGTTTCGATCCTGCTCATCGTCGGCATCAAGGAATCGGCCAAGGTGAATAATGTGATCGTTGCCATAAAGCTCCTGATCATCGTTGCTTTCATCCTTGCCGGAGTCTGGTTCGTCACAGCCTCGAACTGGGTGACCCCGAGCAATCCCACAGGCGCTTTCATTCCCCCTAATCTTGGCCCCGGCCAGTATGGCTGGAGCGGGATTGTCCGCGGCGCCGCAGTGGTTTTCTTCGCCTATATTGGGTTCGACGCCGTCTCGACAGCCGCGCAGGAAGCCCGCGACCCGCAAAAGGACATGCCCCTCGGCATCCTCGGATCGCTCGGGATCTGCACGGTCCTCTATGTGCTGGTATGCCTAGTCATTACGGGAATTGTGCCATTTGATCAGCTGAACGTGCCCGATCCGATTGCGCTCGGCGCCGATGTGATTGGAATCCCTGGGTTCACCTCGCTCATCAAGCTCGGCGCGATCCTGGGGTTGAGTTCGGTTGTTTTGGTGCTCTTGCTCGGCCAGTCGCGAGTCTTCTATTCGATGGGGCGCGATGGCTTGCTGCCGCCTTTCGCGAAAATCGTGCATCCGAGGTTTCGCACGCCCTATGTCACGACGCTGATCACGGGCGTGGTCGTCGCGATCCTTTCGGGTCTTCTGCCGATTGGGCTCGTCGGTGAACTGGTGAGCATCGGGACCTTATTCGCATTTGTGGTGGTTTGCCTCGGCGTTCTCGTTTTGCGGATAACTCAGCCTGAGATTCATCGTCCCTTCAAAACTCCAGCCGTCTTCGTGGTAGCGCCACTCGGCGCAGCTTCCGCTATTTTTTTGATGTTTGGCCTGCCGGGCGATACATGGTTACGGCTTGCCATCTGGCTACTCATCGGCCTTGCCATTTATTTCTTCTATAGCCGCAACCACAGCCATTTGACGCGCCAAGCAGGCGCCGAAGCCGAATTTTGAAAATAGTCGGCGCCCGCAGGTTCCAGCCATTGAACTTCATCGGTAGCAGCTCGGTTTGAATGCTGACTTCAGGCCCTTTCCAGATATTCGAACTTTCATCAGATGAATTGATTAAGTCAAAGACCAGCGGTGTCCATGACCCCGTGCAGGAGCCAGCCGTTTTACTGCTGGCCCTTCACTGCCTCGATCAATTGCTTCAGACTGAAGGGTTTTGGCAAAAAGCCGAAATCCTCTCCATCCGGCAGGTTTTTAGCGAAAGCATCCTCGGCATAACCAGACACGAAAATGACCTTGGCCTTGACGCCGCGCCTGCGCAATTCGCCGAACATGGTCGGGCCATCCATCTCCGGCATGACGACATCGGAAACAACAAGATCGATCTTGCCGCCGTTTTGTTCGACGATCTGCAACGCTTCTATACCCGAGGCAGCCTGTAACACCGTATAGCCGCGCGAGGCGAGGGCGCGGGCACCGAACGCCCGGACCGCCTCCTCGTCCTCGACGAGGAGGATCGTGCCGTGGCCGGTGAGATCGGCGGACGGAGCGGCCGCTTGTTCGGTGGAAACCAACGCGTGGATCTCGTGTGGAACATAACGGGGCAGGAGAATCGTAAAGACTGTCCCCTTGCCGACGATGCTTGAGCAGAAAACATAGCCGCCGGTCTGTTTTACGATGCCATAAACCATGGCAAGACCAAGACCGGTCCCCTTACCGACTTCCTTGGTCGTAAAAAACGGCTCGAAGATCTTGTCCTTTACGTCGGCTGGGATACCATGTCCGAAATCCTCGACCTCGATTGCGACATAATCGGCGGGAACCAAGGATGTCTCATTGAAACCGCTACATTCAGCGGCCCCAATATTGCGGGTCCGCAAGATGATCTTGCCGCCGTCTGGCATCGCGTCGCGCGCATTGACGATCAAATTGACGAGCACATGCTCGAACTGATTGACGTCGGCCTCAACGAGCCAAAGGTCGCGGCCGTGGCGCAGTTCGAGATCGATTTTTTCGCCGACAAGGCGGCGCATCAGCATTTGCAAATCCGATAAAACATCGCCCAATTGCAGGATCTGCGGCCGCAAGGTCTGACGGCGCGAAAAGGCCAGGAGCTGCCGCACGAGGGAGGCCGCGCGGTTGGCATTTTGTTTGATTTGATTGATGTCCTGAAACGATGGGTCGGTTGGCCGGTGATTGGCGAGAAGCAGGTCGGAATAGCCGATGATCGCGGTCAAGACATTATTGAAATCATGGGCCACGCCACCGGCAAGCTGTCCGATCGCTTGCATCTTCTGAGATTGCGCGAAATTGCTCTGCAGAGCCCTCTGCTCGGTCGTGTCGAGCGCGTAAATCGCGGCGCCGTTTTCATCGAGTTCTTCTGCCGCCGAGACAAATAGTCTTGCCGAGCGCTCGCCTTCCCCGGCGAGGCCGACATCGACTGGCGGAATATCCGGCGTCGACTGGAAGGCCGCGGCAATTGCGGTTTCGAGAGTGGCGTGATCGCGATCGAGAATACCGGCGAAGATCGAGTGCGCTGATTCGCCGGGTTGCTTCACGGTTTCTGGCATAAGCCGCGCGAAAGCGGCGTTCGAACGTGTGATCCGTCCGCTCTTGTCGAGGATGGCGATCGCCATCGGCGTCGCATTGAAGACTCGTGCGAAGCGCCCCTCCGCGGCGCGCAGATCCTCCGCCGGTTCCTCGGAAGACGCGCGGTCGAGGACGAGCGTGCGCGACAGCCCGGGCAGACTATCTTGACTGAACGCGACGCTGTGGAGCACGCGAACGGGAAGATTTTGTCCATTCCGATGTTTGAGATCGAGGTCGAACGTCTCAGTGCGGATCTCGTCCGCGCTGCCGGTGATCGAGGCGATGAACCCGCCGCCACTGGCCACGAAGTCGGCTAGCCTGAGACCTCCGGAACCAGCCGCCGCCGGGTCATAGCCGAGCCAGCTGGCAAGGGTAGCGTTCATGTATGAAACGTCGCCGTTACGGCAGCAGGAAAAAAATCCCGCTGGTGCATGGTCTAGAAAATCGATCGCATGCCGCAATTCCTGAAAGACACTCTCCTGCCTTTCCCGTTCGTACGTGACATCCTCTACGGACCATAAACAAGCGCGCCCGATTCCCAATACGAGCGGGACCACCTTGATCTTGTACCAGCCGGCTTCGCCTGTGTTGTTAATAAGAGGCGGTGACAAACGTACTTCCTCGACACTTGCCTTCCCGTTGCGCACCGCTTGCGCGAGCCGGTAAATGGACTCGGAAATCTCTGGGGATCCCGAGAACAGCCGTTCGACTACGCGCACCTCTGTGAGGCGATGAGCGCCTGCCAAAGTCCTATAAGCTTCGTTTGAGTAGATGATTTTGCCGCGGGCATCGGTTACAATCAGCGCTTCGATGTTGCCATCGCAAATAAGCTTGGTGACGTCGTTTTTCGACGCCTGACCGGAAAACTGGAGTAGGCCCACCGCAAAGGCGAAAGAGGAGCAAATGCCCGCGATTGCGAAGAGCGCCAGCACTAAGATTACGGCCGTGACGCCACCCTGATTGGCCAAGAAGGAAAAAGCCGTGCCGATTCCGGCCAAAAGTGCGAAAAAAGCCAGGGCCAAGGTTTGATTGCCGGAGCCACCGGCCCTGCGGCCAATGGCGGTTGTCGTCTGCTCGCTCATGAAATTTGATCCGGTGAAAATGAATTCACACTCTTTACACTGCGTGCCTGGCCTTACCGTTGAACTTCCAGCATCTTCGTGCGTTAATGAAAGAAGCGCAAAAGCGCAATGGCGGACTTGGGTCGCGTCGAGCCGCCAGGGACGGAGATTTCAATGCATGTGTTTTGCAAAGTCCTCGCCGCTATTACCATTTCTGTTTTAGCCTCCAGTAGTTCCATCGCGCAAGCGACTTATTATGACTACAGGCCGCTGCCGCCAAATCCGCCGCAAAGCTGGCTGGCGCAGGGCCGATCCGTCGCGGAATGGGACCGTTTCCGCTATGATTATTCCGGCACCCGCGGCCGACTCGGACTCGGCGCCGATCCGGCTCATCCAGAAGGTCCCGGCAATTTTTCATCGCCAGGCCGGTAGTTTCTGACAAAATCAGCGAATCAATTCTGGAAGAATTATATTAACTATTTGTTAGCCGAGACCGGCATGGCGATTTCGAACATTCTACGCTAAGATAAACCCTTCTCCTATTGTCTTCGAGCGAGCCGCGACATGCAGGGCTTAAGTGAAAGTTTTTTTGCCAACAAGAGTTTCACCTTTATCGCCGCGGCGCTGGCGTTCCTTGCTGCCGTCGTTCTAATTTCTGTGATTTTCCGCTTAGTCTTTGGACGAAAGCTCCGGCTTCCACGCAATGGAAAGGCTCGGCTGCCGCGGCTTGGGACGGTCGATGCCTTCGACCTCGACAGGCAGCGCCAGCTTGTTATCATTCGACGCGACAATGTTGAACATCTACTGATGATTGGTGGTCCAAACGACCTCGTCATCGAATCGCAAATTATCCGCGCCGAGAGCCGCGAGCCGCGCGACTTCCGCGACGCCAGAATTCGCGATAAGGAATTGCGCGAGAAAGAGCCGAGAGATTCAGTTTCCTGGCCTTCTCCGGTCGAAGCGCCATCGCTGAATTCGCCACAGCGCAAAACGCCTTATCCGCCCGCCGCCGTGTTGGCGCCAGAGGCCGGTGTGATGGACACCATTCCTATAGAGGAATCGATACCGGAGTTCATGTCTGCCACCGTTGTGCCTGTTCCAAGATCCCCCGCGGTTCCCTTGCCGCCAAGGCGCGCGTTATCGAACGCCGTTCCTTCTGGCCAAAGACTGCCAAATCCACGCGAGTCTTTCTACGGGCGCGCGGACCCCTCGCAAAGACCAGAGCCCGCGGCCGGCCCCGCCAAAGAATTGCGGCGCGCAACGGTCGCGACTCCTTTTTCACGGTCATCGACGCAACGCCAGATGGAAGCAACAGCCGTGAAGCTAGCGCCTTCAAATGCGTTGGAGACGCTGCCAGCTTTCCCAAATGCCCCAAGTTCGCATTCCGGATTTGAGGAAATTCCGGGGTTGCCGGAGGGTAAATGGGTGGCGGAGACCGGACGACCGTCGCCCTCCACGCCAACGATAGTTCCCGAGGTTCCAATCAACGCCGCAGAAGACCAAATCCAGGATGTTTCGGCTGCTGGTCCCGAGCAAGCCAGCATCGATGCGCTGGAAGCGGAAATGGCCAAACTGCTCGGACGCGGGCCGGGCTAATTCCCTGGATCGGGGACGCCGGCCGTGTTGCCTTGCTCATATTGCCGCAGCTTAATCAGTGTACGAAAATCTATGAGTGGAACTAACCGTCATTCATCAAGACCGTTGGTGCAAGGCATTTTCAAGTGAAGCCTGGTTCACGTTGGCAGGGACGCTGCGCAGCGCTTCATTCATTGCGGTGCATCCGATTGCGCGATGAGCTGTTTTATCTGTTATTTATCGCATCGCAGGTTCAGGTCTCGCGGTAGGTCCGCTCGCGTCGCTCATGGCGTTCCTGAGCCTCTACCGAAAGGGTTGCGATGGGCCGCGCATCAAGCCGTTTCAGACTGATCGGTTCGCCGGTCTCTTCACAATAACCATAGGTGCCATCGTCAAGCCGGGCCAGGGCCGCATCGATCTTTGCGATCAACTTGCGTTGCCGGTCGCGCGCCCGTAATTCGATAGACCGGTCCGTTTCGAAAGAGGCACGATCGGCGAGATCAGGATGGTTTTCGTTCTCGCTCTGCAAGACTACTAGGGTCTCCTGGCTCTCCCGTAGAATATCCTCCTTCCAGGCGATCAGCTTGCGCCGAAAATACTCCTTTTGGCGCTCATTCATGAAAGCTTCATCTTCGGCCGGTTTGTAGCCGCCTCCGATCTGCTCAACAGTCACTTGCGAGACTCCTTAATCCCAAAATGCAGCCCTTATAACGATTGCTTTACCTATATACAATCGTGCCGGTCAAAGTCAGCACTGAGAGCGCGTGCCCGCCACGTGGAATCGTCTGACCATAAAGGATTCGGTCAGATTCACAGATATGGGGTATGTCCTCATCGAAAGAGGCGACCAACTTTTTCCGGATATGCTCTAAGGAATTTTGTTCCAATTTCTGGGTCCAGTCTCATTCTAAAAGCGGATCACGGGCTATGAGCCTCCTCTCACGGCGCGCGGTCAAGGGAAAGTGTCTGTAGCGGGGATCAAGCGGCTGGCCCGCATCTACCGCATGCATGGCTGAATCGCGTCATCCCGAGCTACAAATAACTTATGCCCGAAACCCGACCGTCGAAACCAAAGCGTCTCCAAATGCGAGAATTGTCCGCGATGGCGCCTGGAAGTAAAGCTATGACAGAGCGCGGCGTGGACGCGAACAGATAGCCCCGGTGCGAGACATGCAACGGTGCCGACTCTTCAGTTACGCCGGGTGGGAGATATTCCTGGCGTAAACAAAATAGTTCTAAAAGCTTGTGCGTGCCTGGCACAGCCGGTCAAGCCACGCCCAAAATCTAAGAGCGACGGCCATAAGGCCTTTACCAGCGATATTCGATGAAACGCCGGTTCCCCATCGCCGTTTCCGCTCCACCTGCCAGCAAATGGCCGACATCCCTGCCGTGCAAGAGTTCGTTCTACCGCAATTGATCACGAGATGATGCGAAGCGGTTAGAGCCCCCATAGTTCCGTGTTCCTTTTACCAACGAGTTCGAGCAGGAGATGAACGAGTTCAGCCTGGCGGTGCGTCCCGGTCTTTTCAAAAATGCTGGAAAGTTGCGCGCGGGCGGTCGCGACCGAAATTCCACGCCTCCTGGCCGCCGCCTCGCGGCCGTCGCCTTTGACGATTTCGGCGGCGAGGCCCGCCTCAGCCGCAGTCAGGCCAAATCGCTTATACAGTTCTTGGGCGAGCTTTCGGCGGTTGATTTCCGGATCGGCCATCGTGACAATGGCCACCGGCACCCGTAATCCTAGCCAGGGAATCCCGGTGGACGGGTTTTTGAATCGGAGCGGCGTCACCACGAGCTCGAGGGCGGCACGCTGCGAAACACGCCGCACCTCGAGTTCCCCGCCGAGCGGCCCTTGTAGCGGCCAGGCGGCTGGCCCGCAGGCGGCGATCAATCTTTGCAATGCGTCGATGCCGTCAGTGGTGACGAGACATCCCCCTTTGAGAACGAGCCCATCTCCGGCTTCGAGCACCGCCCGCGCCGCAGTGTTCATGAAAAGTACTTTTGCTTCGGCATCGACCAAAATGGTTCCCTGGCCTAAGCCTTCGAGCCGCTCCGGTGACGTGCCGTGCATATGATCGAGCGTCCAGAGCTGGCGGTGAAGGCGCACGGCACGCATGATGTGGTGCACCGCCAATTCGAAGATGCGGCGCTGTTCGGCCGTCGGGGCATCGTGACCGCGTGCGTTGATGACGCAAATCATGGACGACACTTGGTCTTCGACCAACAAATTGACGCCTAGCATCGCTAGGCCGTAATCAGCGGGTTTCCACCATTCGTTGAAAATAGGGGTCTTGGCGAAATCCTGCGGTGCCATGAGGGTATCGAACGAGTACACTTCGCCCGCTGGCATAGCCGAGGTTTTGGTCCAAAGAGGATTGTGGAACGCCCAGTAATTCTTGTAGCAGGCATCCAACTCTGCAATCGTTCTCCGGGAGATGGAATCGAAGCTATTTGTGTGCTGATCCATGGTCGCGATGATGGACTGCATCATACCCGTGGCCTCGGCAAGCTTCGCCAGCACCACCGGCCAGAGATCCCCGTCCAGCACCGCCGCATAGACGCAATCGATGAGAGCGATAAGCTCGCCGTCGTCGCTCATGGTGCCCCCCCTGCGGCGCGGAATGTACTTTTACCAACGGCCATCGGAGATACCCGCTGGTTACACGTACGGACTGGCGCCAATCTCTGGAAACCACAAGAATCCTGGATTTCCTCGGCCGCTGTTCGCTGCCAAGGCAAAATAAACACGGTTGTACTGGGAGTCTGTGCTCCTAGCGACGATACGTCGCTCCCCTCGGTAACCATAAGCTAAAGGATCCGGCTTTGTCCTTCCCTCGCCACGCCCTTCGCGCATCAACTCTAAACCGGCCCGTGAGAACTGGCAATCTGCCGATTTAGGACGAACGTCCGATGCGGAGCTGCAATGTTGATGCAAAACTCTTCATCAACACCGGGCGAGTCGCCAGTCCTCCCAAGCCTCGCCCCCCTATTTAATAACCGAGGAATTTTAATAGCCTTCGCCGCCGGTCCACCGCATATCTCCGCGCGTCACTCGCGGGAGCGGTGGAACGGCGGCATTGCTCCCTTCAAATCACGGAATATCCGGTTCAGAGCCGCTCTATATCCCACTCCCACCCCACTCCCTCTCACTGATCCGGCTCGGTTTCTTGCAAATTTGAGGAAACCTTTCTCCGCTCTGGCTCTGAAAACGCGCCAGGCTGGCCGCCGGCGAGCCAGCGACGCAGAAAAGCGCTGGACCAGCGCGCTACGGCGTGGTCGTGCCGGAACCATCCCTCGAGATGGCGATGGCGGGGCCGGGCGCCAGGCTCGGCCAAGCGCTGGCGAGTTAGGAGCGACCAGCGGCACATAATCGCGAAATTCACTTCCGGATGGAATTGGAGGCCGTAGGCCCGCCCTTGATAGCGGAAGGCCTGCGCCTCGAAATCCTGCCCCCTGGCCAGAAGGGTTGCTCCGCATGGCAGATCGAAACCTTCCCGGTGCCATTGATAAACATGGCTGGGAAACCGGCAATCGCAGATGCGATGTCCGTGCTCCGTCGGATGGATGGGGTAATAGCCGACCTCCACCCGCCCTTGCGGGTGGGGACGGACGCGGTGACCAAGATGGCGAGCGAGCATCTGCGCGCCCAGACAAATGCCGAGAAACGGCGTGTCTTCCTTAAGGGGGACTCCAATCCAATCTATTTCGTGGCGTAGCCAGGCATCTTCGTCGTTGACGCTCATGGGACCGCCGAAAACGATTACCCCGGCGTAGCCTTTCAGCGTTTCCGGCAGAGGATCCCCAAATCGGGGACACCGGCAGTCGAGTTCGCAGCCTTGCGCGCGCAAAATCAACCCGAGCCGCCCGGGAGTCGAATGTTTTTGATGCAGGATGATGAGTATCCTGCGGCGACAGTCGTTGGGGCGTGCCGGCATCTTTCCCAATGTTAAAAATTCGATCCGGGCTTCAGCGCAGATTAAACCGATTTTGCTGCAACCGCGAAATAATCGTCAAAAGTACGGCCTTTGGTAAAAATGGCAAGAGCAAAACGCTGAGTTTGTTTATGAATCCCGGTACGATCTCGCGGCGTCCAGCAATCAGCCCGGCATAACCCGCTTCGGCGACCTCCATGGCGGTCGCCCCCGGCAGGCGCGTGAGTTCGATGTTCGGCCCGATGCCGGCGCGGGCCTGGAATCCCGTCTTGGTATAGCCGGGACACAGCGCCGAGACGGTGACGCCGTCCGCTTGCAGCTCCTGTGAAAGAGCGAGCGAGAACGAGAGAAGGAAGGCTTTCGATGCATAATAGACCGCCATTCCGGGGCCGCCCGGAAAATAGGATGCGATCGACGCAACATTAAGGATTTTGCCGCGTGCGGCGCAAATCGCTGGCAGAAACCGCAGAGTCAATTCAACGGCCGCGTGGATATTGAGTTCGATAATCGCCAATTGCTCGGCTGGATCGAGGCTGGCGGCTGGACCGAGAAGGCCAAAGCCGGCATTATTGACCAAAATATCCGGCGACACGCCAGCGGCTTCGAGCGCGGCGGCGATTTGATTGGCTGCGTTCCGTTCGAGCAAATCGAACTCCAGCACCAAGGGCCGGGGCCTGCCAGGCACCGCGATTTCGCCGGCGAGCGCATCAAGTGCGGCGCGGTTCCGGGCGATCAGAACGAGATCGTGACCATGTCGTGCGAAGACGCGGGCAAGATCGGCGCCAATCCCGCCGGAGGCGCCGGTGATTACGGTGACGTGGCGCGTCCCAATGCCGGATCGCGCTTGCGCGTCCGCCGAGGGCTCGGTTCCGGCCCCAGCGAGAACCGCCTCACTCATATTTTGCCCTTTGCGGCGGCCGTGGACCAAGGGCCCTCGAGAGGAGCCGCCTGTGGGGCTCGCCCCGCCACACGCTGACGAAGCAAGACTCTGTCGCGCGTCGAAACGCCGAGAAGCTCGGCGATGCGCCAAATTGTATTTTCCTCGAATTCATCGGCGACGCCATCGGCATACGCGATGTCCCACAGCATCTCTACGATTTTTTGGCGGCCATCATCATCGAGCGCCCGCTTCAGAACACTGGTAAAATGGTAAAAATCCACCGCCTCGCGGTCACTTTGTTCTGCCGTCGCGATCAATTCCGCGGCCGCTTTAGGGTCGAGGCCGAACCGTTCCTTGATAATTGTCATGAGCCGCCGCCGTTCGGCGAGATCGGTGTTGCCGTCGACGTTGGCGATATGAACGAGCAAGGCAACCGCCGCGAGACGATAATCCTCCTCGTCAAAACGCCGGGTGGGCTGCTCCGTGCCGCTGATCTCCGCGATAAAGTTCTTCAAGGCATCGAACATTGCAGCTCTCCAATCCCAGTTTCCGGTAAAAATATAGAATGCAGCTGCAGCAAACGCATCCTGAATTTCTGATCATGACAGTTTCCAGATGAAGCTATCAGGCTCTCATGAGCAGTTTGTTGGATGCATGATATTACCCTAAAAGTCTGAACCTCTTTGGGATCAAGCTTTAACGTAAGAGCAGACAAGTCCAATACCCTTCCGGCCGATGATAGGCGCTGCGCAAGTCGCGGATCCAGGCTTGGCATTGATTCTTTGACGGAAAACAGACCTTCTCGTCCCGCCAATCGACGAGGGTCTGGCCAGTGCTATCGGCATAGCGGCGGCCGCCAGAAAAATGCCCGAGCCAAACGGAGCGCCAGGGAAGCTCTGCCGCCGTGGCCTCAAGCGGCGCCCAGATAGGCGCGCCGATTGAACAGGGGACTCCCATATTCTCCAAATGTTCTATGGTGGCTGGCAGCGGCCCGGACTCCCAGTCCGCGGCGTAGCTGACGCTTGAAATGCTCAAACATGCGGCGATTTTGATAAATCCGGCGGTTGCCCGCCAGCCCTGGCGCCCCGGTCTCGTTATTACCTTGGCTCCATCCATCTCATAAAACCTCATGCGGCACTGGCGATGCGGCGCATTCTGTCCTTTACCCGCAACAGCGATAGTGCTCAAGCCGCCGGGAGGCTTGCAGAGAAGCAAAGTAGCATTTTTCCGCGCACCCAAAAAACACTAGAGACATGGAACCCTCTATCGAATACGCAAAGGCGAATCATGGGCTGCGGGCGTAATTCGCTTCAATATGCTGTTGCATGCCGTTGCCCGGCGCTTTTTGGGACCGCAATGAAATTCACGCTTTCCTGGCTCAAAGATCATCTTCAGACCGATGCCACTCTCGACGAAATCGTCGCCACGCTGACCAAGACGGGTCTTGAGGTCGAGCGTGTCGATGATAGGGCTTTAGCCCTCAAGGATTTCATCATCGCCCGCGTTATCGAGGCGAAGCCGCATCCGAATGCCGACCGGCTGCGGGTTTGTCTTGTCGATACCGGAGGTGCTGCCCCAGTCCAGGTCGTCTGCGGCGCGCCGAATGCACGGGCCGGGATGAAATCGGTATTTGCGGCGCCCGGCACCACGATTCCAGCCAAGAAGATCATCCTCGGCAAAGGGGTGATTCGGGGCGTTGAATCGAACGGCATGCTGTGCTCGGGCGCTGAGCTCGAATTGTCCGATGACCATGACGGCATACTCGATTTGCCAGAGGCGGCGCCAGTCGGCGCGGCTTATGCGGCATGGGCTTTTCTCGATGACCCCGTCGCCGAGCTCAATCTGTTGCCCAACCGGCCCGATGCTACCGGCATCGATGGCATTGCCCGCGACCTCGCGGCGGCAGGGCTCGGCAAGCTGAAAAACGCGGCAATAAGGCCGGTCGCGGGCGGTTTTTCAAATCCGGTCGAGGTCCGGCTCGATTTCGTGGCCGAGGACGCGCATCTCGCGCCAGCCTTCGCGCTGCGCCTTGTCAAAGGCGTTCACAATGGGCCAAGTCCGCCGTGGATGCAGAGGCGGCTCTCGGCGATCGGGCTGCGGCCGATCAACGCACTCGTCGATATCACCAATTACCTTACCTTCGACCGGGCCCGCCCGCTCCATGTCTTCGACGCAAATAAAATCAGGGGCAATCTTATTGTGCGCCGGGCGAGGCCGGGCGAGGAGCTGATCGCGCTGGATGGCCGGTCCTACCGGCTCGACGTGAACAATGTGGTCATCGCCGACGGCGCGGGCGTCGAATCGCTTGCCGGAATCATCGGTGGGCAAGCCTCAGGCTGCGACGAGACGACGACTGAGGTGTTGATCGAGTCGGCCCTCTGGGATCCTGTGAATATCGCACGCAGCGGCCGTAGCCTTGGCATTAACTCGGATGCGCGCTACCGGTTCGAACGTGGCGTCGATCCGGCTTTCTGCTTGCCTGGGCTTGAGCTTGCGACGCGGCTGGTGATTGAGCTTTGTGGCGGGACAGCCTCGGAAATCACTCTTGCTGGGCGGATTCCGCGGCCAGATAAGCGCATCGTGTTTCCATGGAGCGAAGTGAAGCGGCTGACTGGACTCGAACTCGACAGCTCCGAAATGGCCGGCATTCTCGAGAGCCTTGGGTTTGAACTTGCCAATTTAGCCGGCAACGCTGATGAAGTGGTGGTGAAGATACCCTCGTTCCGGCCCGACATCGAGGGCAAGGCCGATCTCGTCGAGGAAATCCTGCGAATCGCCGGGCTCGACCGTGTCTTCCCGGCCCAATTGCCGCGCGCATCCGGACACCATGTCGCGGAACCGGTCCTGACTTTGGTGCAAAAGCGCGCGAAGAGCGCCAAACGAGCGCTTGCCGCCAACGGTCTCGTCGAAGCGGTGACATGGTCGTTCGTCTCCCACCAGCGCGCGCAGATGTTTGGTGGCGGCGGGGCTTCTCTGGCGCTCGCCAATCCGATTGCCCCGGAGCTCTCCGATATGCGGCCAAGCTTGCTGCCAGGGTTGATCGCGGCGGCGCAACGCAACGCCGACCGTGGCCATGGCAGCGTCGCGCTTTTCGAGGTCGGGCAAATCTTCTTGAGTGACCGGGAAGACGGACAAAAGATCGCCGCCAGCGCGATTCGGCGCGGTGTGGCGAAGGAATCAGGACCCGGAAGGCACTGGTCGCTGGCACCTGCGAGCGTCGATCCCTTCGATGCCAAGGCGGATGCTTTTGCGCTTCTTTCAGCGCTCGGCGTGGCAGCCAATAATATCCAGCTTGTTTCCGGCGGGCCCGCCTGGTTTCACCCAGGCCGATCAGCCATGATTCAATTTGGGCCAAAAAATGTCATTGGCACGTTTGGCGAGATCCATCCGCGCATCCTCGACGCCATTGGTGCCGAGGGGCCGGTCGCCGGGTTCGAATTGCTTCTTGAGGACATACCGGCGCCGAAATTGAGGCTCACAAGAACCAAACCGAAGCTCGAACTTCCGGAGTTCATGCCCGTGCAACGCGACTTTGCCTTCCTGGTCGATCGATCGGTGAAAGCAGCTGACATCGTCAAGGCCGCCGCTGCGGGCGAACGCGCGCTCGTCACGGACATTGGCGTTTTCGATGTCTACGAAGGCAAGGGCATACCGGAAGGCAAGAAATCGGTCGCCATATCCGTCACCTTGCAACCGCGCGAAAGAACCTTGACTGAGGCCGAGATCGATGCCGCCGCTGGTAAGATCATCGCCGAGGTAACCAAGAAAACCGGCGCGAGCCTCAGAGGATGAAGCCTTGCGATTTATCGTGCACAGCGTTTTTGCCGCAGCCTTGATCGCGGCCCCCGTTTGTTCGAAAGCTGCACCCCGCAGCATAGATGATTGCGAAAAAATCCAGGAGGCTGACACCTATAATCAATGCCTGGCCATATTTGGCCCGGTGGCGCGCGGCCATAATGTCACGCGGGACAGTGGCGATACTGGTAGCCAGGATGCCGGGGCGGAGGAAGGTTCCGATGCCAAGATCGTTGCCGCCGCCGATGAGGAATCGGGCCACGGCCACCGCCATGGCCGCCACCACGCGAACCGGCACGGTTGGGGAAGACATCGTTTTGCTAGTCATGGCGGTGCGAGTCATGGATGGGCGAAACATGGCCATTGGCACCACACAACAGCGACGGCGCACCGGCACGGCAAACGCATGACCGTGGCGTTCAGCACGGTCTCGAGCCATGTGCACATTCGCTAGAGTGGGATAAAGAAAAATGGAAACCGGTTTTCCGCTTGCACCCCGCTCAAAATTTTGGAATCGATCACGATGATTTTGGATTGATTCAGTCCAAAATCATTGTGATTTAAAGCATGTCTCGAAAAAGCGGCTCGACTTTTTCGATAAGGACATGCGGTAAACGCAAGTGAGAGAGTGCATGATCTGTTCACTAAGAATCGATCATGGCTCAGTCTTCCACGGCCAAATTCTCCTATGGATTGATGGCCGCGGCAGGAGACTTATTCACCCGGCGCTTTGGCCTCGATCGCCAAGGCATGCACGCCATTTTCAAATTCACACGCCAAAAGATGATTGATGGCACGGTGGCGGTCGACGCGGCTCTGTCCTCTAAATCTTTCAGAAACCAGTTTGACGCGAAAGTGGGTTTCGCCCGCGGCCCCGGCGGTTCCGCGCCGCGTCACGGCGTGGGCGTGGCCCGCATGCTTATGGGATTCGTCGATGACCTCGATGGAGGACGGGGTCAAAGCCGCCTGTAATGTGGCCTTGATACGCTCGCCTACGGACATGTCGCTTTGCTCGCTCATTTCAAGATAGCCCGTCAAAAACTTACCCGATCCGCTGGCAGTCCGGGAACCTAACTTTTATTTTATCGCATCGAAACGCTTGCGGCCATCTCAAAGACATTCATAATGGGGTTGCCATGAATTTAAGATCACGCCTTTTCGACCGCATCAGGGTCAAGTCCGGGTTCAAGCAGGAACAACGTCCGGATCAGACACTTTGTCAGCATCCCGGCTGTCGTGAAGCGGGGGAGTTCCGCGCGCCGATGGGCCGGTTGCGGGAAGGCCAATATTTTTGTTTCTGCCTCGACCATGTCCGGGAATACAACGCATCTTATAATTATTTCAACGGCATGAGCGTAGAAGCTATGGCACTTTATCAGCGCGAAGCTTTGGTTGGTCATCGCCCGACATGGTCGATGGGAGTCAAACGCGGGGACAAGAATTTTCGTGAGGAGAGCGGCGATCCGTCGCGCCCGAGCGAGACCGTTGGGATGTTCCGGACGGATATCCGGCGCTATTCTTGCGTCACCCCTCAGAAACCGCGCTATGGGCTGGCAGCCATGAAAGCCCTGGATCAATTGGGGCTCGATGACAGTGTGGACATGGCCGCGATCAAGGCCCGCTACAAGGATTTGGTCAAACGCCTCCACCCTGATGCCAACGCTGGCGACCGGTCGAATGAAGAAAAATTGCGCGAGATCATCCGCGCCTATAATTATCTGAGGTCGGTAAAGCTGGCCTGAGGCTAACCGCCCCACGGGGCTTGCTGGCTCTAGCCGGATCGCTTTGACGAGTGGTGTCTTGGAAGAGAGACCTGTTGGAAGCGTTTCGACGGCCGCCCCGGACCATTCACATCTGCCGGTACCCGCGTCTGCCGGTACTAAAGGATAAATGCAAGGCATGAAGATGGACGAAAGCAGCGCGCCTGGCGGCCTGCCCGACATGAAGATTTCGGTGCGCCAAGTCTTCGGCATCGACAGCGATATGGAAACGCCTGCCTATTCGAGCGGCGATCCGCATGTTCCTGACCTCGATCCCGACTATCTCTTCGACCGCGATACCACGCTCGCCATTTTGGCGGGCTTTGCCAAGAATCGGCGAGTGATGGTCACCGGCTATCACGGCACGGGCAAGTCAACCCATATCGAGCAGGTCGCGGCGCGGCTGAACTGGCCTTGCGTGCGGATCAACCTTGACAGTCATGTTTCCCGCATTGATCTTATTGGCAAGGACGCGATCGTTATCAAGGACGGTCTACAAGTGACTGAGTTCAGGGATGGCATTCTGCCTTGGGCGCTGCAAAACAATGTCGCGCTGTGTTTCGATGAGTATGATGCAGGCCGCCCCGACGTGATGTTCGTTATTCAGCGCGTCCTCGAAATGTCGGGACGTCTCACCCTCCTCGACCAAAGCCGGGTGATCAGGCCGCATCCCGCCTTCCGCCTCTTTTCGACGACGAATACGATCGGCCTTGGCGATACCTCGGGCCTTTATCATGGAACCCAGCAGATCAATCAGGGACAGATGGATCGCTGGTCCATCGTCGCCACGCTGAACTATTTGCCGCACGACAAGGAAGTTGACATCGTTCTGTCCAAAGTGAAGCGGTTCCAGGCGACCAAGGAAGGCCGCGACACCATCAACAAGATGGTGCGGGTTGCCGACCTTACCCGTAACGCCTTCATCGGCGGGGATCTTTCGACCGTTATGAGCCCGCGCACGGTGATCACTTGGGCGGAAAATACGGAAATCTTCGGCGATACCGGCTTCGCGTTCCGGCTGACCTTTCTCAACAAATGCGACGAATTGGAGCGCACACTTGTCGCGGAATTCTACCAGCGTTGTTTTGGCAAGGAGCTTCCTGAGAGTGCGGTCAACGTGGTCATGAGTTGAAACGCGCCGCCCGGTTATCCCCTCCAAGGCTTGCTTGCAAAGGATGATTGGCCGACAACGGTACGGCCGCGCAGTCTAACGCGCGATGAAAACTTTTAGTCTTCAAGGGATTCAGTTTCTAGAAGAGCGACGCCAGAAGCCATCGGGATGAGTTCCAATCAGAAGCCGCATGCAAAGCCGGAAGCCGCCAGGGAGCCATTTAAACGGGCCGTCGCCTCATGCCTGCGCGCCATGGCAAAAATGCCCCAGACCGAGGTTGCTTTCGCGGCCGAGCGACCGAGCTTGGTATGGAACGGCGCCAACGCCAAGGCACGGCTGCCGGAACCCTCGCGCAAGCTCGATGCTCGGGAAACTGCTATTCTACGCGGGCACGCCGATTCGATGGCACTGCGCCTCGCCTGCCACAACTTGGATGTGCATCGGCGGCTGACCCCGCAAACGCCAGCGGCGCGCGTGGTTTTCGATGCGGTCGAACAGGCGCGCGTCGAGGCGATCGGGTCGCGCCGGATGCAGGGCGTCGCGGGCAATCTCGACGCCATGCTCGACGACCGGTTTCAGCGTGCCCGCTATGCCGATATCGCGGTCCGCGCGGAGGCACCGCTCGAAGACGCGCTCGCGATGATTGTGCGCGAGCGTCTGACAGGGCTCAGACCTCCGCAAAACGCGCAAAGGATTGTCGATCTTTGGCGGCCTTGGATCGAGGAGCGCGCGAGCGCCGAGCTTGACAGGCTTTCGTTGCAAATCGAGGATCAGCGAGCCTTCGCGGTTGCTGTCCACAAAGTGTTGACCGCGCTTGAAATGGTCGACGAAGGCAGCCTCGACAGCGATCCAGAGGGGGAAAACGACGGTGCGGGCGAACCCGATGGCGCCGAGGAAACCCGGCCCGAGGAAGGCGCCGAGGATCACACAGGTGACGCGAGCCGGAGCGAAATGGCCGAGGCTTCTTCTGATCTCATGGAAGAGAGCGAGATCGAGGCCGCTGACGCGCCTACCGGTGAATTCGAGGAGGGTGCCGAGCTCAGCCCCGCCGGGGAAGCCGGCGATCAACACCAGCCGCAGCAGCCGCCCCGCGCCGAAGCCCGGGGTTCGGATTACAAGGCCTTCACCAAGAAGTACGATGAGGTCGTTGCCGCGCAAGACCTTTGCGATGCCGAAGAGCTTGACCGGCTTCGCTCCTATCTCGATAAGCAATTAAATAATCTCTCCTCGATCGTCGCGCGGCTTGCCAATCGATTGCAGCGGCGTCTTTTGGCGCAGCAGAGCCGGTCTTGGGAGTTCGACCTTGAAGAAGGCATCCTCGATCCGGCGAGGCTGCCGCGCGTGATTGCCGATCCGCGGCAGCCGCTTTCCTTCAAACGTGAGAAGGATATGGAATTCCGCGATACCGTGGTGACCTTGCTCATCGATAATTCAGGCTCGATGCGCGGCCGTCCAATCACCGTCGCCGCCACATGTGCCGATATTTTGGCCCGCACGCTGGAGCGTTGCGGCGTCAAGGTTGAAATCCTCGGCTTCACGACCCGCGCGTGGAAGGGAGGCCAATCGCGTGAAGCCTGGCTGCAGGCGAATAAACCCGGATCACCCGGCCGTCTCAACGATCTTCGCCACATTATTTATAAATCCGCGGACGCGCCTTGGCGGAGATCGCGAAAACATCTCGGGCTAATGATGCGCGAAGGCCTGCTCAAGGAAAACATCGACGGCGAGGCGATCGATTGGGCTCACCGGCGTCTTCTCGCGCGGCCAGAGCAACGCCGCATCTTGATGATGATTTCCGATGGCGCGCCGGTCGATGATTCGACACTCTCGGTCAACCCCGGCAACTATCTCGAAAGGCATTTGCGCTTCATGATCGAGGAGATCGAGCAACGCTCGCCGGTTGAACTCATCGCGATCGGGATTGGCCACGACGTGACGCGCTATTACCGCCGCGCCGTGACGATCGTGGATGCCGAGGAGCTAGGCGGTGCGATGACCGAAAAACTCGCGGAGCTTTTCGCTGAAACGGCGGCAGCGGAACCGCCAGCGCCGGTAAGACGTAAGCAGGATCCCGCGCGGGGTGCCGGTGCGCGGGAACGCATTCTTCATTAGCTCATGCACACCCAACGCGGATTTACGCAGAGCTGATGGCTTAGAATAAATTTCCTCTTGTTGAAGTTCCACCTGAATTTGTCGCGATCGAGCAAAAGCAGGCGTGTGCGGCTCTGGCTTATCGCCTGCGAAGGCACGTCGATTACGCTAAACTTCGGCCAGGATCTCCCTCTGTGGCTCGCCTCATACATAGATGCGATTGAGGATGAACCACGTCTTCCTGAACGACCATTACATACCGGGGTTTCCCTTGGCCGCTAAGGAACTTGGCCGCGATGGAAATAGACTGCAGGCCGCCTTTCGCCAATAGTTAAGGTATCGCCTTGAACTGGCTCAAATATGGCGCACAACGGCCTTGAGGATGAGGCCGTGAGAAACGCCGTGGGAAAAGAGTTAACCCGTCGACAAATCAGGAACGTGGGCTGTTGGAATGACTATTGTAACGGCGCAAGGGTCAATATATACACTTGCCGGAGTTTTCTGGTTTCATGGTGTTGGCGGACGGGTTTTTTGCCGCTCTCATGAAGACGGGGCATCGGCTTTTCCAAACGCTGCCTCGTTGTGAAAACTGTTTTGTTGTGGAATCTTTTCCGTCTTGCCGGTGTCCTGACACGCTGCCGGAAAGAGTTACAATGACAAGGCGCCGACGCCTCGATAACGAGCGTTCCAGGCGCCGCGCACAAGAGTGTCCGGAGGAAGTGAATGCGCAAGTTCCTGCTTATGTCCTGTGTTGGCGCCGCCGCGCTTCTCGCGAATGGCGCGGCCTTCGCCAATGATGAATTGATCCAGCTTTCGAAAGACCCAAAGCAATGGGCGCTGCCGACGGGTGATTATGCCAATCACCGTTTCTCGAAACTCGATCAAATCAATTCCGACAACGTCAAGCACCTTACTCCCGTGTGGAGTTTTTCGACGGGCGTTCTGCGCGGTCACGAGGGCGGCCCCTTGGTGATCGGTCATATCCTGTATTTCAGCACGCCATTCCCGAACATCGTATACGCGCTCGACTTGAATCATGACGGCAAGATTATCTGGAAATATGAGCCCAAGCAGGATCCCAATGTCATCCCGGTAATGTGTTGCGATACGGTCAATCGTGGAGTCGCCTATGGCGATGGCAAGATTTTCCTGCACCAGGCCGACACGACACTGGTCGCGCTCGACGCGCAAACCGGGGCAGTTGTCTGGTCGGTGAAGAACGGCGATCCTTCCAGAGGCGAGACCGGCACTTCGGCACCGCAAGTGGTCAAGGATAAAGTTCTTGTCGGCGTTTCAGGGGGTGAATTCGGGGTCCGCGGTTCAATCACGGCCTATGACATCAAAACCGGCAAGAAGGCCTGGCGCGGCTATTCGATGGGACCGGATTCCGACACGCTGATCGATCCGGTCAAAACGACCTCTCTTGGCAAGCCTGTCGGTCCGGATTCTGGCACCAACACTTGGAAAGGCGATCAGTGGAAGATCGGCGGCGGCGCCACTTGGGGCTGGATATCATTCGATCCGGAATTGAACCTAATTTATTACGGGTCGGGAAACCCCTCGACTTGGAATCCCAAGCAGCGGCCGGGTGACAATCGTTGGTCGATGACCATCTGGGCGCGTGACGCGGACACCGGTGTCGCCAAATGGGTGTACCAGACAACGCCGCACGATCAATGGGATTACGATGCCATCAACGAGATGATTCTCGCCAACCAAGAAATCCGCAAGGTTCTGGTGCATTTCGATCGCAATGGCTTCGGTTACACGATCGATCGTATCACTGGCGAACCGCTCGTCGCAGAAAAATTCGATACGGTTGTTAATTGGGCGAGCAAGGTCGACCTTGACAAAAGCTCCAAGACCTATGGCCGTCCCTTGGTTGTGAAAGAGTTCTCGACGGAGGAAAACGGTGAGGACGTGAATTCTCAGGGAATATGCCCGGCCGCGCTTGGCTCGAAGGACGAGCAGCCGGCGGCTTATTCACCCGAAACCGGGCTCTTCTACATTCCGGCCAATCACGTCTGCATGGATTACGAACCTTTCCACGTGAGCTACACGGCAGGGCAGCCCTATGTCGGGGCGACTTTGTCCATGTATCCGCCGAAGGGTGATTCCAACATGGGCTATTTCACGGCTTGGGACGCTCAGGCCGGGAAAATTGTCTGGCAAAAAAAGGAACTCTTCTCCGTCTGGTCTGGCGCGCTCGCGACCGCCGGCAATTTGGTCTTCTACGGCACGCTTGAAGGTTACCTGAAGGCCGTGGACGCCAAGACGGGAGAGGAACTTTATAAGTTCAAGACGCCTTCTGGCATCATTGGCAACGTCACCACCTATGAGCACAACGGCAAGCAATATATCGCGGTGCTCTCTGGCGTCGGCGGCTGGGCAGGCATCGGACTCGCGGCCGGCTTGACGAAGGGGACGGAAGGCCTCGGCGCGGTCGGCGGCTATGCGGCGCTTTCCAATTACACGGCGCTCGGCGGGCAGCTCACGGTTTTTGCGCTTCCGGCTGGGTTGTAATCTTCGGCTAGGCACAGCCAAAACATAAGCCGCCCGGCGTTCATGGCGCCGGGCTGCTTCATTCCGCGCACTCATTTCTCGAACAAGGATAGTCTCGTGCGAATTAGCTTTTTGGTACGGGCCATTTCCCTCGCCTTTCTTGTTGCTTGCGGAGCGTCGGCGATGGCCGACGCTCCAGGCGATCCCAAGGCGGTCAAGCAGGATGACAAAGGCAAATATCTCGATTCGAAGGGAGATCCGACTTTCAGTGTCAAGCCGGATGGAACGGTTGACTGGTATACCTATTCGGGCTTCCGCCGCTACCATTCCGAATGCCACGTCTGCCACGGTCCCGATGCCGAAGGCTCGACTTATGCGCCGGCCCTCAAGGATTCAGTGAAGAGACTGAATTACCAGGAATTTTATGGGATCGTTGTCGGTGGCAAGCAGGATCTGGGCGGCGGTGAAAACAAGGTCATGCCGGCGCTCGGAGATAACAAAAACGTCATGTGCTATATCGATGATCTTTATGTTTATCTCCGCGCCAGATCGGACGAATCCATTCCTCGCGGGCGGCCGCAAAAGCACGAAGACAAGCCTCCGCAGGCAACCGAGGCGGAAAAGGCATGTCTTGGCGAACAGAACTAGTCGCAATTCTCATGCGATTTTGGCGCGCCGGCTTGATGCTTTCCCTGATTTTACCGGTTTTTTTGAGCCCGGCTGGCGTCGCGGCACAAACCGGCGAAGAGGGCTCGATCGAGCTTGTCGATCCGAAGGTTTTACGCGTTTGCGCCGACCCCAGGGACCTGCCTTTTTCGAATGAGGCTGGCGAAGGCTTCGAAAATAAGATTGCCGAGCTTCTCGCCCAAAAGCTTGGCAAGACGCTCGCCTATGAATTTTATCCCGATGCCACGGGATTCGTGCGCAATACGCTGAATGCGCATCGATGCGATGTCGTTATGGGAATGCCGCAGGGAGACGACATCGTTCAAGGCACAAATCCCTATTACCGGACAAGCTACGCGCTTGTTTCGAAGCCGGGGAGCGGTCTTGAAACCGTGGACAGCCTTGAAGATCCGCTATTGGAAACCAAGCGAATCGGCATCGTGGCCGGCACGCCTCCCGCAACCAATCTAGCGGTCAACGGGCTTTTGGAGCGTGTCAAATCCTATCCGCTCGTGGTTGACACCAGAGTCGACGCTCCCGCCTCAACGATGATCGAGGATCTCGAAGGAGGTCGCATAGACGTCGCTATTCTTTGGGGGCCGATCGCGGGGTATCTCGCGAAGAACGCCAAAACTCCGTTAAAGGTCACGCCGCTTGTCAAGGAAACGTCCGGACAACGCTTGATCTATCGAATTGGAATGGGGGTGCGCCATTCCGATCAGGAATGGAAGCGTCTCTTGAATAAGCTCATTGCAGAGAACCAGGCCGAGATCACTCATATTTTGACCCGCTATGGCGTCCCTCTTCTCGATGAGAACAACGGCCGCCTAACCGAATGAAAAATCCGCCGGATCGGGGGATAGACTGCGCTAACGCTCCGTTCATTCCAGATTGTGTTGAATGACATTGGCGAGTGCAAATAGTCTTTGTTCGATGAGTGTCGGCGTCTCGCAAACATAAGTGAGCGACTGACGCCTTTCATCGAAAATGCGCAGGTCCCATTCCAAGTCCTGCGCAACCGTCTTCGTCTCTTGTTCACTCGCATCCGGCAGCTTCTTGCCGGGTCCTTCGTGCGCCAAGGCGTTCTCGGTACGTATTTTGTCAGCAAGCTCCTTTTGTTTCGCGCCAAAGCGAAGTAGCCCCCCGATGACTTGCGTGCGTTCGTTATCGAGCGTTTCAAAAAGTCCCGCGAAAACGGCAATTAGTTTTTTTGTCTTATCGGCCCCTAGGGAGCGGGCGAAATCCTCAAGTATGCGTGTTGCGTCTTCAAGCGGGGTGCGCCGCGCCTCCAGCTTTGCGACCATATCGGCGACTTGCTGATCGTTCCGCCAGTCTATGCCTTCGATCGAAGGGTCAGGCCATATCGCGGCCACGGAGAGACGCCCGACCAGAATTTGCCGGCAAGGCCAGTCCGGGTTCGGATGGCCTGCGACGGGCTGTGCGAGGCCCGGAACACATTTGAACTGAGCTGTCAGTGTGATCACAACCCACGCGGCTGCTCCCCACCGGCGGGAACGGCGCCAGCTGACCGATCTCGAAGCTTGCATGTATCCTCCGATTCTGGCTCACTTCAACTTTTTGCGGGCTGCGCGAAGGACTCATTACGCCGGCGGCGGATTGCCGTGAAAAGAAGCAATAGACGCGACGCGCAATATCGCGATTTCGTATCATGCCGCATTTCGTATTAGTATGCTTATCTGCGTCAGGGATCGAAGGCCAAGCCCGCAGGATGGAGGTTCACGATGAGCGAAGCCACCAAGGAAAAGACCTATAGCGAAGACGAGATCAAGGCACGCCTCCAGCAAGAACTGCCGCGATGGGTCTATGAGGGCGGCTGGATTCGGCGCACCTATAAGACAGCAAGCTGGAAGAGCACGCTGTTGGTGATCAACACAGTCGGCCATCTTGCCGAGGCGGCCTGGCATCATCCCGATCTGACCGCCTCTTATGCATGGGTCGAAGTCCGGCTCCAAAATCATGCCGCCAAGGGCATTACCGACAAGGATTTCGAGCTAGCGAAAAAAATCGAAGACGTGGTGCTTTGGCAACCGGGAAAGGAAGGCGGCGCGCTGGAAGGAACGCCCGCGGATCAGCGTTTTGCTTATATCGACTATAAAAAAAGCTGAGCCTCCTTGCGCGGGCAAGCCAATGCACTCATGCTGCGCATGCTTGCCTCCGGGCCGCTCTTCCAATAATCGGAGAAACGCAATTGGCAGAGGCAATCCACTGTATCGAAGGAGCCGGTGATGGGCCTCGTCGAATTGATCCTCACGGTTTGCACTATGACTCATCCCGCGTCATGCGAGGAGCGGCGTCTTTCCTTGGTTGACGAAGGTTCTCTCATGCAATGCATGACACAAGCGCCGCCGGTCATAGCCGAATGGGCTGGAAACCATCCGGGAAGACAGGTGGTGAAATGGCGGTGCAGCTATCCAGGAAGCGAGGGCAGTACGCTTTAGAGGTTGTTTCGAACAGGGTTGAGTGGCAGGGGTCCACCTGACAGCTCCAAAGTGGGAATCAGCAATAGCCTTAGAATCATAAGGTTTTCAGTCACTCAACCTGTTCGAAACGGCTTCTAGGATGCCGGTCTTGCGGTGCCGGGATTGGAAGCCGCCGTACCGCCTGCCGGGGTCCCGCACAGAAGCTTGCAAAGCGCGGTGGCGTTGGCTGACTTGCGAAGTTTTGCCGCAAACTCTTGGTCGCGCAGATGTCGTGAAACCGCGGCCAGGGCTGCAAGGTGCTCGCTGCCAGCGGTTGGCGGGATGAGCAGGAGAAACACGAGATCGACCGGCTTGCCGTCGATTGAGTCGAAATGGACAGGCCGGTTCAGCCGCGCGAACATGCCGAACAGCCGATTGAGCCCTTCGATGCGTGCGTGCGGGAGCGCGAAACCATTGCCTAGACCCGTCGAGCCTAGCTCCTCGCGAACCTGCAAAGCGTCGTAGATCGTCTGCGCATTGAGGTTCAGCAAAGCAGCCGCGCGTGAGGCGAGATCCTGGAGCAATTGCTGTTTATTGGTCGCGCGGGCGGCGAATACCACCCGGTTTGGTTCAATAAGGTCGGCAAGATCCATGGCTGTACCTTCGCAAGGATTTTTAGCGGATCTCGCATTGTCCGGCAAATGAGCCGCTGACCGCTTAGAAAATTCTTTATTCCGCCTCGCGGAGACGATAGCCGACGCCGGTTTCGGTAAGGATAAGGGTAGGCCGCTCGGGGTCTGCCTCAATCTTCTGGCGCAAGGCACGAATATAGATCCGCAGATATTGTACGTCCGCGTCGCCGCCCCAAACTTCCCCAAGCATGAAACGGTGGGTCAGAACTTTTCCGGCATGCGCCACCATGAGACGCAGAACCTCGTATTCGCGCGGCGAAAGCTTGACTTCGCTGCCGCGCACGGTGACGATGCGGCGCACGAGATCGACGCTGAGATCACCAGCATGGAACAAAGGTTTCTCGCCCTCCTGCTGCAAGCGATGCCGCTGCGCCGTGCGGATCCGCGCCAGGAGTTCATCGATACCGAAAGGTTTCGTGACATAATCGTCGGCGCCGAGATCGAACGCTGTGACCTTGGCGCTTTCGTTCTCACGGCTCGATAGGATGATGATCGGCAAGTTCTCGCCGCCATCCCGGATTTGTCTGACGACATCGAGGCCATCCATGTCGGGCAGACCAAGGTCGAGGACGACGAGATCGGTGGTGTGCCTGCGGACCATGTCGAGAGCGGTGTGCGCATCGGCGGCAGTCGCAACGATATAGCCCTGGCTCTCTAGGCTCGCATGCAAAAAGCGAAGGATTGCCGGCTCGTCATCGACGACGAGAACACGAAGCGGACCCGCGCGTGGCGTCATGATATTGCCTCGGCCTGGAGCCTCGGCGTGACCGGCACGGGAAGCCTAATGGTGAACACCGCGCCGGTTCTGTCGGTCCGGTTGGCGGCCGTGATCGAGCCTCCCATGGCTTCGACGAAACCGCGGCAGATCGCAAGGCCTAACCCGGTGCCGGCACGCTGCCGGTCGGAACGGCGAACCCGAAAGAACTTGTCGAAGATCCGCTCGAGATCGGCCTCGGGAATGCCCTCGCCTTCGTCGAGCACCCGGAGGATGACGGTATCGTCCTCATGCCTCGCCGTGACCATGATGCAGGAACCTTGAGGCGCGTATTTTGCTGCATTGTCGAAGAGATTGAACAGCACTTGTTCCATCAGCACCATATCGAGTTTGAGCAAGGGCAAACCACTTTCGAGATCGATTTCGACCGAATGGTTATGCAGGATCTTATCCGCCCTTTGCAAGGTCGCGCCGATGATGTCGGAGAGATCGGCGGGTCCTGCTTTCGGTTTGAGCGGTCCGGATTCGAGCCTCGTCATGTCAAGAAGATTGCCGATAAACCGGTTGAGTCGCTCGGCCTCCTCCAAAATGGTGCGCATGAGGCTTGCTTGAACTGTTGCATCAAACTCGTGTCCATGCGTCACGAGGCTGCTCGCCGAGCCGAGAATCGAAGCGAGCGGAGTACGCAGATCATGCGAAATCGAGGTCAGCAAGGCGCTGCGCAGACGATCGGTTTCCGCCGCCAGACGAGCACGATCGATGTCTTCAGCGAGATTGACGCGATCGATTGCCAGAGCCGCTTGGTCCGACAAGGCATCCAAAAGCCGGGACTGTTCCGGTGTCAGAAGCAATCCAGGCTTGTCGCTATCGATCCCAACAATGCCCACGGCGCCGCGTCCGGTGCGTAAAGGCATGAAGCGGCGCTTGGCGCCAGGCAGCGTATCGGCGCCGCGCCCCGTCGCCTGATTTTTGTCGAAGCACCAGCGGGCCGCAGCGAGATCCGCGGCGTCGAGCATGTCCTCGGGTGGAAACCCAGCCTTGACAACCAGACCGCCGTCCTCGGGCAAAAGCACGACGACACGAACTTTCAGCATCAAGGCGATCTGATGCACCGTTGCCCAGAGCAGATCGTCAAGCGATGCGACACCTGCGAGCTTGCGGCTAAAAAGATAGAGTTCCTCGGTGATTCGCGTTCGCTCCCGCGCGGCGATCGCCTGGGCACGGACCCGCGCGGCGAGATTACTCGCAATGAGCGCCACGACGGTAAAAAAGAACAAGACGACGACATTCTCTGGATCGGCGATTGAGAATGTGTAGAGCGGCGGCAGGAAAAAGAAATTATAGGAAAGAACGCTGATGAGACAAGCAAACAGCGAGGCCCATAAACCATAGGTCACGGCGCTCGCCAGAATTGCGATCAGGAAAACTTGCGAGAGGTTCGAGACGCCAAGCACACGCCGCAGCACTGCGGCAACGAGGATCGCGGCCGCGACATAGACGAGGCTTACGATATAGGCCTTGAACTCTGTGCGTTTTAACTTTGCCGCCTGGCTTCCAGACTCGCCTGTGTTTTGGGCTTGGGGATCTTTCGCGCGGGCGACGACATGAACGCTTGCGTCACCCGCAGCCCGGATCAGCTTCTCCGTGAAGGAGTCACTGAAATAATCCCGCCAATGCGGCCGCAGGGATTTGGCGGTGATGATATGGGCAAAATGATTGGCCTCCGCATATTCGGCGGCGGTCAATGCGGCATCCTCGCCGGGAATGGAAATGGCCGCTGCGCCTAACCGTTGCGCGAGCCGGAGAGACTGGGCGATCTTGTCGCGTTCGGCCTCGCTCGCACGCGCGTCGGCCGGTGTCTCAACATGGATCGCAGTCCACTGCGCGCGCAGGCGATCCGCCATACGTTTGGCATGGCGCACAACGGCATTGGCCCCGCGCGAGGAATCCACCAAAACAAGTATGCGCTCGCTTGCCGGCCATGACCCTTCGATTCGGTGCGCGCGCATGTAATCGACCATTTGAGCGTCGACCCTTTGCGCCGTCCGGCGCAGCGCAAGCTCCCGGAGTGCCGTAAGATTGCCCGGCGAAAAATAGTTCCGGACGGCGCGCTCCGCTTGGTCTGGCATATAGACCTTGCCTTCGTTGAGACGGGCAATCAGATCCTCGGGAGTGAGGTCGATCAGCTCGATGTCGCAAGCAAGATCGATCATAGAATCCGGCACGGTCTCGCGGACTCTGACTTTAGTAATTCCGGCTACGACGTCGTTCAAGCTTTCAACATGCTGAATATTGAGTGTCGTATAGACATCGATCCCGGCGGCGAGCAGCTCCTCGACATCCATGTAGCGCTTGGGATGCCGGCTATCCGGCGCATTGGTATGCGCAAGCTCATCGACCAGAACGAGGCTTGGTCGCCGGGCCAAAATCGCGTCAAGGTCCATTTCAGCGAGCGTGTGGCCTTTGTAGGTGATGATCTGGCGGGGGATGATTTCGAGCCCCTGTAGAAGCGCCTCGGTCTCCTTGCGGCCATGCGTCTCGGCGACGCCGATGACGACATCGACGCCCTCGGCCTTTTTAGCCCGCGCCGCTGTCAGCATTTCATAGGTCTTACCGACGCCGGGCGCGGCGCCGAGAAAGATTTTCAGGCGGCCCTGTTCGGCCTGTTGTGCTTCACGCAAAAGAGCGTCAGGAGAAGGCCGCCGCTCGCTGTTGTCGCGTTTGTCCATTCCACGCGATACTCTTGCTCAACGGCGCACGGCGTCAGCTTTTCCCGGCAAGCTCGTCGAGCGCTAGGTTGAGTTTTAGCACATTGACATGTGGTTCGCCCAATATTCCAAGTAAACGGCGAATCGTATTGTCTTCGACGAGGCGGCGTAGCCTGTCCTCCGGCAGGCCGCGCGCTTTGGCGACCCAGGGAACCTGGAACAAAGCGGCGGCGGGCGTGATGTCGGGGTCAAGCCCGCTCGCCGAGGTGGTGACGAGATCAACCGGAACCTTGGTGGAAGGATTGGTTGCCGCCAGCAAATCGGAATCGCCCTTGACCCGGTCGACCAATGCTTTCGACGTTGGCCCTAAATTTGAACCGGCGGAATTGCGCGCATTATAGGGCGCGGGCACGGTTTTGGCGGGATCGTTCGGATCGGTGTCGCTCGTGGCCGAGGGACGCCCGTGAAAATAGCCATCGTCCGTGAAATTCTGCCCGATCAGTGCAGAGCCGATAATCTTTCCATCGCGCTCGATCAGACTGCCATTGGCTTGATAGGGGAAAAGGCGGCCGGCCAAGCCGGTCATGGCAAGCGGATAGGCAAGCCCGGTCAGCAGCGTCATGAGAACGGTCAACATGATTGCCGGAACGAGATGCTTGATCATTTTGGTTTTCCTGCAAGTCAGAGGTTTTCTTCGAGCCGGATGTTTGTCTTCAAGCAAGGTGAGCCGCACCGACGACAAGGTCGATGAGCTTGATACCAATGAATGGAATGATGAGCCCACCAAGCCCATAAACGAGAAGATTACGGCGCAGAATGCTTGCGGCGCCGACCGGCCTGTAGGCTACCCCGCGAAGCGACAGGGGTATCAGCGCGACGATGATCAGCGCATTGAAAATGATCGCCGACAGAATAGCACTTTGCGGCGTCGCAAGATGCATGATATTCAGGCTCTGCAGCTGCGGATAGAAAGCAACGAACATCGCCGGGATAATCGCGAAATATTTGGCGACGTCGTTGGCGATCGAAAACGTTGTGAGTGCGCCGCGCGTCATCAGGAGCTGCTTGCCGATTTCGACGATCTCGATGAGCTTTGTCGGATCGCTGTCGAGATCGACCATGTTGCCTGCCTCCCGCGCTGCCATCGTGCCGGTGTTCATGGCGACTCCGACATCGGCCTGGGCTAGGGCCGGCGCGTCATTGGTGCCGTCGCCACACATGGCGACGAGCTTGCCTTGCGCCTGTTCGTCGCGAATGAGCTTCAATTTCGTCTCAGGTGTCGCCTGGGCAAGGAAATCATCGACTCCCGCTTCGGCCGCGATCGCTGCCGCGGTCAAAGGATTATCGCCGGTGATCATTACGGTCCGTATACCCATCTGGCGAAGCGCACTAAAACGTTCTCTGATTCCACCCTTGATGATGTCCTTCAGATAGATAATCCCAAGGAGCCGCCCGTCTTTCGCGACAGCAAGCGGGGTTCCCCCCGATTTCGCAATGGTATCGGCACTTGCGTTCAAGGCACGCACCGCGACGTCCGACACCGAAGGGCGCACCGCTATGAGCGCCCCTGGGTTGTCCGTCGCCGTCGCATCGACGACGGAACGGACATAGTTCAGGACTGCGTCCACCGCGCCTTTGCGAATCGCAGTCGTGTCGGTATCGATCCCGCTCAATCGCGTATGCGCGGAAAAAGGAATAAACTTCGCATGAAGATCGCCCATGTCGCGTCCCCGAATGCCATATTTCTCTTTGGCGAGCACTACGATTGAGCGGCCTTCCGGCGTCTCATCCGAGAGTGAAGCGAGCTGCGCTGCGTCGGCGAGCTCCTTTTCGCTGACGCCGGGGAGCGGAATAAAATCTGCCGCCTGCCGGTTGCCGAGAGTGATCGTTCCGGTCTTGTCGAGTAGGAGCGTGTCGACGTCGCCGGCAGCCTCGACCGCGCGTCCAGACATGGCGAGCACATTGAAACGCACCAGGCGATCCATTCCGGCGATTCCAATCGCGGACAGAAGTGCGCCGATCGTAGTCGGAATGAGGGTCACGAAAAGTGCTACGAGAACAACAACGCTGACCCTGCCGCCTGCATAATTCGCAAAGCTTGGGATGGTCGCGACAGCGAAAACGAAAATCAGCGTCAAGCCAGCCAAAAGAATGTTGAGCGCGATTTCGTTCGGCGTCTTCTGCCGCTCCGCGCCTTCGACGAGCGCGATCATCCGGTCGAGAAAGGTCGCGCCTTGCGCGGCGGTAATGCGAACCTTGATCCAGTCGGAAAGAACCCTTGTCCCGCCGGTTACGGCCGAACGGTCGCCGCCGCTCTCGCGGATGACTGGCGCTGATTCCCCGGTGATCGCCGATTCGTCGATCGAGGCAATGCCCTCGATCACATCGCCGTCACTCGGGATGAGATCGCCGGCCTCGACAAGCACGAGATCGCCCTGCCGCAAACTCGCCGCCGGGACGCTCTCAATCCTGGTCTCGTGTCCCGGGGGGAAGCGTTTCGCCATGGTCTCGGTGCGCGCCTTGCGCAAGGTCGCCGCCTGCGCCTTGCCACGGCCTTCGGCAACCGCCTCGGCGAAATTCGCAAAAAGCAAAGTGATCCATAGCCAGACAATGATCTGAAACGTGAACTTCAAATTCTCACCGCCGGTAAAGAGATCGCGAAGGAAGAGGATCGTCGTCAGCACCGTTACGATTTCGACCACGAACATGACCGGATTACGGATCAAGATCCGAGGGTGAAGCTTACGGAAGGAATCCCCAATCGCCGGCACGATGATCGCCGGATCGAGCAAGGAGCGTACGCTGCGGCGCGGATTGGTTCTCATATCCATGGGTGTGACCTTGAGTGGGTAGAAATATTTCCCGTAAAACATTTCGTGCATATTAGTCCGCTGCATTTTGACGACGATTCGACAACGATCAAAAAAGCGTACCGGCCCGCAGCGCAAGATGTTCCTCGATCGGGCCGAGTGCCAGGGCGGGAAAGAAGGTCAGGCCACCAATGATCAAAATCACCCCGATCAAAAGACCGACGAAAAGCCCGCCATCGGTCGGGAAGGTTCCGGCCGAGGCCGGCACGATCTTCTTGCCTGCCAGGGATCCGGCTATCGCCAGCATCGGCACGATGAAGAGGAAGCGGCCGATCCACATGGCTAGGCCAAGCGTTGAATTCCAAAACGGTGTATTGGCGGATAGTCCAGCGAAGGCGCTGCCATTGTTGCCGGTTGCCGACACATAGGCATAAAGCGCCTCGCTAAAACCATGAGGGCCGGAATTGGCGAGACCCGCGAGGCCGGGGCCGACCACGACCGCGATTGCTGTGAAACCAAGCATCGACAAGGGCAGGATCAGAATGGCGAGGATCGCCATTTTGACCTCCTTGGCCTCGATCTTCTTGCCGAGATATTCCGGGGTCCGGCCAACCATCAAACCCGCCACGAAGACCGCGACGATCGCGAACAGCAGCATCCCGTAAAGGCCCGAGCCGACGCCGCCGAAGATGATCTCGCCAAGCATGATATTGACCATCGGCACCATGCCGCCGAGCGGCAACAGGCTGTCGTGCATGGTGTTGACAGCGCCGCAGGAGGCATCGGTCGTGATGGTTGTGAAGAGGGAGGAATTTGCAATGCCGAACCGCACTTCCTTGCCTTCCATATTGCCGCCGGTCTGAAGCGCGCTTGGCGCCGCATCAATCGGAAGCTCAGCGAAAGCCGGATTGCCGCCGCTCTCGGTGGCGTATACGGTGAATGTCCCAACCAAAAACAAAATGCCCATGACCGTGAAGATCGCCCAGCCCTGGCGCTCCTTGCCAACCATCCGGCCGAACACATTGGTGAGCGCTGCGCCGATCGAGAAGATCAAAATGATTTGGACGAAATTCGTCAGCGCGTTCGGGTTCTCATACGGGTGCGACGAATTGGCATTGAAAAATCCGCCGCCGTTGGTGCCCAACATTTTGATGACTTCCTGGCTCGCCACTGGCCCCTGCGCGATCACCTGTTTGCCGCCTTCCAGCGTGGCCGCTTCGACGTATGGACCGAGATTTTGCGGCACGCCCTGCCAGACGAAAAAGAGTCCAACCACGATCGAGACCGGTAGCAGGACATAGAGAACGCTGCGGGTCATATCGACCCAGAAATTACCGATCGTTTTTGCCGAGCGCCGGGCGAAACCCCTGATGAGGGCGATGGCGAGCGCGATGCCGGTCGCGGCCGAAACGAAATTGTGCACAGTGAGCCCAGCCATCTGGGTCAGATAGCTCATTGTCGACTCAGGCACGTAGGACTGCCAATTGGTGTTTGTAATGAAGCTGACCGAGGTGTTGAAAGCGAGATCAGGGGCGATTGCGTCGAGATGCTGGGGGTTGAACGGTAGAACCGCCTGCAGGCGCTGCAAGACGTAAAGCGTCAGAAAACCCACGAGGCTGAAAGTCAACATGGCAAGGCCATAGCCGAACCAGCCTTGCTCCTCATCTTCCTTGACGCGGCTGAGCCAGTAGAGTGTTCGCTCGAGGGGGCGCAGCAGCGGCGATAAAAAAGTCCACTCGCCATTGAGGACGCGGGTCATATAGAAACCGAGCGGCTTCACGAGAAGCGTGACGACCACGCAATAAAGCGCAATCTGAATGAAACCATTGGCGGTCATCGGATGCCTTCTTCAAAAACGCTCGGGACGTATCAAGGCGATAACGAGGTAGACGAGTATCACGATCGTGACGATCGCGCCGAGGATGTTTTCGAATAGCATGGATAACGCCTCACAAAGAGTCACACGCGCCAAGGTAAAGCGCTGTGATGGCATATGCGGCTACGCCAATCGCGACAAAGATCGAGTCAAGGAGAAAGATAGGCATTGGATGATCCTTTGATGCATCGCCAGCCGCCAGAAGATTAGCTTGACGAAAAAGCATAGGCCCAAAAACCGCCAGCCGCATATAGATTCGAGCCTGCTTAGGAGCACGCCGAATATAAATCATATAAAAATGGTGGTGCCTTGCTCGGCAAAGCCGTGAGCGCGTCAAAATGCATCAAGACGTTTAGCTGCGGGAAGATTTGGCCGATCCGGATTTGACACTTGCTTGAAAGTGCACATACTGGAAAGTTGGCAACGCGCTGAAGGGACGCTTAGTCCTTGATCCCGAGCACTCCAAGATGAGTAGCGCAGGGTCTCAATCTTTGTTTTGAGGCGAGAACTAATCCAAAGAGATTGTAACTTTTCTACTGATTATGACATCGAGGACAGACTTTTCCGCTTTGCCTGTCCAGGAATCGTCCAAGGTCCCAGTCTCGTGGCCTGCTCCGCATCGCCTGGACAATGCCCGGCAGCGCGCAACGATGCCGTAAGCCAAGCCAAGAGCGGGCCAAGACAGCGGGAGAATTTGATTCTGCAGCGCTCATACCAGGCCGCTTTTTCCCTATCAGGCGTGCGATTCCCTACCTGGCCATTCATGGATGCATAAGCACCACCTGTGAATATCATGATCTTCGCGCTTGTCGCTGCCGGTGGCCGCATAGGCGCGCCTTCTTTCACAGGTTTGAAAGCAATAACTTCACCCATTTTTTTCTCCAAATACAATACATCAAATACAATAATTGTGCTTGCTGGTATTCTGCTTGCCCGTCGGGAACAACGATGCGCCTCGACCCGGATAAAATTGGTAATTTAAGAAAAAACAGCGGATGATGACAAATGACATGGGTCAAATTACTGCGCATCCCCCAAATAGGCCAGCGGCCTTCGCCCGCTGTTTCACGGGGGAGGAGTAGTGTGCGAAAAACGGTACCACGCACGACCTGCTCTTTGGAAACTTAAGGCCTCGTCCCGGCGACCCTCGCCTTTTCCATCATGCTGGTGAAGCGAGTGAATAAATAATGGCTGTCGCGCGGGCCGGGCGAAGCTTCGGGATGGTACTGCACCGAAAAAGCCGGGTGATCGGTCAATTCGAGACCACAATTCGAACCATCGAAAAGTGATTTATGGGTTTCCCGCGCATTGGCGGGCAGAGTTGCCGTATCGACCGCGAAACCATGGTTCATCGAAACAATCTCGACCTTGCCCGTCGTAAAGTCTTGTACGGGATGATTGGCGCCGTGATGACCCTGGCGCATCTTTAACGTTTCCGCGCCGATCGCGAGAGCCAGCATCTGATGGCCAAGGCAGATACCGAATGTGGGTATGTTCTGCGCGATCAGATCCTTGATGACGGAAACCGCATATTTCCCGGTCTCGGCTGGGTCGCCCGGACCGTTCGAGAGGAAAACGCCATCAGGCTGCATCGCGAGGATCGCCTCCGACGAAGTCTCCGCTGGGACCACGGTGACCGCGCAGCCGACCTCCGTCAAAAGTCGCAGAATATTGCGTTTGACCCCATAGTCGATGGCGACGACCTTGTATGTCCCGGAGGCGCCGGTGCGAAATCCCTGTCCAGGCCGCCAAGCCGCTTGCGTCCAGGCATAGCGCTGCGCGGCGGTGACGGCTGGCACGAGATCCATGCCTTCAAGACCTGGCCATTGCCGTGCCATCAGCCGCAAGGCATCGATGTCGAAATCGCCGCCGGGAGAATGAGCAATCACAGCATTTGGCATGCCGTTTTCTCGAATGAGCGACGTCAGGGCGCGCGTATCGACGCCGCAAAGACCGATGATGCCGCGGTCCTTGAGCCATTCGTCAAAATCACCTTGGGCCCGGTAATTGGACGGGCCGGTCACCGGCGCATGGACGATGACACCCCGCACCCCGGTGCTCGCCGCGAGATTGCCTGTCTCGCTATCCTCGTCATTGGTGCCAACATTGCCGATGTGGGGAAAGGTGAAGGTTATGATCTGCCCTGAATAAGAAGGATCGGTGAGGATCTCCTGATAGCCGGTCATCGCCGTGTTGAAACAGACTTCGCCAACCGCCGCGCCCGATGCGCCGAATCCGGTCCCTTCGAGCACCATGCCATTGGCCAATACAAGAAGCGCGGTCGCGCGCGGCTCCCGCCAAAACGAATGGATGTGCCCTTGCTCCTGCGTCATGCTCACTTTAGATCCGTCTCTTCCAGTGCGATAAAGCGGCTGGGCGCCGCGGTCAAATCCGAACAACAAGCGAGGACTTAGTAGATGCGCGAAAAATTTTCGAGCGAGCTCAAGGCGGCGATGAAAGCTGGCGAAAGGCGCCGCGTCGATACGATTCGCATGATCATGGCTACGCTCAAGGATAAGGATATCGAGCTGCGAGGGCAGGGGAAAACGGTGTCCGCCGAGGACATATTGGCGCTCCTCCAGAAGATGGTGAAAAGCCGGAAAGAATCGTTCGAGATCTACGAAAAGGCGGGCCGGACCGATCTCGCGAAGCAAGAAAGCGAGGAAATCGCAATCATCAACAGTTTTTTGCCTCAACAGCTCACGGAAGCGGAGGTTGAGCAGGCGATCACTGCCGCCATCGCCGAGACCGGTGCCGCCTCGATCAAGGACATGGGACGCGTGGTCAGCGAGCTCAAGGGGAAATATGCGGGTCGCATGGATTTCGGCAAGGCCAGCGCGCTCGTCAAAGGGAAGCTCGGCGGCTAATCAAGAAGATCACGCTTTTTGTTCAGAAAGACCGCGAGTTCGTCTTTGTCCATGGAAAACACATTTTCCTCCGCCGGAAAATTTTTGGAGCGGACGTCCCCGGCATAGGCTTTCACCGCTCCCCGCATAAGCCGGCCTAGGTTCTGGTAGCGCCGGTTGTGCTGGAAATTCGTTGGCGTGAAGCCGAGAACGTCGGAGATAACCAGCACCTGCCCATCGGTCGAGCGTCCAGCGCCGATTCCAATGGTCGGGGCCTTGACCGATTGGGTTATGCAACCGGCGACCTCCTCAGGCACGAGTTCGAGAACAAGCAGTTCCATCCCGGCTCTGTCGAGGGCGATGGCGTCGCGGAGCAGCCGCATCGCTTCCTCGGCCTTGCGTCCTTTGAGGCGTTTGTCGTCATGGTGCTGCGGTTCAAGCCCCAAGTGACAGCAGACCTCGATGGAGGCCGCCGCAAGGGTTTCGACGATCTCGGGCCGCCGGCCTTCGAATTTCACGATATCGGCTCCGGCCGCGATCAGCATTCGGGAACTCGCCAGCGCGATCTCGGGCGTGTCATAGCTGCGGAAGGGTAAATCCGCAATGATCGCGGTTTTCTGTGCACCGCGGCGGACGGCGCCGACATGATGGCACATATCGGCGAGGGTCACATCCTTCTCGCTGGCGTAGCCGAGAAGATTGGTGCCGACGCTGTCGCCAACGAGAATGATATCGACGCCGTTCTCCTCCTCGGCCTTGGCAGTCGGCGCGTCATAGCCGGTCAAGACCACGATTTTTTGGCCTTGCTGCTTCATGCCGGTAAACCGGGCGGTTTTGCTTTTGCTTTCCTGTCCACTCGATCTCATGAGCTCGGTGATCACTTTCTTGCTGAGACAGCTTGAAGCTTTCTCTGTTTGCTTGCGATAAGAAGAACCGTACGGGACGATTCGGCGCCAGCCCTATCGCTCAACCGGCCGGCGGCCGGATGCAGGATACCGTCGATACGGGCCGTTGATGCTAGCCTTAATTCATGGGAATATAGGGTTTCACGGAAAATATGGACGCCTTGCATAGCCTGGTTGTGTCTTTTCCGGCGATGAGTGATACCTCACTCGAGGCGCCGGCACCGGCCAAACGCGCCACCGTCAAGGCTTTCGCCCCTACGGGCGTTCGGCGGCTTGCGCTGACCAATTTTCGCTCTTACGTCTCGCTCGATCTTCCTGTTCACGCACACCTCATCGTGCTGACCGGAGAGAATGGGGCTGGCAAGACCAATTGTCTTGAAGCCTTGTCGCTGCTTGCGCCTGGACGCGGGTTGCGCCGGGCAGAATTGGGCGATTTTGCGCGCAACGGCGGGCACGGCGGCTTCGCGGTCTCGGCCGAGCTCGAAACGCCGCTAGGCAGCGTCCAGCTGGGGACCGGCCTCGGGCCGCGAGCGGACGTGCCGGTGCAGCGCAAATACCGGATCGACCGCGAACCAGCGCCTTCCCTTCGCGCCTTTTGCGACCATGTCCGCGTTGTCTGGCTGACACCCGCGATGGACGGGCTCTTCGCCGGACCAGCGGGGGATCGGCGGCGCTTCCTCGACCGGCTCGTGCTCTCCATCGACGCCGATCACGGGGCCCGCGTGAGCGTGTTCGAGCGCGCGTTGCGCGGCCGCAACCGTCTGCTGGAGGAGGGGCCTTGCGCCGACCGCGGCTGGCTTGATGCGATCGAGGAGGAAACTGCCGAACTCGCGATCGCAATCGCGGCGGCGCGGATCGAAACCGTGGGGCGCCTTTCGGCTCTTATTGTTGAGACGGCGGACAAGGATTCGCCGTTTCCATGGGCGGATCTCGCCGTGCAAGGCGATGTCGAGACTTTGCTTGGGACCTGCTCGGCGCTCGAAGCCGAAGATATTTATCGCGGCATGTTGCATGACAACCGGTCACGCGACGCCGCCGCCAGGCGGACGCTGATCGGACCGCAGGCAAGCGATCTTTGCGTGCGGCACGGCCCGAAACAAGTCCCAGCGGCGCAGGCCTCGACTGGTGAGCAAAAAGCTCTCCTTGCCGGGCTGGTTCTGGCGCATGCGCGTCTCGTGTCCGTGATGAGCGGCTTGGCGCCGCTCGTCCTCCTCGACGAGATCGCTGCCCATTTCGATCCGGTCCGCCGCGATGCGCTCTTTAGCGTGGTGGAAAGCTTGGATGGGCAGATCTGGCTTTCGGGTGCCGACAGGGCGACGTTCGCCGCCATCGAAAATCGCGCTTTGATGTTGAAGGTCGTGCCGGGCGCCATCGAGGCTGACTAAGGCACGATCGCCCGCTATATCCAGCGCCGGACGCGAGCTCTGTAGCGCAGATAGTCCTCGCCGAAGTTCCGTTCGAGATAGGCTTCTTCCGGTTCGATCACGCCGTTTTGCAGAACAATCGCGAATAGCGGGACAACACCCAGAAGCCAGAGGGAATTGGCGAGGCACAAATAATTTAGAATTAGTCCGAGCGCGATGACCACGGCCAAAATCAAGGGGGACAAGGCGATGACGTCTGGGCCGCCGGGCAGTACCTCCTGCACGGTCTCTCCATTTGCGGCCAGCGCCGTCTCGAATCAGATCCAGCGCCGGACCTTGGCTTTGTAGTTCAAATATCTTTGACCGAATCGCTTTTCAAGATAGGCTTCTTCCGGTCCTATGACGCCTTTTTGCATGACCGCCGCGAAGGGCGGTGTCAAAACGAGGGTCCACAAGGAATTGGTGAAAACTGCGACGCCGGCGCAGAGCAAAACCATGCCGAGATAGATCGGGTTGCGGCTCCACGCAAAGACGCTCTCCGTCGCAAGGTCGGTCGCCGGTGTTTGCAGGGAAAGCGTGGTTTTGATCCTGATCATCTCCCGTGCCGCGAAAGCCATGAGGTTGGCCGCGAGAAAAATCAGCGCAATGCCAGACGGCAACGTGTATGCTGCCGGCATAAAGGGAATTGGCCACACCAACTCGAGAAGAAATGAAGCCAGCAGCACCCCCGCCAGGAGAGCTGAGGGCGGCGCAATGACCTGCGCATTATAGCCCGATCCAAATGGCATGCCGGGCGGCCTCCCTGCGGTCTGTCGCGCTTTTGGCTTGTATTCCGTGACCGCAATCACAAATCTAGCATGGCGGCGCTTCGCCCGTCTATCACTTAGCCCCAGTGTTTTTGGCCGCAGAGTTTTTTGCTGCGCACGGCCGCTGCCGTTGCTATAGAGCCCGAGGCGCCCAAGTCTGCACCGTGCATGCCTGGGGGGCAGGGCGGCGGGCGTGGCGGAACTGGTAGACGCGCCGGATTTAGGTTCCGGTGGTGAAAATCGTGGGGGTTCGAGTCCCTCCGCCCGCACCAAATCTTGAGCGGTGCATTAAAGCGTTTGCTCGAGACGATGGCTTTAGCGATGCTCCAGAGTAGAGCCGAATTTGGAATGTCGGCAAGAGATGTGCCGAAACCGGTCTCTCAGGGTGAAGGCAACGAAGGGGAAAAGGGTTTTTTTCAAATGCAAGTCACGCAAACAAACTCGCAAGGCCTCAAGCGCGAATTCAAGGTTGTGCTGGCCGCAGCTGACCTCGCCGAACGCGTTGAAGGCCAGCTCGCAGAGGTTCAGGCCAAGGCGCGCATCCCCGGGTTCCGTCCGGGCAAAGTCCCTGTTTCGCACCTCAAGCGTCTTTATGGCCGCTCGATCCTGGCCGACGTAGTTCAGGACGCCGTGAACGAGGCCAATCGCAAGATTGTCGAGGACAATCAATTACGGATCGCCATGGACCCCAAGATCGATTTTGCCGGGGATTCACAAGAAATCGAGAAGGTTTTCGCTACGCAAGCGGATTTCGCCTTTACCGTCGCGCTCGAAGTGTTGCCGAAGGTCGAGGTAGGCAGCTTCGAGGACATCGAAATCGAACGGCTCGTTGCCGATGTATCCGATGCCGATGTCGATTTGGTCTTAAACAGGCTTGTGGAGCAAAATCGTACCTATATCGCCAAGGAAGGCGTCGCCGCAGCCGAAAAAGGCGATAAGGTCACGCTAGATTTTGTTGGAAAAATTGATGGCGAAGCTTTTGAGGGCGGATCCGGCGAAAATGTTGACGTCGTTCTCGGCTCGGGCAGTTTCATTCCCGGCTTCGAAGCGCAAATCGAAGGCATGAAGACCGGCGAAAACCGGACCTTTCCGGTGACGTTTCCGGAGAATTACAGCGCTGCCCGCCTCGCCGGCAAAGCGGCGACTTTCGATGTGACGCTTAAAGCTGTGGCGGCCCCTGCCGAGGCCGACATCGGCGATGCCTTCGCCAAGGGATTTGGCTTCGAGGACTTAAGCAAGCTCAAGGATAAAATTCGCGAGAATATTGAAGTCGATCATCTCGCGGCCTCGCGCGGAAAATGGAAACGCGAACTTCTCGACGCGCTCGACAAGAAATATGTATTCGACGTGCCGGAAGGGATGGTGGCAAGAGAATTCGACGGGGTATGGCGCACGGTCGAGGCTGAGCAAAAGCGGAGCGGGCGGAGCTACGAAGACGACAACACGACTGAGGCGGCGGCGAGGGCGGACTATCTCAAGATTGCTGAACGCCGGGTCCGGCTTGGCCTCCTTTTGGCCGAAATCGGAGAAAAGGCGGAGATCAAGGTCACCGACGAAGAGGTCGGTCTAGCTTTAACTCAGCGGGCACGCGCTTATCCCGGCCAGGAAAAGAGCGTCTGGGAGTATTACCGGAAAAATCCGCGCGCCCTAGCGGAAATCCGGGCCCCCCTTTACGAGGAGAAAGTCGTCGATTACGTCATTTCCCAAGCGAAGCTCACCGACAAAAAGGTTTCGAAGGACGAGCTTTTCAAGGCGAACAGCGAAGACGCAAACGAAATAATCCCCCATTCCGTGTCCGAGGCCGTGCCCGAATGATATGGGACGGCAGGTTTATCGAGGGGGAAGATTTTTCGTACTCGCATGCCTATATGCTATCCTTGTCCACTCGGCGGAACCACGCTCTTCTTGCCGTTCGAACAATTTCTTTTTTATAAGGGAAGACTCCGCCATGCGCGATCGCAGTCCGGTAGAAATCTACGATAACTATCTCATTCCCCAGGTCATCGAGAATACGAGCCGCGGTGAACGCGGGTTCGATATCTATTCGAGGCTTTTGCGCGAGCGGATCATTTTTCTGACGGGCCCAATCGAGGATCACATGGCCTCGGTGATCATCGCCGAATTGCTGTTCCTTGAAGCGGAAAATCCGAAGAAGGAAATTTCGATGTACATCAATTCGCCGGGCGGCGTGGTGACGTCGGGCCTTGCAATCTACGATACGATGCAATTCATCAAGCCCAAGGTCTCGACGCTATGCACCGGGCAGGCCGCCTCCATGGGTTCGCTGCTGCTTTGCGCGGGGGAGGCGAATGCCCGCTACGCCTTGCCGAATGCGCGAATCATGGTCCACCAGCCGTCCGGCGGCTTCCAAGGTCAAGCTTCGGATATTCTTCGCCACGCCGAAGACATTATGAAGGTCAAAAAGCGGCTGAACGATATTTATGTCCGGCATACCGGGCGGGATTACGACACGATCGAAAAAACCTTGGATCGTGATCATTTCATGTCGGCCGATGATGCGAAAGACTTTGGTATTGTGGACCATGTCATCGTGAAGAGGCCGGAAGAATTGCCGCAAGCGGACAGCAAATCGGCCTGATGGTACGTCTCTATGTCTTTGTTAATGTTCGCGTCCTATCGATAAGGGTGGCGTACGAGCCCCTCTGTGGGGCTGGCTTAACGGCATCGAGAATAAGGCTGCCGCGGGAACTGTGCCGGCGGGCAGTGGTTAGCCGGGTATTGCGAACGCCGGGCATACGGAATATTGATTGGTTTGGTATAAATATTGCTTATTAATGAAGTTGACACGAATCGTACATGTGACCGGCTTTCGCTGCCATATGTCGCAACAAATCGGAACAAATAGCATTTAGGTTGATGGAAACCATTGGATGGCTATGATGCGGGTTTCGTGGCAAGAGCAATGCAGGGTTTCAAAGCTTCGGCGATGCCGATTGTAACCGGGTGAGGGAGTCTGGGTTAGAACTAAACTGGGCTGGTTCGTGTGCTGATCCGCCAGCCGGTGGGCGAGGTGTTAGCGTCCGCCGACTTTCACTTAGAGTGACCGGAGTTAGCACATGACTCCGGCCGGTACGGAGACGTTCGATGACCAAGGTCGGCGGCAGCGACTCGAAAAATACTCTCTATTGTTCGTTTTGCGGCAAGAGCCAGCACGAGGTGCGCAAGCTCATTGCCGGCCCGACGGTATTTATCTGCGACGAATGCGTCGAACTTTGCATGGATATCATCCGCGAGGAGAACAAGTCCTCGCTCGTCAAAAGCCGTGACGGCGTTCCTACGCCGAAGGAAATCTGCAAAGTTCTTGACGATTACGTCATCGGGCAGCCGCAAGCCAAACGGGTGTTGTCGGTCGCCGTTCATAATCATTACAAACGCCTCAATCATGCGGCCAAGCACAATGATGTCGAGCTGGCGAAATCGAATATTCTTTTGATCGGACCAACCGGTTCAGGCAAGACCTTGCTCGCGCAGACCTTGGCGCGAATTCTCGACGTGCCTTTTACCATGGCCGACGCCACCACGCTGACCGAGGCTGGCTATGTCGGCGAGGATGTTGAAAATATCATTTTGAAGCTTCTTCAAGCCTCCGACTATAACGTCGAGCGGGCACAACGCGGGATTGTCTATATCGACGAGATCGACAAGATCTCCCGCAAATCCGACAATCCATCAATCACCCGCGATGTGTCGGGCGAAGGCGTCCAGCAGGCGCTTCTGAAAATCATGGAAGGCACGGTCGCGTCGGTGCCGCCGCAGGGCGGGCGCAAGCACCCGCAGCAAGAATTTCTGCAGGTCGATACAACCAATATTCTGTTCATTTGCGGCGGCGCTTTCGCCGGCCTCGAAAAAATCATCTCGACACGCGGCAAGAGCACGTCGATCGGATTCGGCGCGACCGTCCAGTCGCCAGACGACCGCAGGACCGGCGAGGTTCTCCGGAAAGTCGAACCGGAGGATTTGCTGAAGTTTGGACTGATCCCGGAATTCGTCGGCAGATTGCCGGTCATCGCGACGCTCGACGATCTCGATGAAGACGCTCTGAAGAAAATCTTGACCGAGCCGAAGAATGCGCTCGTCAAGCAGTATCAGCGCCTCTTCGAAATGGAAAACACGGAGCTCACTTTCCAGGACGAGGCCTTGAACGTCGTCGCCAAAAAAGCCATCGAAAGACGCACGGGCGCGCGTGGATTGCGCTCGATCATGGAAGGCATTTTGCTCGATACGATGTTCGAACTTCCCGGCTTAGAGAGCGTCGAACAGGTCGTCATTGGCCCCGACGTCGTTGAGGGAAAATCTCGTCCGCTTTACATCTATGCCGAACGCAACGAAATAAGCGGCGTGAGCGCGTGAGTTCGCGCCCGGGTGGAACGCCATCCTCGCGAGGCCGCGTCCAGCGGCAAGTTGGACGCGTTCTTCTTGAAACTATACCCCGCCGCCGCCATCTCTCCGGTATCGATTTCTCGAATAGGACGATGAAATGACCCAAACGCGCGAGCCGGCTCGCCCCGGTACGATCGATAGCTATCCGGTCCTGCCGCTGCGCGACATCGTGGTTTTTCCGCATATGATCGTGCCGCTTTTCGTCGGCCGTGAAAAATCGATCCGCGCCCTCGAAGAGGTCATGAAGGCTGATTCGCTCATTCTGCTTGCCACGCAGATGACGGCCGCCGACGACGATCCGGCGACGGATGCGATTTTCGCGACAGGCACACTCGCTTCGGTCTTGCAGCTCCTGAAGCTTCCCGATGGAACGGTCAAGGTTTTGGTCGAGGGTCAGGTTCGTGCCAAGGTGCAAGGCTATTCGCGCACCGATGATTTCTATGAAGCCCGTGCCGAGGCCATCGCGGACGAGCCCTTCGATAAGGTCGAGGTGGAAGCGCTCTCCCGATCGGTGGTCGGCGAGTTTGAAGGCTATGTCAAACTCAACAAGAAAATCTCGCCGGAAGTCGTGGCCGCGGTTGCCCAAATCGAGGATTACTCCAAACTTGCCGACACGATCGCTTCGCACCTTGCGGTCAAGATCTCCGATAAACAGACGGTGCTCGAAACCATTTCGATCGCCAAAAGATTCGAAAAGTGCCTGACCCTGATGGAGAGCGAGATCTCGGTGCTGCAAGTCGAAAAGCGCATCCGCACCAGGGTCAAGCGCCAAATGGAGAAGACCCAGCGCGAATACTATCTGAACGAGCAGATGAAAGCCATTCAGAAGGAACTCGGCGACGAAGACGGAAAGGACGATCTGGCCGAGATCGACGAGCGCATCAAGACAACGAAACTGTCCAAGGAGGCGCGCGACAAGGCGACCGCCGAATTGAAGAAATTGCGTCAGATGTCGCCGATGTCGGCGGAAGCAACGGTCGTGCG
>Ga0181535_10000320_pt1 | contig 73892 bp, 64 predicted proteins | sample PEATcosm2014_Bin_44_FD_119774 | JGI IMG/M metagenome (GOLD analysis project Ga0181535, IMG submission 119774) | Peatland microbial communities from MTU Mesocosm Facility, Houghton, MI, USA - PEATcosm2014_Bin17_30_metaG | ecosystem: Environmental > Terrestrial > Soil > Wetlands > Peat | place... | reverse complement strand
GTCGAGGATCTCGCTCAGCACGAGGTCGCAATCGCCGCGGATCTTTGGGCCGCCGCCCATCGAGACGCAGAAGCAGGTGTCGGCCGGTTCGAAGCAGTCCACGGCGACGATGAAGGCGCCGTCGCGGCGGACCGCGTAGTCGGCCTCCCGATACTCGCCGCCGATCAGCGCGCGGTCCTGGATCGCGATCGCGCTCAGCTCGCAGCCGCGCACACCGAGCAGGGCCAGCGGCTGATGCTCGGTCTGGTCGGTCTCGAGCTCGAAGCCGTCGCCGTCGCGGCGCGCGCGCCAGATGCGCAGGCGCGCGGGCAGCAGGAACTGCTTCCACGAGTGCGGCCCGACGGCGTAGCCGAAGCGCGCCTCGTCCTCGCGGCGCGTCACGCGGTAGCGCCCCGGCGCCTGCTCGTCCCCGTAGCCGATCGGGAGCTCGGCGGCCGAGTGGAGGTCGTCGTAGACGATCGCGCCGTCACGCACCCTGGGACCGAGGACTCGGTAGCCACGCCCGCGCAGAGCCGAAACCAGCGCTTCGAGCGCGTCGGGTTCGAGAACGGCTGTGTCGAGCTCGGCCAATGCCACTCCCCTGAGGTTGCCCGAGACTAGCGCAGGTTTGCATCCGTGCACAGCGCCCCGCGCGCTTCGGAAAGACCGCAGTGTTGAACGGCGGCGACGCAACGCTCATCAGTGCGGCTCGCCGCGCCGATGCTTGGTGTATGGACCAGCTGAACCACGACCTCGCCCGCGGCTCGGCGCACGCCGAGGCCGAGACCGCCGTCGCCGTCGCCGAGCGGGGGCTCGACTCCTGGCGTGCCGCGAAGCTCGCGTGGCTTGACTCCTTCGCCGCGTTCGTCGCCCAGGAGGCGGCGGCCGCACCGGCCGCCTCCCGGCTGAGCGCCCGGACGCGCTGAACGCGCCAGGCACCCTCGCGTCGCCTCAGGGCGATTCGCTTGCGGTGCCGAGCACCCGCTGCGCCAGCCAGTCGTTGCAGAACGCGCCGCGCGGGTCGAGTTGCTCGCGCAGCCGTGCGAAGTCGGCGAGGCGCTCGTAGCGGCCGGCGAGCGTGTCGGCGCGGGCCAGGAACAGCTTGCCCCAGTGCGGTCGCGGGGCGAACGGGGCGAGGGCGGCGTCGATCTCCGCCGCGAGCTCCTCGACTCGCCGCTGGTCGCGAAGCCAGGTGAAGTGGATCGCGACCGTGTCGCGGCCGTACTGCGGGCTCAGCCACAACCCGTCGGCGGCGACGGTGCGGATCTCGCCGATGTGCAAGAGCGGCCGGATCCTCGGCGCGAGCCGGCGCAGCGTTGCGATCGCCGCGCTCGCATCGGTGCGCGCGAGCAGGTACTCGGACTGCAGCTCCTCGCCGGCGCTCGGCTCGAACTGCAGGCGGAAGTGCGGCAGGCGGTCGTACCACGGTCCGGGCAGGCCGAGCTGGCCGGTGCAGGCGGCCGGGTCGCCGCCGCGAATCGGGTGAAGCTGGGCGGTGGCGGCGCGCGCCCCGAACAGCTCGCTGGGCGCCGGCTCCTGTCCCTCTTCGACGCGCCGCTTGACCCACAGCTGGCCGGCCACGTCCTCCCAGCGGGTGAAGACGCTGACGCTGTCGCCGGCGGCGGTCAGCTCGTCGAAGCTCGCTTCGAGCACCTCCCAGGAGAGGCCCTCGTAGACCACCTGGCTGACCTCGTAGAAGGGCTCGACGTCGAGCGTCAGGCGGGTGACCGCGCCGAGCGCGCCGAGCCCGACCACGATGCCGTCGAAGTCGGGGTCGCCACGCCGCGCGGCCAGCAGGCGGCCGTTCGAGGTGACGAGCTCGAGGCCGGCGACCGAGGTCGCGAGATTGCCGAGGCGATCGCCGGAACCGTGTGTCGCCGTCGCGATCGAACCGCCGATCGAGATGTGCGGCAGCGAGCCGAGGTTGGCGAGCGCGAGCCCCTCGGCGGCCAGTGCCGGCGCGAGCTCCCCGTAGGTGACCCCGGCGGCGCACGACGCGGTCCCCGCACCACGATCGATCGCCAGATCGGTGGGGAGGAATCGCAGCGAGACGAGCGCCTCGCAGTCGGCGATCGTGTTGAACGAGTGCCGCGACCCGAGCACCCGGATCCGCGGCGCGGCAGCGACGATCTCGGCCAGCTCGTCGACGCTGGCTGGGCAGCGCACCCGCTCGGCGGCGTAGACGACGTTTCCGGCCCAGTTGACCTCCGGCACGGCGCGGACGCTATCGCGCCGCTCGCGGCGGCCGCCGGGACGCTTCTATGCGCCGGCGGCCGGGATCGACCGCGCGGCCAACTCGAGCATCTCGACGCAGACGTCGATCGCGATCAGCGTCGAGTCGAGCATCACGTGGTAGAGCGACGGATCGCCGATGTCGACGCCGTAGAAGTGCCTGGTGTAGGTGGCGTGGGCGCGATCCTGGCGGCGCTGGCGCTCGCGGGCCGTCGCCTCGTCGATGCCCTCGAGCGCCATCGCCTGGCGCACGCGGCGCTCGGCCGGGCCGTCGAGGCGCACCCGCAGCACGCTCGGATGCTCGCGCAGGACGACCGCCGCGGCTCGCCCCAGGATCACCCCGTGCCCGCTCTGCGCCTGGCGCAGCAGGACGTCCTCGGTCGCGTCGCGAAAATCGCCCGCCGTCGCCGGCGCCGCCGGCGTGCCGGCGGGAGCCGCGATGTCCTGGCCGATGAAGCCGCGCAGCATCCGCTCGAGCCAGCTCGCGTTGAGCTGCTCGTCGTGAGCCTCGGCGTCGTCGAAGGGCACCGCCAGCTCCTCCGCCACACCCGCCGGGATTGCCCGGTCGAGGAAGGGGACATCGAGGCGCTCGGCGAGCGCCGGGCCGATCCGGCTGCCGCCGGCGCCATAGGAGCCGGAGATCGTGACGAGGCGGGTCACCGCGCCACCCGCTCGGCCGCCGTCACCGCGACCGGCGGCGGCGGGGGCGCGCTCTCGCGATCATCCTCGCGGTAGTGGTACTTGCCGCCGCGCAGCCACGACGCCCCGGCGGCGATCAGGCACGCGATCAGCGCGAACGTGAAGGCGACCCCCAGCGCGCTCGAGAACGGGCCGCTGATCAGCCGGGGGAAGAACGACCGGCTGGTCAGCGCCGCCGCCTGCGACGCGCTCAGCCGGTGCAGCGCGGGGCCGAGCAGCTGCTTGACCGGGTTGTAGCCGAGGAACGCGGCGAACAGCGAGGCCACGGGCGGCAGATGGGCGATGCGACCGGCCTGGGAGGCCGGCAGCCCGTGCGCCATCAGCCCGGAGCGCAGCGCCGCCGGCAGCCGGGCGGCGAGCCCGACGATCATCAGCGAGAAGAAGATGCCGATCGAGAGCACCATCGCCGAATTCTGGAAGGTCGCGGCCATCCCGGCACCCACGCCGCGCTGGCTGGGCGGCAGGCTGTTCATGATCCCCGCGCGATTCGGGGAGGCGAACAGTCCCATCCCGATCCCGTTCAGCAGAAGAACCCCCGCGAAAGCGGCATAGGAAAAATTGACGGGCAGATGCTCCAGCAGCAGGAACGAGGCGGCGGCCACCAGCATCCCGGCGGTCGCGAACGGGCGGGCGCCGTAGTGGTCCGAGAGCAGGCCCGACAGCGGACCGGCGATCAGGAAGCCCGCGGTCAGCGGCACCATGTAGATGCCCGCCCACAGCGGCGTGGTCGCGAAGCTGTAGCCGTGCTCCGGCAGCCAGACCCCCTGCAGCCAGATGATCAGCACGAACTGCAGGCCGCCGCGGCCGATCGCCGACAGCAGGCTCGCCAGGTTGCCCGCCGCGAACGCGCGGATGCGAAACAGCTGCAGGTGGAACATGGGCTGCGCCACCCGCATCTCGATCACGCAGAAGATCGCCAGCACGACGACCCCGCCGATCAGCTCGGTGAGCACCTTCGGGCTCGTCCAGCTCATCGTGTGCGTGCCGTACGGCTGGATGCCGTAGGTGATGCCGACCATCACGGCGATCAGGCCGACGGCGAAGGTGATGTTGCCGAGCCAGTCGATCCGGGCGTGCTGACGCGCGCTCAGGTCGTGCAGCTTCACGTAGGCCCAGAAGGTCCCGAACACCCCGAACGGGACGGACACCAGGAACACCAGCCGCCACTCCACGGGCGCGAGCAGCCCGCCCAGGATCAGCCCTACGAACGATCCCGCGATCGCCGCCACGCCGTTGATCCCGAGCGCGAGGCCCCGCTGGTTCTCGGGGAACGCGTCGGTGATGATCGCCCCCGAGTTCGCGAACAGCATCGCGCCGCCGATCCCCTGCCCGATCCGCATGCCGATCAGCCACAGCGCACCGGCGCCGCCCTTCAGCCAGGTCGCCGCCAAAAGCAGCGAGAACAGCGTGAACACGGCGAAGCCGAGGTTGTACATCCGCACGCGCCCGTACATGTCGCCGAGGCGGCCGAAGCTGACGACCAGCACCGCGGTCACGACGAGGAAGCCGAGGATCATCCACAGCAGGTAGTTCGTGTTGCCCGGGGTGAGCGGGTTGACGTCGATGCCGCGAAAGATGTCCGGCAGGGCGATCAGCAGGATCGACGAGTTGATCGTCGCGAGCAGCACGCCGATCGTCGTGTTCGACAGCACGACCCACTTGTAGTTCGGTCCCGGGGGCGCGGGTGGATGCCGCCGCCTGCCGCCGGGTGCCGAGGTGGCGGTCACGCCCGCGAGAACTTTTTTGATGGGACCGCTTCGCGGTCTGTCGTCAGCGCCACCGGGGCGCGCGCTGTTGCGGTCTCGCCCACCGTGTCAATGCTAGTCGCCGGGTGTCCCGGGCCCGGCCCAGCGCGTCAGGCGCGCGGCTGCACGAGCGGGCCGAGGTAGCAGCGGGCGAGCGTCGCGGCGAGCCGCTCGGCGCCGCCGGGGGCGTGCGCCGGAGCCGAGTTGACGAGGATCGTGATCAGCCGCACCCCGTCGGTGGTGATCAGCTGGCCGGTGGAGGCGAACCAGTCCGCCTCGAGGCCGAGATGCGCGACGTAGCGCGGGTAGGCGGCCGCGCCCTCGTTGTGCCAGAGCACGTTCTGGCCAAATTCGACGGATTCGCGCTCGAGCCGGTAGTAGGCCTGTGGCGCGCTGTCGAGCTCGGCGACGACGTCGAGGGTCCGTGCTCCGCCGGCCCCGCGGATCGTGAAGCGGCAGCTCGCCTCGCCGCCGTCGGCTGTGAAGGCGGTGGCGACGATCGAGGCTGCGGGGAGCGAGGCGGCTCGCGCGAGCGTGGCGCCGGCGCGCTGCGCGCACGGCGGCGCGAGGCGGGCCGCGGTGGCGCCGTCGTGATGCGCCGCGGTCGCGCTCGCGCCGCAGGCGGCTGTGATCAGCGCGAGCCCGAGCGACGGTAGGAGCGATGCGCGCGCCGGAGCGCCGAGATACGGTCGCCTCCACACCCGCCGCATCGTAGTGCGGCCGCGAGGGTCGCTGCTGCGGCCTGCGGACCGAGGCCGCCGGCAGGTCCTGCGCTGCGGCCCGTCTATGCGCGCTGAGCGAGGCGCGCGTCGTCGACGCTGGCGCCGCCCGCCGGCGGGATCCAGCGTCGCAGCGTCTCGATCAGGTGTTCGCGCCGGATCGGCTTGCTGATGTAGTCGTCCATCCCGGCTTCGAGGCAGCGCGCCCGATCGCCCGCCATGGCGTGGGCTGTCATCGCGATCACGGGCGTGTGGCGGGTCCCGTGCTCGCGGCGACGCAGCTGCGCGGTCGCGTCGTAGCCGTCCATCTCGAGCATCTCGCAGTCCATCAGGACCGCGTCGTAGCCGCGCTGCGCCAGCGCCGCCAGCGCCTGGCGTCCGTCGCTCACCACGTCGACGTTGCAGCCGCAGCGCTCCAGCGTGCGCGCGGTGACGATCTGGTTCACGGGGCTGTCCTCGGCGACCAGCACCAGGGGCGCGGTCAGCCACAGCGGGCCTGCGACGGCGCTCGCGTCGGCGGCGCCGGCGCCGGCGCCATCGTTCGTCGCGAGCGAGAGCGTGAGTGGAATCTCGATCCAGAAGGTGCTGCCGGCGCCCGGCTCGCTCTCCACGCCGATCGTGCCGCTCATCAGCTCGACCAGTTCACGGGCGATCGTGAGGCCGAGGCCGGTGCCGCCGTAGATGCGTGTCGTCGAAACATCGGCCTGCGTGAACGGCTCGAACACGGTCTCGAGGACCGTCTGTTCGATCCCGATTCCGGTGTCGGTCACCTCGATGCGGATCCGTCCTTCGCCATCCGCCCGGGGCACCCGGCTGACGCGCACGACGACCGATCCCGCGGCCGTGAACTTGACGGCGTTGGCGACGAGGTTCAGGAGAACCTGACGCACGCGACGGCCGTCGCCGCGGGCGTGCTCGGGGACGTCATCGGCGATCCTGACGTCGAGCTCGACACCCTTCGCGTCGGCGCGAAGCCGGACGGGGGCGCAGGTCTGCTCGATCGTCTCGCGCAGCGGGAAGTCGGAGATCGCCAGCTCGAGCCGGCCGGCCTCGATCTTCGAGATGTCGAGGATGTCGTCGATCAGCTCGACCATCAGCTCACCCGAGTGCGACACCTGCGTCGCGAGCGCTCGCTGGTCCTCGTCGAGATCGCTGTCGAGCAGCAGCTCGGTCATGCCGAGCACGCCGTTCATCGGCGTGCGGATCTCGTGGCTGATCGTGGCGAGAAAAGCCGATTTCGTGTTCGAGGCCTCGACCGCCGCGTCACGCGCCGCGGAAAGCTCGGCGGCCGCCCGGTTGCGCGCGGTCACATCCTTGCTGGAGGCGATGCGGCAGGCTCGCCCGCCGAGCATCACGTCGGTGCTCGTGAGCTCGACCGCGAGCACCGTGCCGTCCTTGCAGCGGTGGCGCCACGGCACGACCACCGGCAGCCCGTGTCCGGATTCGTCCTCCGCGCGCCGGAGCGCGGCGAGGAAGGGTTCCGCGTCCTCCGGCGGCACCAGGTCGGTGACGGTCAGGGCGAGAAACTCGTCGCGCGTATAGCCGTACATCGCCAGCGCCGCCCGGTTGACCGCGACCACGCAGAGCGTGCCCTGGTCGCGCACCCACATCGGCTGCGGATTGTGCTCGAAGAGCACCCGCTGCATGTGCTCGCTGGCCGCCAGCTGCTCGCGGCTCACGCGCAGAGCGCGCTCGGCCTCGACGTTCGCGGTGACGTCGCGGCTGACGCCCCAGGTGCCGACGATCTCGCCCTGTTCGTTGCGCAGCGGCAGTTTCGTCGTCTGCCTCCAGACGTCCGCGCCGTGCTCCGAGCGCTCGTGCTCCGGCTCGGCCAGCAGCGGCTCGCCGCTCTCCATCACACGCAGGTCCTCGAGGCGCGACAGCCCCGCGTCGGCGACGCCGAAAACGTCGGCGTCCGTCCTTCCGATCACCTGCTCCTTCAGCCCCGGTGCGTGCAGGCGGCGCCGCTCCGTGCCCGTCAGCCAGCCGGCGCTGACCGCGAGGTAGCGACCGTCGCGGTCCTTGAACGAGATCCGCTCGTCGCTGCACGCGAGCAGGTTGTTGACGCAGAGCGGCCCCATCCCCTCGCCGAAGACGCCGTTCGAAGCCGGATCGAGTCGCAGTTCGTCCAATGCGTAACACCGCTTGTATCGGCCGCCCGGGGTGGAGCATGAACCGGCGGGGGCGCGGCCGAAGGGCGCCGGCTCTCGATGACACCGCGCGCGCGGCCGCGCGACGAACGTGCGGGCGGCGTCGCGGCGATCGCCTTGGCCGGCGTAACGGGTGAGCCAGCGGTTCAGCAGCTCGTTGCCACAGTCGAAGGCTGCGGTGTCGTGGCGAACTGGGTGAAACGCTCGGTGCCCGTGAACCCGGCGCTCACGCCCGGTCGCGCAGTTCGCGCAGGCGCGCGACCGCGTCGCCATCAGGAGCCTCGAGCGCGTCGAGGGTCCGAGTCGCTTCTTCCTCCGTGAGAACGATGTCTCGCTGACGGCCGCGAGTCGCCCGACTTACGCGGGATGACGTCCCAGATTGTCCATGCCGGAGGAGGGGTCTGGGTTCAGCACATATGTCCATGCCGGAGGAGGGACTCGAACCCCCGACACGCGGATTATGATTCCGCTGCTCTAACCGACTGAGCTACTCCGGCGGGGATCGGCACTCTACCGAGCCGGCAGCTTCGCGCCGTGTCGCCGCGCGATCCGGGCGCCGGCGGACGGCGTGTGCGTATCGTCTCGCTCGTGGTCGTCCTGCTCGCCGTGCCGAACGTCTCCGAGGGCCGCGATCCCGAGGTGCTCGACGCGATCGCCGACGCCTTCGCGAGCGGTGCGCGCGTGCTCGACCGCCACGCGGACGCCGACCACCATCGCGCGGTCTACTCGCTCGCGGGAGCGCCCGGAACGCTCTCGCAGGGGCTGGTGGCCGGGGCGCAGGAGGCGGTGGCGAGGATCGATCTTCGCGCTCCGCGTGGCCAGCATCCGCACATCGGCGCGATCGACGTCGTGCCGCTCGTTCACGTGAGCGACGCGGAACGCGGGGCGGCGTGCGCGGAGGCGCTGCTGACGGCCGATCGGCTGGGCGGCGAGCTGCGCCTGCCCGTGTTCCTCTACGGGGCACTCGCCGGCGGTCGCACGCGCGCCGAGCTGCGTCGCGGCGGGATCGCGAACCTGGCGGCCCGCATCGCCGACGAGGAGCTGACGCCCGACTACGGCCCGCGCCGCCTGCACCCGAGCGCGGGCGCGGTGCTGGTCTGCGCGCGACCGCCGCTTGTGGCGTTCAACCTCGAGCTCGCGGCGCCCGCCCACCTCGGCACGGCCCGCGAGATCGCGGAGAGCATCCGCGAGGGCGGGCGCGAGGGCCTGCCGGGGCTGCGCGCGATCGCGATCGAGCTGGTGTCGCGCCAGCGCACCGCGCAGGTCTCGATGAACGTGGAGGATCCGCTCGCGCTGCCGCTGGCGGCGATCGTGGACGCCGTGTCGCGCCACGCCGACATCGCAGCCGCGGAAATCGTGGGGCTCACGCCACGCGCCGCGCTGGCGGGATTCCCGGCCGAGCTCGAGCTCCGCGGCTTCGACCCCGCCCGCCAGATCATCGAGAACCATCTAGATTGATAGCCAACAGATGCCCCGCGCCCCCCGCCCCCGAAAGACCAAGCACCGCGGCAACGCAGCCGGGATGATCGAGTCGCGCGGGCGCACCGGGCGCAAGCCGAGCGCAGCCGAGAAGGGCAGCTCGGGCGGCCGCGCCCGCGGCGCCCGCGAGCCGCGCAAGAACCGCTACGACTCGCCGCCGACCTGGAAGGGTTCGCTGTGGCGGGCGGCGATCGCGGCCGCCGTCGTCTACGCGGTCTCGACCCTGCTGCTGAAGCACACGACGCCGACCAAGAACCTGCTGATCGTCCCGGTGGTGCTGGCGCTCTACATGCCGATCATCTACTACACCGACCACTTCATGTACCGCCGCCAGCAGCGCAGGAAGGCCGCGCGCTGATGGGCTCGCTGGACGTCGTCACGCTCACCGTCGGACCGTTCCGCGAGAACTGCTACCTGGTGCGGCGGGCGGGTGCTGCCGAAGCCGTGATGGTCGACCCGGGAGACGAGGCCGAGCGCCTGATCGAGCAGCTCGGGCTGCTCGGTGTGTCGGTCGAGGCGATCCTGCTCACGCACACGCATGTCGACCACGTCGGCGCCGTTGCCGCGCTCGCGCGCGCCACGGGCGCGCCGGTCTACTGCCCGGCGCTCGAGCGCGAGATCCTCGCCGACATCGACGGCTCGGTCGGCTGGCTGGGCCTGAGCGGGTTCGAAAGTTACGACGCTGACGAGCTGCTCGGCGGCGGCGAACATCTCGAGCTGGCGGGCCTGGCGATCGACGTCATCTTCACGCCGGGCCACAGCCCCGGCCACCTCACCTACGCGCTGCCCGAACACGAGACGCTCGTGGTCGGCGACGTCCTCTTCCGCGGCTCGGTCGGAAGGGTCGATCTGCCGGGTGGCGACTGGGAGGCGCTGCTTGACTCGATCGCGACCCTGTTCGACGGCTACCCGCAGCAGACGCTCGTGCTACCGGGCCACGGCCCGCAGACCTCGCTCGAGGAGGAGCGCCGCAGCAACCCGTTCCTGACCGAGCTCGCCGCGCGGTGAGCAAGCTCACAGCCCCGCGTGGGACGTTCGACATCCTGCCCGAGCAGGCGAGTGTGCGCGCCGGCGTGGAGCGCACGGCGAGTGAGCTGCTCGAGCGGGCCGGCTACGGCCGTATCGAGACCCCCAGCTTTGAGGCGACCGAGCTGTTCACGCGCGGCGTCGGCGAAGCGACCGACATCGTGCGCAAGGAGATGTACAGCTTCGACGACGGCAGCGGGCGCTCGCTCACGCTGCGCCCGGAGGGCACCGCGCCGGTCTGCCGGGCCTATGTTCAACACGGCATGCACAAGCTCCCGGCGCCCGTCCGCCTCTACTACCTCTCGAGCTTCTTTCGTGCCGAACGCCCGCAGGCCGGTCGCTACCGGCAGTTCTGGCAGCTCGGACTCGAGGCGCTGGGCTCCGAGGACCCGGCGGTCGACGCCGAGACGATCGTGCTGCTCGCGACGATCCTCGCCACGCTTGGCGTGACCGGGGTGCGGCTGCGGATCTCCAGCCTGGGCAGCCCCGCGACACGCGCCGCCTACTCCGAGGACCTCGGAACCTACCTGCGCGCCAACGCGCCGCGCCTCGCCCCGGCGGTGCGCGAACGCATCGACCAGAACCCGCTGCGCGCGTTCGACTCCGACGATCCGGGCACCCGCGAGGTGATGGCGGGAGCGCCGCGGCTGCTCGACCGCCTGGAGCGCGAGGACGCCGAGCACTTCGCGGCGGTGCGCGAGCTCCTGACGCGCGCCGGCGTGGCGCACGAGATCGACCCGACGCTCGTGCGCGGCCTCGACTACTACACGCGCACGCTGTTCGAGTTCACCAGCGACGCCCTCGGTGCACAGTCCGGAGTGGCCGGGGGCGGCCGCTACGACGGCCTCGTCGAGCAGCTCGGCGGGCCGCCGACGCCGGGCATCGGCTGGGCGGCCGGGATCGAGCGGATCATGCTGGCCTCCGGCGAACATCCGGTGACCGTGGCGGCGGTCGATGTCTACGTCGCCTTCGAGGCCGGCCGCGCCGATGCCTTCGCGGCGCTGACGGCGCTCCGCGAGGCTGGGCTGGCGGTCCAGATGGAGCTCGGCGGCCGGTCGCTGAAGGGCCAGCTCAAACAGGCTGACCGTCTCGGCGCGCGCTTCTTCGCGCACGTCGAGGGCGGGTCGGTGCGGCTGCGCGACCTGCTGGCAGGCACTGAGGAGACCGTCGATGGCCGTGACCTCGTCGATCATGTGGTGCGCTCGTGATGCATCAGCCGGCGCCCAACGAGTACCGCGATCACTGGTGCGGCGAGCTGCGCGCCGGCGACGCCGGCAGCGACGTCCGCGTGGCCGGCTGGGTCCACCGCCGCCGCGACCATGGCGGACTGATCTTCATCGACCTGCGCGACCGCTCGGGCCTGCTGCAGCTCGTCTTTCATCCAGACAGCGCCCCGGCCGCCCATGCCGCCGCGCACGACCTGCGCAGCGAGGCTGTGCTCAGCGTCGCCGGCGAGATCGTGCTGCGCGGCGCGGGGACGGTCAACCCGTCGCTCGCGACCGGCGAGATCGAGCTGGCCGTTCGCGAACTGGATGTGCTCGCGACCTCGCCGACGCCGCCCTTCCCGCTCGACGAGGACGTCGGCGTGGATGAGACGCTGCGTCTGCGCCACCGCTCGCTGGATCTGCGCCGCGAGCCGATGCGTGACGCGATGGTCCTGCGCCACCGGGTGGCGCACACGATGCGCGAGGTGCTGGAGCGCCACGACTTCCTCGAGGTCGAGACGCCGATCCTGACGGCCGCGACGCCGGAGGGCGCGCGGGACTTCCTCGTGCCCTCGCGGCTCCAGCGCGGCTCCTTCTACGCGCTGCCGCAGTCGCCGCAGATCTTCAAGCAGCTGCTGATGATGGGCGGCCTCGAGCGCTACTACCAGATCGCCCGCTGCTTCCGCGACGAGGACCAGCGCGCCGATCGCCAGCTCGAGTTCACGCAGCTCGACATCGAGATGTCGTTCGTCAACGAGGAGGACGTGCTGCGCATCACCGAGGAGGTGATGAGCGCCGTCTTCGAGGCCGGCGGGTTCACGCTCGCCCCGCCGCCGTGGCCGCGGATGTGTTACGCCGAGGCGATCGGCCGCTTCGGCTCGGACCGTCCCGACACGCGATTCGGTCTCGAGCTGCACGACGTCTCGGAGCTCGTGCGAGGCTGCGAGTTCAAGGTCTTCGCCGGCGTGCTCGAGAGCGGGGGGGTGGTGCGCGCCATCAACGCCGGGGCACGCGAGCTCTCGCGCGCCGAGCAGGACGGCCTGAGCGAGTTCGTACAGCGCTACGGCGCCAGGGCGGTCGCCCCGATCGCCGTCGGCGACGGCGGCTGGCGCGGCAACCTCGCGAAGTTCTTCAGCGCCGATCAGATCGGCGCTGTCAACGCAGAGCTGGGAGCGAGTGACGGGGACCTGTTGCTGTTCGTCGCCGACCGCGCCGCGGTCGCCGCGCAGGCGCTCGGCGCGCTGCGGCTGGAGCTGGCGGAACGCTTCGGCCTGATCGACGGCGCTCGCCACGACGTGCTGTGGGTCGTGCAGTTCCCGATGTTCGAGTACGACGAGGAGGCGGGGCGCTGGAGCGCGATGCATCACCCCTTCACCGCGCCGGCGCCGGCCGAGGGCTCGACCGAGCTCGACTTCGCGCAGCCCGGCCTGCTGCGCTCGCGCGCGTACGACCTGGTCGTCGACGGCGCCGAGCTGGGTGGCGGCTCGATTCGAACGCACACGCCCGAGATCCAGCAGCGCGTGTTCGAGGCGATCGGCCTCAGCGACGCGGAGGCGCAGGCGCGCTTCGGCTTCCTGCTCGACGCGCTGCGCTACGGCGCGCCGCCACACGGCGGCATCGCCCTGGGGATCGACCGGATCGTTGCGATGATCGCGGGTCGCGAGTCGATCCGCGATGTGATCGCGTTCCCCAAGACCGCGAGCGGATCCGATCCGCTGACCGGCGCGCCGGCGCCGGTCGACGCACACACGCTGCGCGAGCTGGGTCTGCGGCCGGCGTAGCGGGCCGCGCGGGCGTGCCGGGAGGCGGCGCGCGGCGCGCGGGCCGGGTGCGCCGGGCGGCCGCTCCTCAGCCGCTGCCGAGCTGCACCGCCTTGACCACCAGCAGCACCACCGAGACGACGAGGTAGCCGCGCAGCCCCAGCATCGCGGCCTTGCGGCCGGATGACCAGACGGCGGGTTCGAGGAACGTCAGTTGCGGCATCGTCCACTGCGCCTTCGGGACGGTTGGGCCCTCGTCGATCACCGTCACCTCGCCGCCGCCGCGGCCGCTGCGGAGTGTCCAGGCGCCGAACGCCAGCAGCGCCGCCGCGAACGCCCCTCCACCGACCAGCGCGAACTGCGTGACATTCACCCTGGGAAAGACGGTGGTCGCCATCAGGATCAGCGAGAGCAGGACGAGCACCGCGACGATCACGGTCGCCAGGATGTTCAGCCAGGTCGGGTTGCGCCACGGTCCGAGCACCGCGCGGTCGTTGCACAACAGCAGCAGGAACACCGTCGCGCTCGGGAGCAGCACACCGGCCAGCGCCTGAACCGAGGTCGTGATCACGCCGAGCGGGGCCCCCGGGATCAGCACGATCGCGGCGGCGCCCGCGATCAGGCCGGCGAAGATCAGGTAGAAGGACTTGGCATCCGAGAAGCTGCGGTGCAGCGAGCTCTTCGTGCCGAACATGTCGCCGAAGGCGTAGCTCGTCGAGAGCGTCAGCGCGGCGGCGCCGATCAGCGAGGCGTTCAACAGGACGAGCGCAAAGAACGCTCCGCCAACCGATCCCAGCTCGAGCTTGAGCCCGTTCGCGGTGCCGAGCGCGTTCGTGAAGTGGCCGTATAGCGGGGTGCCCTTGAACGCGAACGCCGAGACCGCGATCAGCGCGCCGGCGCCGATCACCACGACGACCGCGCCGATCCACGTGTCGAGGCGCTCGTAGTTGATCCAGCGCGGAGTGATCCGCTTGTCGATCACGTTGGATTGCTGAAAGAACAGCTGCCACGGAGCGACGGTCGTGCCGACGATCGCGATGATCAGCAGGACCGAGGTCGAGTTGGCGCCGCCGGCGATCGAGGGGACGAAGAAGTCATGCGCGACCGGGCCGATCTTCGGATGCGCCATGAAGAACAGCGGGATCGCCAGGAGGTTGGCGAACACGAACACGAACATCACGCGTTCCCAGCGGCGGAAGCTGCCGCTGGCGGTGATCGCGACGAGCAGTACGGCGGCGATCGGCACGGACACGAAGGCGGAGATCCCGAAGTAGGAAAGCGCGAGGCTGACGCCGATGAACTCGGTGACGATCGTCAGGAAGTTCAGCAGGAACAGGTCGCCGACCGAGAACCAGCCCCAGAAGCGCCCGAACCGCTCGTTGATCAGGCGTGCGTGCCCGACGCCTGTCACGGCGCCGAGGCGGACGACCATCTCCTGGTTGACGATCAGCACCGGGATCAGCAGCAGCAGCACCCACAGCAGGCTCGTGCCGTAGTTCTGGCCGGCCTGGGAGTAGGTGGCGACGCCGCCCGCGTCGTTGTCGCCGACCATCACGATCAGGCCCGGGCCGACGATCGCCAACAGCGCCAGCGCCCGCGCGCGCCAGCTGCGCCGCACCCCGGTGTCGTGCTGGCCGATCGTCCCGAAGGCGCCCTGGATATCGCCGACATGGGCGCTGTCGAGCACGGCGCGCTCGCGCTCGGGCGTTGCCGTCATCCTGCTCACCTCCTTTCCGGGTCCGCTCCGTGGGTCGCGGGGCGGGCGCCGTGGAGGTCCCTCAGCCGGATGTCAGGTGCTGACTCCAGGTGGGGACGCCGCAGCGCAGCGCCACGCGACCGCTACTTCGCGGGGGTTCGCCGTCTTCGTATCTGCTGGGGTCGTCCACGGTGTGAAGGTCCTGTCAAGTGCCCGATCCGGGCAGCAAGAGTCTACTCGCGAGCGAGCCCGTAGCGGCGCCGCCATTGCTCGGGCAGGGTCAGCTCGAGGATGTCGTCGACCGAGACGACGCCGATCGGCCGGGCGTCGGCATCGACGACCGGAAGGGTGATCAGGTTGTAGTCGGTCATCAACCTCGCGACCTCCGGGATCTCGGCCTCGGCGCCGACCGAGGGGGCGCTCGCGTCGGCGAGCGCGTCGAGCGCCTGGTCCGGTGAGGCGTGGATCAGCTGGCCGGTGGTGACAAGTCCGCTGAGCACGCCGCCGGCGTCTGTCAGCAGGATCGCGTGCAGGCTGTCCGCGGCGACGTCGTGCGCACGGGCGGCGGCGATCGCCGTCGCGACCGTGGCGTCGCGAGGCACCGCGACGAAGTCCGGGCTCATCACGCCGCCCGCGGTCGACGGGTTGTAACCGAGCAGACCCTTGATCTTGCGTTGCTTGGCAAGCGGCATCAGGTCCAGCACCGGTAGCCGTCGCTCCTGCTTGATTTCGAGCAGCAGATCGGCGGCGTCGTCGCTCGCCATTCGCGCGAGCACCGCCGCGACCTCGCGGTCCGAGCGCTGATCGAGGAACTCGAGCTGGTGCTCGTCATCGAGCTCCTCGAAGACATCGGCCTCGAGCTCCTTGTCCTGCCCGACAGCCTCCAGGATCTCCTCCCCCTCCTCGTGGCTCGCGGCCTCGACCAGATCGGCGATCTGCGCCGGATGCAGCGACGCGATCCGCCGGTGGGCCAGCCGCAGGCGCGACGTCGGCACGTGCCCGACGAACGGTTCGAGCTGCGGCCACGGGACGAACGCCGGATGGGCGTCCTGATCTTCGCGCAGACGATGCGGCAGCAGCCGCCGCACGCGCGCGCCAAGGCTGGGGTCGATGCCCGCGACCCGCCAGGCGCCTTCCTGGTGTGTCAGCTCGACCTCACCGGCGCGCACGAGCCGCGCGGTGTTGACGTTGATCAGGCTGCGTCCGAGCACGTCCGAGCGCAGCAGGATCTCGCCGGGCCGCCGTTCGAACTGGGCCAGGTTCAGTTTCGTCGTCGAGGTGTGGGCGCCGCCCGGCTCCAGGCGCGCAATGGCGTTCGCGGGGACGAACAGCAGGCGGCCGCCGATCGCGGCGCGAAGCCCGATCACCGGCGGCAGCGGGTCCGCGAGGTCGAGTCGCGCCACGAGGTCGTCCACGCGGCCAAGCCGCTCACCGGACGAGTCGAGCAGCGGGCTCCCCGCGAGCGAGGAGAGGTGGAGAACGCCGTCAGGCATCGCCGTGCGCAACAGAGTAGTGGGTCGCGGGGTCGAACTGGTGTCGATCCCTGTGTCGCCGCCATGCCGCGCGGCGCGGGGCACAACGCCCGGCCGCGCATGCCGTGTCCGTCAGCTACCCGGCGGGACGATCGTGAAGCGAAGTGACACCGGCGCCGACGGATGGCCGGTGAGGCCGGTCGCGCTCAGCTCCACGGCGTAGGTCCCGGCGGGGAGCCGGCCGAGCGACGTCTTGCCACCGAAGGCCAGCGCGTTGCCGCCGGCCTGCGCCCGGATCGTCAGCGTGCCGGCGGAGAGACTGCGCGTGCAGCGCTGCGCCCTGGGTGCGGCCAGCGCCGGCGATACGCAGCGTCCACCGGCCTTGCGCCCGCCGGTCAGGCGGGCGAAGCTGAGTTCGACCTGCGCGGCCTGGTCGAGCGAGAAGGAGAAGGTGGTGCCCAGCGGCAGGCGCGAGCGACGGGCCTTGCGCTCGAGCCATCTCGCCGCCGTCTCGTTCAGGCCGCTGATCGTCGGGCGCACCGCAACGATCGTGTAACTGGCGGTGAGCGCCGAGCTGACGCCGTTGCTGTCGGTGGCGATGACCGTGAAGCTGTGCGGGCCGGGAGCGGTGGTGGCGATCGAGGTGCCCGCGGCGTCCGGTCCCGTGCAGCTGGCGAGCGTCGCCGGCGCGCTCGCCGCGCAGCTGAAGGCGGCCGTCAGCGACTGTCCCCGCGCATAGACGCCACCGGCGGCGGGAGCGCCGATCGCAATCGTCGGCGGAGCGATGACGCTGTAGGTGGCGATCGTCGTAGTGGCGAAGCCGTTCGCGTCGGTGCTGGTGACGGCGAACTGGTGCACACCGACCGTGGAGGTGTTGATCGCCGCACCGTTGGCGACCGGCGCGGTGCAGCCGTTCGCGCCCGAGACGGAGGCGGCGCAGGCGTATGAGGCGATCACGCGTTCGCCCTCGGTGTAGGTCGCGCCGGATTGCGGGGAGCCGATCGCCTCGGTTGGCGCGTAGGCGAAGACGTCACCGGGGTTGGGCGGGCTCGCCCCCGCGAGGCCCGTGACCCGCACGTCGACCGATCCGGAACCCGCGGGGACCGTCGCGACCAGTTGCGTGGAGCTGAGGTCGGTTACCGACGAGGCGACTTCACCGCCGAACCAGACGGCGGTGTAAGGCGTGAAGCCGCTGCCGTCGACCGTGACCGTCGATCCCGGTCGCGCCTCGCCGCCCTGCAGCCCGGTGACCACCGGCTGCGCACCGATCGGCGTCGCGCTGGCGGCGCACAGTTGCGGCACGAGCCCGGTCGAGGATCCGTTGTCGGCGATCGGCGTGCCCAGTCCGGTCACCATGTCGTAGCCGGGGGTGGCGGGGTAGGCGCCGTAGGGGACGGTGCCGTTGAAGTAGCCGCTGTTGTCGCCGACCGTGACGTCGTTGAACGCGTCGGCGTGCTCGTCGCCGGCGGCGATCTCGTAGAGCAGAGGGTTCAGGAAGCCGAGCGGTGGCCCGGCCGTGCAGCCGCTGACCGCGCTGTCGCCCGCGAGCGGGGAGTCGGCGAGCGCCGCCACCGCCGCCCAGACCGGTGCAGACGAGCTGGTTCCGCCAAAGGCGGTCCACGCGCCCTGGAAGTACGTCACGTAGCCGGTCTCGGTCGAGCCGTTCGCGGCCACGTCGGGCACCTCACGGCAGTACCGCGAGGTCTGGCCGCACGGTGCCCCGCTGGAGTAGCTGTTGAGCACCCCCGGGACCCCCGCGTCGATCTGGTAGGACGGCATCGCCCAGAGCGTCGAGATGCCGCCGCCGCTCGCGCCCCAGTAGATGCGGTTCCAGGAGGTCTCGCTCGGCGGTGGCCCGATCGCGTTGAGGTTCGTTCCGCCGACGGCTGTGGCGAGCGGCTGGCTTGCCGGATCGTCAACGGCCAGCAGGGGCGCGTTGGGGTCACCCTGTTGCGCGATGTTGTTGAGGTTGTTGTTCCACTCGCTGGCGCAGGACTCCGCGCCCCGGTCTCCCGTCGATGCGATGAAGCTCTCGCCCTGCGCCGCCGCCTCCTCGAGCAGTGTCTTCTCGCTCTGCGCAGCGGAGATGTCCTCCTGCTCGCACTCGCCCCACGAGTCGCTGATCACCTGAGCGTTGTCGGCCGCGACGATCCTGGCCAGGGTGTCGTAGCGCCCCATCAGCGTGTCGGGTCCCTGGTAGAGGTCGACGTTGGCCTCCGGCGCGAGCCCGATCAGGTCCTGCAGGTCGACCGCCGACTCGGCGGTCGAGATCTTGCTGCCGCCGCCGTCGACCAGCGGCTCGATCGTGATCTGGGCATTTGTGCCGTAGCACTGCTGGAATGTGGCGAGGTCGGTCGCCTCATCGGCCGAGCTCGCGTAGCTGTCGAGCTCGAGCAGTGCGACGGTCACGCCCTGGCCGAAATCGCCGTCGGCGTAGAGGTCGTCCATGCCGTACGCCTTGCCGATCTGGTCGATCGTGTAGACGTTCGAGTGGAGAGCCTCGAAGCCGCTGGCGCCCTGGCAGGGTGCCGGGCCGGCGCCGTTCGGGAACGATTGATCCGCCGCGGCGCGCGCGCGCGGCTTCCCCGCCCGTCTCGGTGCCGGCTTCAGCAGTGGGCGCACGAGGCCCTGCGGCTGTGCTTGCGGCACGTTGTCCAGGCCCAGCACGTTCTGCACGACCTTCCCGAGCACCGCCGGCATGCGCGGCGCCGCGGTGTTGGCGTAGAGGCGAACGCCTGAGTGCGTCCGGTAGCTGCGCAGATCGACGTCGAACGCGCGTGAGGCCTGTGACACGGTTGCCGAAACGGGGATCGAGAGCCCATTCGCGGCCAGCGTCCCTGGCTGCAGACCCTCGGCGCGCAGCGTGCTTCGGAGGGTCGCGACGCCGGCGGGGTCGGCGCCGAAGCGCGCGGCGAACTCGCCGACGGTCAGGTAGTGGTGGTAGCTCGTCGAGCCCGGGGTCGTCACCGCCGACACGAGCGCCGCGAGACCCGCGGGGTCGCGCGACTTCAGCACAACGGTCAGCGCGAGGCGGGTCCTCGGCGCGACGGCGCCGATCGCCGCAGCATCGGCGAGCGCCGGCGGCCGCGCGCCGACGACGACGCTGGACGGCGCGTCACTGGCGCCGGCGCTGACGGCGAGGCCGATCAGCGCCAGCGACGCCGCGAGCGCGGCACGCCGAAAATCGCGCAGAACGCGGTTGGCCCGTTTGCTCGGTCTAAGCCACATCAATTCAAGATACGGCTCCGCGACGGCGACGCAAGGGGGAAAACGTCGCCATACTCGTTAGAAATGGCCCTGCGCGAGCACCTGGAGCGCCCGCACGGACGCGGCTCGCTGCCCGAGGGAGGCTACACCGGAGCGGCCGGCGGCGCGACGTGCGGCGATCTGGTGCGCATCTCGGTGGCGCTCGAGCGCGACACCGTCGCGGCCGCCGCGTTCGATGCTCGTGGCTGCGGCAGCGCGATCGGCGCCGCGAGCGCCGCCGTGGCGCTGGTGGAGGGCCGGCCGCTGCTGGACGCGGCGCGTGTCGGAGCCGATCAGATCGCGCGCGAGCTGGGCGGTCTGTCGCCGCCGAAACGGCACGCGGCCGAACTGGCGGCGGACGCGCTGCACCGCGCGCTTGGCGCCGCGGCCCGCGCCCAGGCCGCGCTCGCGCCGGCGCCCGGGCGGCTGCTCGTGGCGATGAGCGGCGGTGTTGACAGCGCCGTGGCGGCGGTGCTCGCCGGCTCGCGTGCCGTGGCCGTCACGCTCGAGCTGTGGACCGACTCCGAGAACGACGGCGAACGCAGCTGCTGCTCGCCGCAGGCGGTTCGCGGCGCGCGTGCGCTGGCCCATCGGCTCGGCCTGCCGCACCTCTCGCTCGACCTGCGCGCGGAGTTCCGTGCCGGCGTCGTCGAGCCGTGGCTCGCGCAGCACGCCGCGGGCGCGACGCCGAACCCGTGCGTTCGCTGCAACGGCGAGGTGCGGCTCGACGCGATGCTCGAGCTCGCCGGGCGGCTCGGCGCCGAGGCGCTGGTGACCGGCCACTACGCGCGCACCGGCGGCGGACTGCTGCGCGTCGCGGCCGACACGGACAAGGATCAGAGCTACATGCTCGCCGCGCTGGATCCGGCGGCGCTGCGGCGCATTCGCTTTCCGCTCGGTGAGCTTCGCAAGCCGCAGGTGCGGGCGCTCGCGCGCCGGGTGGGGCTGGCGGTCGCCGAGAAGCCCGACTCACAGGATCTGTGCTTCCTCGCCGGAACGCGCCGCGGGGCCTTCCTCGCCCGCCACGGCGCACTCGGTGAGCGCCCCGGGGCGATCGTCGACGCCGATGGCCGCCGGATCGGCTCCCATCGCGGCGTCCACGGCTTCACCGTGGGGCAGCGTCGCGGTCTCGGCATCGGCGGCGGCACGCCCCTGTACGTGCTGGCGACGGATGCAGATGCGGCCAGCGTGACGGTCGGCACCCGAGCGCAACTCGCGACCCACACGGTGACGCTCCGCGACGCCGTTCTGCACCGGACGGACTTCGATCGCGTGCGGCTACGCTACCGCCAGCTCCCGCTGCCCTGCACACCGCGGCACACCGACGGCGGCGGACTCGAGCTCGCGCTGGCGGCGCCGGCCTACGGCGTCGCGCCCGGGCAGCTCGCGTGCCTGATGGATGGCGAGCTGATCGTCGGTCACGCGACGATCGCGCGAGCGGCGGTGCGGAGCACCCGAAGCGCCTCCGGCGACCGGGGCGAACAGCCGCGGCCTCGGTAATCTCGGGTCCATGACGTCGGACGAGATTCGCGAGCGCTTCCTGGCGTTCTTCGCCGAGCGCGGACATCTGCGCGTGCCGAGCGCATCGCTTGTGCCCGCCTCGAACGACCCCTCGGCGCTCTTTACGGTGGCCGGGATGCACCCGCTCAAACCCTACTTCCTCGGCCAGGAACGCCCGCCGGCGACCCGTTTGACGAGTTGCCAGAAGGTCTTCCGGACGGTCGACCTCGATGTCGTCGGCACGACAGCCCGCCATCTGACGTTCTTCGAGATGCTCGGCAACTTCTCGCTCGGCGACTACTTCAAGACCGAGGCGGTCGAGTTCGCATGGGAGCTCTCACGCGACGGCTACGGCTTTGCCGCCGAGGACATCTGGATCACGGTCTTCGAGGGCGACGAGGCGCTCGGGCTGGGCCCGGATGAGGAGGCGATCGAGGCCTGGCTGGCCGTCGGGGTCCCGCGCGAGCGGATCGTCGCCTGCCCGCGCAGCGAGAACTTCTGGCAGGCCGGGCCGACCGGGCCGTGCGGTCCCTGCTCGGAGCTCTACCTCGATCGCGGGCTTGCGTTCGGCAGCGCCGATGACCTTCCCGGCGGCGAGAACGCTCGCTTCCTCGAATACTGGAACCTCGTCTTCATGCAGTACGACCAGCAGCCGCCGGACACGCTGACGCCGCTGCCGGCGCGCAACATCGACACGGGGCTCGGGCTGAACCGGATGGCGGCGATCCTCCAGGACGTCCCGTCGGTGTTCGAGACGGACCAGTTCAGGCCGCTGATCGAGCTGGGCGAGAGCCTTTCCGGGCGAAGCTATGGCAGCGACGAGACGGCCGATCGCAGCCTGCGGGTGCTCGCGGACCACGCGCGGGGGATGACCTTCCTGGTCGCCGACGGCGTCGTGCCCTCGAACAACGAGCGCGGCTATGTCCTGCGCCGTGTGATGCGCCGCGCCGTGCTGCACGGGCGCTCGCTCGGCTTCGAGCCGGGGTTCCTCGTGCGCTACGGCGAACTGGTGCGTGAGTTGATGGGCGGTGCCTACCCCGAGCTGAACGAGCACCGCGAGCAGATCGACGTCTGGCTCGCCTCGGAGGAGGAGCACTTCGGGCACACCCTCGAGCAGGGTCTCGTGGTGCTGCGCGAGCTGATCGAGCGTGCGCGCGAGGGCGACGATGTCGTGAACGGCGAGGACGCCTTCCGCCTGCACGACACCTTCGGCTTCCCGATCGAGCTGACTCGTGAACTCGTCGCGCAGGACGGGCTGAGCGTCGATCTGCCCGGGTTCGACGCGCTGATGTCAGAGCAGCGCGAGCGCAGCCGGATCGGTGAGGGGGGCGGCGAGCAGACGCTCGCGGGACGCGAGCGGGCGAGCGCCTTCGCCGGCGCGGCGGGCTTCACGACGCGCTTCGTCGGCTACGAGACGACCGAGCAGGCGACGACGGTCGGAGCGCTCGAGCGCAGCGACGGCCGCGTGCTGGTGAAGCTCGCGGACTCCCCGTTCTACGCCGCCGGTGGCGGCCAGATCTCCGACGTGGGCGTGATCGAGTGTGCGGAAGGCGACTGCCGCGCGCGCGTGGCCGAGGTCGTACGCCTCGGCGACGACCAGGCGATCTACGCGGTGCTGGACGAGGGGGATCTGCACGAGGGGGAGCGCGTCCACGCGCGGGTCGACCGTCTGACCCGGCACGCAACCGAGTGCAACCACACGGCGACGCATCTGCTGCATGCGGCACTGCGCGCACGGCTCGGCAGCCATGTGCGCCAGGCCGGCTCCTACGTCGGCCCGGACAAGCTGCGCTTCGACTTCAACCACGGGCAGGCGATGTCGGCGGCGGAGTTGCGTGACGTCGAGGACCAGATCAACGCGTGGATCGTCGAGAACCACCCGGTGCGCCCGATCACCACGACGCTCCAGGAGGCGCGGGCATTGGGGGCGATGGCGCTCTTCGACGAGAAGTACGGCGAGGTCGTGCGCATGGTCGAGATCGGCGACGGCGAGTTCTCGCGCGAGCTGTGCGGCGGAACGCACGTGCGCTCGACCGCGGAGATCGGTGTCGTGCGCCTGCTCGGCGAGACCTCCAGCGCCGCCAATGTGCGCCGGATTGAGGCACTCAGCGGGCCGGCGGCGATCGCGGCGCTGCGCAGCCGCGGCGACGCGCTCGAGCAGATCGCAGGCGTGTTGCGGACGACGCCGGACGAGGCGCCCGGCGTGGTGGCGGCGCGCGAGGCGGAGCGGCGCGCGCTGGAGAAGGCGGCACGGACCGCCGCACCCGACGACGCGGTCGACGCCGGCGCGCTGGCCGGGTCCGCCGAGCTGATCGGCGACGTGCCGGCGGTCCTCGCCACGGTTGCGTTGGCCGATGCCAGGACGCTCCCCGACGTCGTCGACCGCGTCCGCGGCAGGCTCGGCGCCGACGGTGTGATCGTCCTGGTGAGCGTCGCCGACGAGCGTGCCAACGTCGTCGTCAGCGTCGCGCCGGCGATCGTGGCGCGCGGCGTGCGCGCCGGCGAGATCGCGAAGATCGCGGCGGCGCCGCTCGGTGGTGGCGGCGGCGGGCGCGACACGCTCGCACAGGCCGGCGGCGGGCGGGTCGAGAACGTGGAGGCGGCGCTGGACGCGGCCCGCGCGGCGATCGCCGACGCCCTCGGGCGGTGACCGCCGCTTGCGTGTCCTCGCGCTCGACTACGGCAGCGCGCGCACCGGCGTCGCGGTCTGCGATCCGACCGAGACGGTCGTGACGCCGGTTGAGCCGGTGCTGCGCGCCGGCACGCGGGCGGGGATCGGAGCGCTGGCGGCGCTCGTCGCGGAGCGCGGCGTGGCGGCCGTCGTGGTCGGCCTGCCGCTCTCGCTGAGTGGGGGTGAGACATCCCAGACGGCCGAGGCGCGGGCCTTCGCCGAACGGCTCGCCGGGCGACTCGGCGCGGACGTTCCGGTGGTGCTGCACGACGAGCGCCTAACGACGCGGCTCGCGCAGCGCGACCCGCCCGCGCGCGCGAGCGAGGACTCGCGTGCCGCTGCGCACCTGCTCGAGGACTGGCTGGCGCGCCGTCACGGCGACGCTCCCCTTCCATCGCTCCCGCGCGATGAGTGACGAACCGGACGACGTCGTCGAGCTGCGCGCCGGCGACCCGAGCGGCCCGGGCGTCCCCGGCGACCCGGGCGGCCCGGGCGGCCCGCGCGACTCGGGCGGCCCGCGCGGCGGCGGCGCGGGCCACGGCGGCGACTCAGCCAGGGCGCGACGCCCGACGGCGCGCCGCCGGCACCCCCCGGCGCGCTACCGGCGCCGTCGCGTGACGCTGCTGCTCGCCCTCGTTGTCGTGGCGTTCGCCGCGTGGTTCGCAATCGAGCTGTTCCAGCCCTTCGCCGGACCGGGGACGGGCGTCGTCACCGTCGTCATCCCGGCCGGCGCGAATGCGAGCCAGATCGGCGACGAGCTCGCCGCGCGCGGGGTGGTCTCCTCGTCGTTCTTCTTCAGCCTGCGCGCGAGGCTCGACGGCGACGGCCCGAAGCTTCGGCACGGCGTCGTGACGCTCCGCCACGGCATGAGCTACGCCGCGGCCCTGTCCGTCCTGACCACCGCCCCTGCCGTCACGCAGCTCGAGGTGCGGATCCCGGAGGGCCTGACACGGCGGCAGATCGCCGCGATCGCCGCCGCCGACCGCCTGGGTGGGAGCTACCTGATCGCCTCGCGTCCGGCGAACGCGGGACTGGACCCGCGCGATTACGGCGCCCCCGCCAGCGTGCACACGCTCGAGGGCTTCCTCTTTCCCGCGACCTACTTCAGCTTCGCGCACGAGAACGTGGCGCACCTGGTCGCGCAGCAGGTCGCGGCGTTCCACCAGAACTTCGACCAGCTCAGCTTCGCCAGGGCCACCGCTGCCCACCTCACGCGCTACGACGTGCTGATCATCGCGTCGATGATCGAGCGCGAGGCGCAGGTGCCGTCGGACCGCCCGCTCGTCGCCGCGGTGATCTACAACCGCCTGGCGGCCGGCATGACGCTCGGTATCGACGCGACGCTGCGTTACGCGCTGAACGACTACGACAAGCCGCTGACCGCCTCCCAGCTGGCGCTTGACACGCCGTACAACACGCGGCTGCACCGCGGCCTGCCGCCGACGCCGATCAGCAACCCGGGGCTCGCGTCGATGGTCGCGGCGACGCATCCGGCGGCGGTCCCCTACCTCTACTACGTGGACAAGCCGAACAGCTGCGGCGAGCTGGCGTTCGCGACCAGCTACGCGCAGTTCGAGGCCGACGTGGCGGCGTACAACGCGGCGCGCAACGCGGCGGGGGGCCGCGCGCCGACGAAATGTCCGTGAGCGACGCGCCCGCGCGCGCGCCCGGGCGGCTGGGCGTGCTTGGCTGGCCGGTCGCCCACAGCCGCTCGCCCCAGATGCACCGGGCCGCCTTCGCGCAGCTCGGGTTGCGGGGCTGGAGCTACCAGCGGCTGCCCGCGCCGCCCGAGCTGTTCGCCGAGATCGTGCGCGCGCTCGGCCCCGCCGGGTTCGTCGGCGCGAACGTGACCCTGCCGCACAAGCCGGCGGCGCTCGCGCTCGCGGACAGCGCCACGCCCACGGCGCGCGAGATCGGCGCGGCGAACACGTTGAGCTTCCTGCCCGACGGGACGATCGCCGCGGAGAACACAGACGCGCCGGGGCTGATGGCGGCGATCGGGCGCGACGTCGACGGCGCCGGCGCCGTCGTGCTCGGCGCCGGCGGCACCGCGCGCGCCGCCGCCTGGGCGCTGCGCGAGGCGGGAGCCTCGGTTTCCGTGTGGAACCGCCACGCCGCGGGCGCAAGCGCGCTTGCAGCGGAGCTCGGCGTCAGCGCGATCGAGCGTCCACGGCCCGCCGAGCTGCTCGTCAACGCCACGACCGTCGGTATGGACGAACGTAGAAGTCTCGAAGAAGTCCTAAGCACCCTGGCGCTGGATTCCGATGTACTCGGCAGGTATGAGCAGGTCGTCGATTTCGCCTATTCGAGGAGCCCGACCGCGCTGTTGGGTGCGGCGCGGGCGCTCGGCGTCCCGGCGCTCGTCGATGGACTGGACATTCTCGCCGCCCAGGGCGGCCTGTCGTTCGAGCTCTGGACCGGCCGACCGGCGCCGCTCACGGTGATGCGCCAAGCTGCCGACGTGGGCTGAGATGCCTGCCGACACCAACGCGCACCTGCGCGCCGTGCCCGTCGCCGAACAGGCGCCGAGCCTCGTCGGCGCGAATGGCGTACGGCCTCCGAGCCGTCGCGGCGGCGCGCCGCGTTCGCTGACCGAGGTGATCGTCGAGCTCGGGCTGTGCTCGCGCGAGCAGGTGCTGGAGGCGATCGAGATCGCCGCGGCGAGCGGCACGAGCGCCGATCGCGTGCTGCTCGATCGCGGCGCGCTCAGCCCGGAGGGCGTCGCCGTCGCGCTGGCGGAGCGCCACGGGCTGGACTATGTGGATCTGAGCGTCTTCAACGTCGACATGGCCGCCGCGCATCTCGTCACCAGCCACGTGGCCAAGCGCCACGACGCGTTGCCGATCGCGATGGTCGGCGACCGCGCGCTGCTCGTGGCGATGTCGGACCCGGCGAACGTCCACGCGGTGGACGACATCGCGATCCTCACCGGCTACCAGATCCGCGTGGCGGTCACGACCAGCGAGGACATCTCGAACGTCGTCGCGCGCCTCGTGCGGGTCGGCGAGGTCGTCCAGGACACCGGCGACGACGGTGCTGCCGGTGGCGGCGAGGAGGCGACGGTCGTCGAGCTGCACGAGACCGCCGACGACGCCCCGGTCGTCCGGCTCGTCCACCAGCTCGTCGCACAGGCCGTTGAAACGGGCGCCTCCGACCTGCACCTCACGCCCGACGGCGAGGACCTGTGCGTGCGCTTTCGTGTCGACGGCGTGCTGCGCGACATCACCACGGTGCCGCGGCGGTTCGCCGCCGGCGTGGTGTCGCGGATGAAGATCATGGCCGAGCTGGACATCGCCGAGCGCCGGGTGCCCCAGGACGGCCGCGTCGGCCTGACCGTCGACGGCCACCGCGTCGATCTGCGCGTCGTGACCGTGCCCACCGTCCGGGGCGAGGGCGTCGTCATGCGCATCCTCGACAAGGAAGCCGTTGTCATGGACCTGGGCGAGCTGGGCATGGCCGAGGCTGAGCTGGCCCGCTTTCACCGGGCCTACACGCAGTCGCACGGCGCCGTGCTGGTGACCGGCCCGACGGGCTCCGGCAAGTCGACGACGCTCTATGCGGCGCTCGAGGACGTCAACACGCGCGACAAGCACATCGTGACGATCGAGGACCCGGTCGAGTACCAGATCGACGGGATCACGCAGATTCAGGTCAACGCCCGCGCGGGCCTTCAATTCTCGACCGGGCTCAGGGCGATCGTGCGGGCCGACCCAGACGTGATCATGGTTGGCGAGATCCGCGACCGCGAGACCGCGCAGATCGCGATCGAGGCTGCGCTGACGGGGCACCTCGTGCTCTCGACGCTGCACACCAACGACGCCGCCACCTCGATCACGCGCCTGATCGAGATGGGGATCGAGCCCTTCCTGGTGGCCTCCGCGCTCGACTGCGTGGTCGCCCAGCGACTGGTGCGCGTGCTGTGTCCCCACTGCAAGCGCCGGGTGATCCTGCCGATGGCGACGCTGCGGGAGTACGGCTACGCGGCCGGCTTCGACGTCGAGGGTTACGAGCCGGTCGGCTGCAAGCACTGTGGCGGGCTCGGTTACCGCGGGCGCACGGGGATCTACGAGGTGATGACGATCAGTCCCGAGATTCGCGCGCTCGCGCTCGAGCGCCGCTCTGCCGATGAGATCCTCGAAATGGCGGTTCTGCAGGGAATGCACCGGCTGAAGGACGACGGCCTCGACAGGGTGAAGCAGGGCCGCACGTCGATGGCCGAGATCGCTCGCGTCGTCAACGCCGGCACCGACGCGGATTGAGGAAAGGCTTCGATCCGCCAACGCGTGCCGGGCTTCGCCACAGACGTTGTGTTGGTTCAGTCCTGAAGAGCTACTGCCGATAGGAGCCTGAGAGAGCCCGTGTCAATCGAGTACTCAGAAATTCTGCTCGAGGTCGTCGACCGCAATGCGTCCGACCTCCACCTGACGGCCGGCGCGCCGCCGATGCTGCGCCAGCGCGGACGGCTGCTCGCGCTCGACAACTACCCCAAGCTCACGCCGGAGGACACGCGCGAGTTCATCTACTCGATCCTCACGACCGAGCAGAGGCGTCGTCTCGAGACCGATCTCCAGCTCGACTTCGCCTACGTCGTCCCGGGCCGCGCGCGATTCCGCGTCAACGCGTACTTCCAGCGCAGCGCGGTGGCGGCGGCATTCCGCCTGATTCCCTCGCAGATCGTCCCGATCGACGCGCTCGGCCTGCCGCCGATCGTGCACGAGCTGACGCGCCGGCCGCGCGGCCTCGTGCTCGTGACCGGACCGACCGGCTCCGGCAAGTCGACGTCGCTCGCCGCGATGATCGACGAGATCAACCAGACGCGCGAGGAGCACATCATCACGATCGAGGACCCGATCGAGTTCGTCCACGCGCACAAGCGCTGCGTGATCAACCAGCGCGAACTGGGCAACGACGCGACCAGCTTCGCCGCGGCGCTGAAGGCCGCGCTGCGCCAGGACCCGGACGTGATCCTGGTCGGAGAGATGCGCGACCTCGACACGATCAGCACCGCGCTGACCGCTGCCGAGACGGGGCATCTGGTGTTCGCCACGCTGCACACCCAGGACGCGCCGCAGACGATCGACCGCGTGATCGACGTCTTCCCGGCGGAGCAGCAGTCGCAGATCAGGGTGCAGCTGTCGGTGACCCTCCAGGGTGTCATCACGCAGCAGCTCCTGCCGACCGCGGACGGCGCCGGACGCTGCGCCGCGTGCGAGGTGCTCGTGCCGACGTCCGCTGTACGCAACCTGATCCGCGAAGGCAAGATCCACCAGATCCCGTCCGTGATCCAGACCGGCGCCGCGCAGGGCATGCAGTCGATGGACTCCGCGCTCGCGACGCTCGTGCGTGCGGGCCGCATCACCCAGGACCTCGCCCAGTCGCGCTCGTCCGCCCCCGATGAGCTGCGCCGTCTGCTCGGCGGCGTCGCGCTGGTCGCGTGAGCACCTACGTCTTCAAAGCGATGGACGTCGCCGGCGCGCCGCTGCGCGGTCAGGTCGACGCCGAGAGCAAGCAGGCTGTCTCCGACCAGCTGCGTGCGCGCGGCCTGGTGATCCTCGAGATCGCCGAGAAGCACTCCTCGCGCGAGATCAACATCACGCTGTTCGAGCGGATCACGCTCAGCGATCTGGCGATCTTCTCGCGCCAGCTCGCGACGATGGTCTCCTCGGGCATGACGATCCTGCGCGCGCTGTTCGTGCTGGAGGAGCAGACCGAGGTCAAGAAGCTCAAGGCCGTGATCGTCTCCGTGCGCAAGGACGTCGAGGCGGGCCTGGCCTTCAGCGTGGCGCTCTCGCGTCACCCGAAGGTGTTCAGCCCGCTGTTCGTCGCGATGGTCCGCGCCGGCGAGATCGGCGGCGTGCTCGAGGACTCGCTCGTGCGGATCGCCGACCAGCTGGAGAAGGAGGACGCGCTGCGGCGCCAGGTCCGCTCCGCGATGGTCTACCCCTCGGTCGTGCTCACCGTCGCACTGGTCGTGATGATCGTGCTGGTCGTCTACATCGTGCCCGTGTTCGCCGGTGTGCTCCAGCAGTTCGGAACCTCGGCGTCGGGTGCTCAGCTCCCGGCGATGACCCAGATCACCGTCGACGTCTCCCACGCGATCACCGGCTACTGGTACGCCTTCATCGGCGGCGCTGGGCTGCTCGGCTTCAGCTTCCGCCACTGGAAGCGCTCCGAGACGGGGCGCCCGCAGTGGGACGCGGTGCGCCTGAAGATCCCGTTCAAGATCGGCGACATCGTGCAGAAGATCTCGATCGCCCGCTGGGCGCGCACCTTCTCCGCGCTCACCGCAGCAGGCGTGCCACTGCTCGAGGCGCTCGACATCACCGGTCGCAGCGCCGGCAACGCGGTCGTGGCTCGCGTGATGAACGACGTGATCGACTCCGTCAAGCGCGGCGGCACGATCTCCGAGCCGCTGAGGGAGAGCCAGGTCTTCCCGACGATGGTGAGCCACATGGTGGCCGTCGGCGAATCGACCGGTGAGCTCGACTGGATGCTGTCGAAGATCGCCGACTTCTACGAGGAGCGCGTCGCGGCGTCGGTCAAGGCGCTCACGTCGATCATCGAGCCGGTGATGATCGTCTTCATCGGCGGCATGGTCGGCTTCATCGTGATCGCGATGTATCTGCCGCTGTTCAAGGTCTACAACCAGGTTCAGTAAGAACGTCGTTCACGATGAGGGTGGGCCCGGGGCGGTCCGGGGGCAAGTTGGGCGGTGCACGGTGCCGCAGCAGGTACCGGCGGTACCTGCAAGGTGCCGGGTGACGATCCAACGCCACCATCCGGGCCGAATCCGGGCGTGCCGTCATCGTGAAAAGCCGTTCTGAGGAAGGAGCTGCCGGCTTTCGCCGGTCTGCTCCTGGCTGGATCTCGTCCGGTTGGCGCGACGGCCTCATTGGTTCGTGGCGCCCGTGTCCTGCGCGAGGATCGACAGGTGGCCGTCTGGGCTCACGGCGATCGTGCGTTCGCCTCTGAGCAGCGCCAGCAGCTCTTCGCCGACCAGCTCGCGGCGCCAGCCGGTGAGGGTGCGGACCTCGGGCTCGCGGCTGCCCGCGCGGGCGCAGCAGACGATCGCGGAGAGGTCGGCGCGCGCCGCGATCAGCTCGTATGCCAGGCCCGCCTCCAGCGCGCGGGCCCGCACGAGCGCCTCGGCCAGGGCGATCTGCGGCCCGTCGAGGACGCTCGAGGGATCGCGCCGCTCCGCCTCGACCGGGATCGGCTTGCGCGTGCTGCCGCGGGCGATCGCCGCGAGCAGCTCGGAGCCGCGGCGGCGCAGGCTGCCGGGGTTGACGCCGCGCACCTGGTCGAGCTGCTCGGCGCTGGCCGGCGCGCGCTTGGCCAGCTCGACCAGGGCCGCGTCATTGAGCACCGTCGAAACCGGTCTGTCCTGGTGCTCCGCGAGCTGCTCGCGCCAGCCGACGAGCTCGTGGGCGATCGCCCGGGCGGCGGGGGTGAGCGAGTTGATTCGCGGCAGCCGGGCGAAGACCGTCTCGACGTCGCGCGCGTCGCTGACTCCCTCGAGGTAGCGGCACTCCTCCAGCGCCCAGCCGAGTCGCTCGCCGGTTGCGAGCCGCCGGCGCAGCTCCGCGGCGAGGTCCAGCAGGTGCAGCACGTCCTCGCGCGCGTAGGCGAGCTGCTCGGCGTCGAGCGGCCGGCGGTCCCAGCGCGTGTAGCTGGCGGTCTTCTGCACGCGCACGCCGAGCACCTCGCGCAGCAGCGTGTCGTAGCCGGCCTGGGCTGAGAGCCCGGCGAATCCGGCCGCGATCTGCGTGTCGAAGATGCGCGTCACCTCTGTGTGGGCGCAGCGGCGCAGCAGCGCGATGTCCTGGCGGCCGGCGTGCACGACGACCTCGATCGCGGGGTCGGCGAGGAGCTGCGCGAGCGGCCCAAGATCGGTCTTTTCGTCGAGCGCGTCGAGCACGACGACCTCCAGCCCCTCGTCGTCGGCGACGACGGCCTGGATCACGCACAGCAGCGTGCGGTAGCGACCCTCGCCGACGAACTCGGTGTCGATCCCGAATCGCTGCGCGGCACGCGCGCGCCCGAGGAAGGCGCTCAGCGGCATCAGTCCTGCGCCCGGGGCAGGGTGAGCCGGAAGGTAGCTCCCGGCTTGCCGTCGTCGGCCAGCACCAGCGCGCCTCTCATCCGCTGCGCGAGCTCCGAGCCGATCGCCAGGCCGAGCCCGAAACCGCCCTCGTCGCTGCGCCGGCGTCCGCGCTGGAAGCGCTCGAAGATCAGCTCGCGCTCATCGGCGTGCACGCCCGGCCCCTCGTCGGAGACCTCGATCGTCGGCGCGTCGTCGGCGCCGATGCGCACCAGGATCCTCGAGCCGGGTGGGGCGACGCGCAGCGCGTTGTCGAGCAGGATGCGCACGATCCGGGCGACGCTACCAGGGTCGGCCTGAGCCCACGCCTGGCCGGCGAGCTCGTCGAGCGCGAGCGCCACCCCGCGCTCGCGCGCGCGTGCGTCGAACTCGGCCGCCACCGCTCGCGCCGTCTCGCCCAGTTCGACCGGCTCGCTGCGCAGCTCGAGCGCCGCGTCGAGCCGGCTGAGGTCGAGCAGGTCCGAGGCCAGTCCACCGAGCCGTCGCGATTGCTGCTGCGCCCGGGCGACCCGCTCGCGCGCATCGACGAGGTCGATCGGCTCGCGGGCGAGGTCGTCGGCGAGCAGCTCGAGCATGCCGTCGAGCGAGGTCAGCGGCGTGCGCAGCTCGTGCGAGGCGGTGGCGACGAACGCGCGCCGCGCGTCCTCCTGCTGGCGCAGTCGCGCATGCATCGTGGCGAACGCCCGCGCCAGCTCCCCGATCTCGTCGGTCACCATCTCGTGCGGCACGACGAGCGTCCCGAGGTCGCGCTCGTCGAGGCTCCGGCTCGCATCCTGCAGCAGGCGCAGGCGGCGCAGCAGCCGCGACGAGAGGCCGATTCCGAGCAGCAGCGCGACGGCGAGCCCGACCAGCGCGGCGTCCAGGAACGCGGAGCGCACGACGCTGTCGGCGGTGTCGACGTCATTGACGGACTTGAACAGCTCGAGCACGTAGTACTTGCCTTTGACATTCGACCCGGCCGGTCCCTGGGCGCGGTAGCGCCCGGCAACCTCGAGCACGCCGTTGACCTCGGTGTGCAGCGGCGAGTTCCTCGCGCCGTGCGCAAAGGCGCGGACGGCGAGGCTGTTCGAGATGTGCGCGTCGCGGTGGCGGTCGGTCGCGACGAACTGGACGACGCGGCCGCGGCTGTCGTGTACCCAGACGATCAGCGTTGCCAACGCGTTGCGATTGTCGATCCCGTCCGCCGTCGTATCGACGTTCTGCCGGTAGGGATGGCCGTTGGCTTCGACGAGCGGGATCACGCCGAGCTGCGTCTTCGCGCCGGCGAGCACGGCCTCGGTCAGGTTGAGGCTGTTCTGCCGGAGCTGCGACTCCAGCGGGGCCAGCAGCGTCAAGGCCGCCGTTGCGAGCGTCACGACGGCGGTCAGCACGAGCGCGCCGAGCAGGCGTGGCCGCAGGCCGAAGCGGAGGCGCGCGCGAGGGCCGGCCGGGTCTCTAGCCCTCCGCAAAGCGGTATCCGGCTCCGCGGACGGTGACGATCAGGCGCGGCTCCTCGGGTGTGCTCTCCAGCTTCTCGCGCAGGTGGCGGATGTGCACGTCGATCGCGCGTGGATCGCGGTAGGCGGAGTCGCCCCAGATCGCGCGCAGCAGCTCCTGGCGGTTGAACAGCCGGCCGGGCTCGGCCATCAGGCAGCCGAGCAGCTCGAACTCGGAGAAGGTGAGCCGCACCGGCTCGCCGGCGAGCGTCACCTCACGCTGCGCGCGGTCCAGCGTCACCGGGCCGGCGGTGATCCTGTCGCCGCCGAGTGCGCGCGGGGCCGAGCGGCGCAGAACGGCACGGATGCGGCTGCGCAGCTCGGCGAGTCCGAACGGCTTCGTGACGTAGTCGTCGGCGCCGGCCTCGAGACCCTGCACGGCGTCCGCCTCGCTGTCGAGCGCCGTCAGCATGATGATCGGCACGACGTTGCGCCGTGCGCGCAGCGTGCGGCAGACGTCGTAGCCGTTGGGGCCAGGGCCGAGCGCGACGTCCAGCAGCACGACGTCGAAGTGCGACTCGCCGGCCAGCGCGATCGCCGCGTTGCCGTCGGCGACCGCCGCCACGCGGTGGCCCTCGCGCTCGAAGGAGTGCGTCAGCGTCTCGCGCAACGAGCTCTCGTCGTCGACGACCAGGATCGAAAGGCTGGGTGAGGCGCCCTGCGCGTGCATCTGCGTGTGAAGCTAGCGCGTTCCCAGCTCGTAGAGCACGTGGCTGTGGGGGAGACCGGCGCGCCGCGATACGTCCGTGCCGTGCCTGCGCACCCAATCGGCGCCCGGCGAGCAGGCGGAGGTCTGCGCCCCGCTCGCAGGGTTGCAACCGCCGTCGAGCACGGCGAAGCGCAGCCGGCCGCTCGCGACCAGCGCGCGCAGCCTGACGATCGGCAGCAGCTCGTGGTTGTCGTAGGAGGTCAGCGAGAGAATCGGGCGGCGGTCGTAGAGGATCAGCGCTGCGACCTCGGTTGGGTCGGCAGCCGCGAACTCGTAGCGGGTGCCGGCGGAGCGGGCGTTGATGTAGCTGCTGATCGCGCGCACGTCGCCCGCCCCCATGGCGCCGGTGCGCCCGCTGTCGAACTCGTGGTTGTGGATCAGGCTCGCGTCGACCTGCAGCGGCAGCGCCAGCGCGGCGAGCCCGAGACCGGCGGCCAGCAGCGGAACACGCACGCGCTCGCGGCGCACCAGCAGGGCGGCGGCGGCGGCGATCGCCCCGATCGCGGTGAGCTGCCAGGCACTGGCGGAGGCGCCCAGCAGGTAGCGCGCGTAAAGCGTCAGCGCCAGCACGGCGACGATCGTGAACACGCGCTCCCACAACCCGTCGCGCAGCGCCCAGGCGACGCCGATCCCCGCGACCGCCGCGACCGCGGGCGTGAACCCCTCCGTGTAGCGCGGATGCAGCCTCGGCATCGCGCTGAAGAGCACGACGCCGATCGCCAGCCACAGCAGCAGCGAGACGCAGAGCGCGCGCTCCACGCCGCCGTCGGGTCCACGCGCGCGAGCGAGCGTGAAGATCAGTGCGGGGACGCCGAGCGCGAGCGCCGCCAGCAGGACGAAACCGAGTCGCAGACCGGAGAGCGGACCGTCGTGATCGAACAACCGCAGAATCGCCGGTGAGCCGATCGGGACCGCGGAGCGCGCGACCTCGCTGTTGTTGGCCGGCCGAAGCGCGCTCGCCGGCAGCTGCGCGTTCAGCGCCGACTGCGTCTCCGCGCCGGCGACGCGATCCCAACCGTTGAACACGAAGGTCGCGTTCCAGGCGCTTCCGTTCGTCGATCCGATCGCGAACGGGCGATCCGAGGCCGGGAAGAAGAGCGTCATCGTCAGCCAGGACAGCGACACCGCGACGAACACCGCGCCGCTGATCGCCAGCCGAATTGCGCGGCGTTCGCGACAGACCAGAAATCCAAACAGGATCAGGGCCGGAAGGCCCACGATCCCCTCAAAGAGCTTGACGTTGAAGGCCAGCCCCATCGCCGCCGCGGCGAGGTAGCACCAGCGCGAGCGGCCGTCGTGCGCGAAGCGCACGAGCAGCCACAGCGCGATCACGCTCAGCAGCATCGCGGCGGCGTCGACCGTGTCGCTGCGCGCCGTCAGCAGCGCGATCGGCAGGGTCGCGAGCGCCAGTGCGGCCGCAACGCCGGCGCTCGCGCCGAGCACCCTGCGGACGGCGTCGTAGAGCACCGTCGCGGCGGCCGTCCCGGCCAGCGCCGACGGCAGCTTCAGCGTGAACGAGCCGAAGCCGAACAGCTGCGTGGTGAGCACCTGCAGCCACAGATCCAGTGGCGGCTTGTCGATCGCGAGGGTGCCGCCAGGCTCGTAGGCGCCGAGCAGGAAGTTGTGCAGCGAGAGCGGCATGCTGGCGACCGAGGCGTCGTAGAACGGGTCCGACGGCACCTTGGCGAGCGCCCACAGACGCAGCGCGCCGGCCAGGGCCGTGACCAGCGCGATCGCCACCAGCTCCAGCCGGCGCTCCCGGGTGCGCAGCGGCGCTGCTGTTGCTCCCAAGGCCACGAGGATCGCGATGATCGCATCCCACCCCTCGGGACGCGCTTTGGGCGCCTCAATCACTAGGCTCGCGGGCGTGAGCGAGCAGGCCGGTGAACCGACGGGACCCGAGAGCTGCACCGCCTGCCGCGGCACCGGTTCGGTGATCTCGAACCTCGGCGGCGAGCCCCATCAGCTGGCATGTCCGTGGTGCGACGGCGGCGGTGTCGTGCTCCCCGGCCATGACGCGCAGGCGCACTGGCGCGCCGAGCAGGGATCGGACGAACGCTGAGGCGCGCCGAGCGCGCCGCAGATGGGCCGCCAGGCCCACGCGGCGTCTAGGCGAAACGCTGAGTTCTCGCTCTCACCGCCTCAAGCTTCCGCGGCGGTGGGTCGATATGACGGGTAAGGAAGGCCAGCACCGAAGGGTGACTGTCGTCGTGTGTGGCGCTGGCGCCGAAACAAACACTCGGATCCAGGAGGATTCAATGCTGTTCAAGCTGCGCCAGCGCGCAAAGGATGAACGAGGGTTCACCCTCATCGAACTACTCGTCGTGATCCTGATCATCGGCATTCTCGCCGCGATCGCGATCCCGTCGTTCCTCAACCAGAAGAGCAAGGCGACCGACGCCGCGGCCAAGGAGCTTGCGCACACCGCGCAGGTCGCGATCGAGACGCTCGGCACCGACAACAACGGCAGCTATGCCTCCGCCAACGGCAGCCCGGCGGCTCTCGCCGCGTATGAGGCGACGATTCAGACCACCGCCGGTAACAACAACGCGTTCCTGCTCTCGGTCGCCGCGACCGCGAACACGTACACGGTCACGACCCAGTCGACCAGCGGTGACGAGTTCCAGATCAATCGCCTGGCCAATGGTTCGCTCACGCGTACCTGCCTCGGGCCGGGTGGTGTGACCGTAGGCGCCGGTGTGATCGACGGCGGCTGCGTCAGCGGCACCTGGTAGCAGCGAAGCTTCACGACGATCGATCCCTGGGACGGGGCGGCCGAACCGGCCGCCCCGTCCTTTTTCGTTCCCCGGTCAACGTGCGCGCGGCAGCTGCCGATAACGCTCAGAGAGCATGCTCGCCACCGAAATCATCCTCGCCGCGCTGTTCGGAGCCGTGCTCGGCTCCTTCCTCAACGTCGTCGTGTACCGGCTCCCGCGCGGGGAGTCGCTGGTCTCGCCTGGATCGCACTGCCCCACCTGCAGCGCGTCGGTGAAGGCGTACGACAACATTCCGGTGCTGGCGTGGATGTGGCTGCACGGGCGCTGCCGCGCCTGCCGTGCGGCGATCTCGCCGCGGTACCCACTCGTCGAGGCTGCGACCGCCGCGCTCTGCGTCGCCGTCGTGCTGACGCGCTCGAGCGCCGGCGGGATCGCGCTCGGCGTGCTGACGGTGCTTGCGCTCGTGCCCGTGGCGCTGATCGACCTCGACTGCCACCTGATTCCCAACCGCATCACCGGTCCGGTGGCGATCCTCGCGATCGTGCTCGGCAGCGCGCTGGATCCGTCGGGGGAGCCCGCGCGCCTGATCGCGGGCGCCGCCGCGGGCGGCTTCTTTGGCCTCGCGGCCTTCATCTCGCCGCGCGGGATGGGGATGGGGGACGTCAAGCTCGCCGCCGTGATGGGGCTGCTGCTCGGTGACGCGGTCGCGCCGGCGCTGCTGATCGCGCTGATCGCGGGCATCGCCGCCGGCGCCGTGGTGCTCGCCCGGCGCGCGCCCGGCGAGCGCAAGGCTGTCGGCGTGCCGTTCGGACCGGCCCTCGCGTTCGGTGGTCTGGTGGCCGTCTTCGCCGGTCACGCAATTATCGCTGCGTATCTGCAGCTCCTGGGCTGAATCTTCTAATGCCGCCTGGCCAGATGGTCGATGAGGTCAATGGGCTTGGCGGACACAACCGCTGACGCCGACACTCAGGATCATGCTCGAACTTCTCAACAAGCCGATTTCGTTCAAGCGACGCCCGTCAGTGGCGCCCCCCGTGGAGCCGGAGACGGCAGCGACAGCGCAGACGGCGGCGGCGGCGGCGACGGCGCCGACGGCGGTGACGGCGGAGGCGCCGGCAACACCGGCGCCGGCCAAGCACTCGCAACCCCGGCGGGGCACCCGCCGCGGGCGCCGCACGCACAACCTGGTGGGCCTCGAGATCGAGCCCGGACAGCTGATCGCCGCGCAGAGCCGCCTCGAAGGTGGCCGCGTGGTCGTCGAACGCGCTGCCGGGCGCCCGATCCCGCCGAATCTGGTGCGCGACGGCGAGGTCAGCGATGTTGCGGCGCTCAGCGAGGCGCTGGCCGATCTGTTCGACGGCAGCGGCCTCGACCGCCGGGTGCGGATCGGGATCGCCAACCAGCGCATCGTGATGCGCCAGATCGAGTTGCCCGCGATCACCGATCCGAAGGAGCTCGACAGCGCAGTCCACTTCCAGGCGCAGGACGAGATCCCGATGCCGATCGAAAGCGTCGTGCTGGACTACCACTCGCTCGGTGTCGCCGAGACCGAATCCGGACCGCGGATGCAGGTGCTGCTGGTCGCCGCGCGGCGCGACATGGTCGAGCGCATGCTGCTGGCCGCGCGTCACGCGGGGCTGCGACCCGAGGGCGTCGACCTCGCCGCGTTCGGCATGATCCGCGCGCTGCGGCCGCTCGATGCGGCCGACGGCGAGCAGGTTCTCTATCTCTCGATCGGCGGCCTCACGAACCTCGCGATCGCGAGCGGATCGACATGTCAGTTCACCCGTGTGATCACCACCGGGGTGGAGCAGATCGTCGCCGAGGTCGCGGCAGGCGCGGGTGTACCGCTCGCCGATGCCAGGCGGCTGGTCGGCTCCGTCGCAGCCGGCGAGGCCGCCGGGAGCGGCCTTTCGGTGGCGGCGATGCTCGATCGAGCGCCGACCAGCCACCAGCTCGAGATCGCACGCACCGGACTCTCCGATGGGATCCGACGGATCGCCGCCGAGGTGCGCAACTCGCTCGACTTCCATCGCACCTCGCGCAACGAGCAGCCGGTCGCGCGGGCCATCCTGACCGGACCGGCGCTCGACCTGCCGGGCTTCGACCTCGCGCTGTCGCGCGAACTCGATCTGCCGCTCGCCCGCGGCGCTGTCGCGCTGGCGTCGCCGGAAGCGGCCGGACACGTGCCGATGAGCCGGCTCGCCGTCGCGGCGGGCCTCTCCCTCGCGGAGGGAGCGCAATGAGAGCCGTCAACCTGATCCCGGCCGAGGAGCGCCGCGGCGCCGGCGGGCTCGCCGGACGCTCCGGCGGCGTCGTCTACGTCCTCACCGGGGGCCTGGCGCTGCTCGTGGCGCTCGGCGTCATCTACGCCTTCTCCGTGCACTCCGTGGCCAAGGACAAGGGCGAGCTGGCGTCGCTGACGACGCAGGTTGCCGCCGTCAACGCAGAGAGCCAGGCGCTGCAGCCCTATGTCGCGGTCGCCGCGATCAGCGCGGAGAAGGTTCAGCAGGTCGCAGCGTTGGCCGAGCAGCGATTCAACTGGCCGACGGCGATGGCTCAGCTTGCGCTGGCGCTGCCGAACGACGACTCGCTGACGGCTCTGACCGCCAGCGGCGGCGGCGCGGGCAGCGCCCCCTCGACATCCGCCTCGGCCTCGGCCTCGGGTGGGGAGTCCTTCAACCTCTCCGGCTGCTCGAACTCCCAGGGCGAGATTCCCAGCCTGCTGACCGACCTCGCCTCCGTCCCCGGCGTCACCGACGTCGCACTGGCCAGCACCAACCTGAACTCGGCCATCAAGTTCCACGGTCTCCCGACCACGCTCAACAGCGGCGGACCGGTGCGGCGCGATGAGCCGGCGTCCGGAGCGTGCCCGAGGGTCGGATGGACCATCAGCCTCAGCTATGCCGCGACCTACACGGTCCCGAAGGTCAAGCTGCCGCAGGGCTCCTCGGCCGCGGCGCAGACGGTCTCCAGCTCAAGCGGAGCGACCGGCTCGATCGTGCAGACAGCCAGCCAGAAGGGTGCGTCATGAGGGTCCGCGATCGACTCGTCGTCGCCGTGATCGTCGCGGCCGCCATTGCGGGCGGGATGTGGATCATGCTGGTGTCGCCCGAGCGCCAACAGGCGGCGACGCTCTCCACACAGGTGACGGCCGAGCGCGCCGCGCTCACCGCCGCCGAGGCCTCGGTCCTGAGCGCGCGCCGCGCCGTCACCGGCTACGTCGGTCACCTGCACCAGATCGACCAGGTCATGCGGGCCGTGCCACCGATTCCCGCCGAAGCCGAGGTCGTCGCGACGATCGACAGGCTGACCGGCAAGAAGATCGAACCCGACTTCCGCGCGATCAACGTCGGCACGAACTCGTCGACCGCCGCTGGCCCGGTGTCGCTCGGGTTGAGCTTCACCTACTGGACCACCTACCAGGGAATGCAGCACTTCCTGGCGGCGCTTGACCGCCTGGCGCTCACAAACGGCACAAGCGTGCGCACATCCGGCCGGTTGTTCACGGTCACGTCGATCACGCTCACACCGCTCAACAGCAGCGAGGCACCGCCAAACGTCGAGAGCGCGACGGTGACCGCGCAGGTGTACGTGCAGGGCGCCCCGAGCAGCCCGACCCCCGCGACAGGCGCCACCGGCGCGGCAGGGGCTTCGTGATGCGGTTCTTCCAGACCCTCCAGGCCGACCTGCGCGAACGCCAGATCTTCCCGGCCGTCGTCGTGCTGCTGGTGCTCGCCATCGGCATCCCGTTCGCCGCGCCGATCCTGCTCGGCAAGGTGAGCACGCCCACGCCCGGCACGGTCGTGCTCCCGCCGATCCGCCCGCCCGCCGGCGTCACGCCGCCGCAGCGTGAGCTCGCGGACCTCAATACGACCCCGACGCCGCGTTCGATCCTGCGCCACGGCACGGAGCCCGACCCGTTCCGCGAGCTCGGCTCGACCGGTACGAAGACGACCGGTTCGGCCAGCGGCGCGAAGCCGGCGGGGAGCGTTTCGAAGCCCAGCGGTTCGACCGCGGCCACCGGTGGCACCTCGACCACCGGCGCGCCCACCAGGGGCGCGACGTCGAGCACCGGCGCGCCGGTGCCCAAGTCGACCACGAAGCCGGCGGCCGGCGGCTCGACCGGTAGCTCCGGGCCGGCCCAGGGGAGCCCCACGACGGGTCCGGCGTCGCTGAAGTCCGATCAGGCTTACACGGTGGACATCGACACCAAGGACGCGAACGGCGTGCACACGCTCACCGACGTGATCCGTCTCGCACCGCTGCCGGCCGCGCAGTCGCCCGAGGTCATCTACCTGGGCGTTGTTCAGGGAGGCAAGCAGGCCGCATTCCTGTTCACAAACGCGATCGCGGTCTCGAGCAAGGAGGCCGCCGGCATGACGTGCCTACCGAGCGACAGCTCGTGCCAGATCGTCGAGCTGTCACCCGGACAGGGGCTCAGCCTCTACCCGACCTCGAACTCGGCCCTGATCGCCACGTTCAGCTTCGAGCTCGTGTCGATCGGCGCAACCACGTACTCCTCGACCGCCGCCGCGACACAGGCCCGCGAGGCCGTCTCAACGGCCGGGCAGACGCTGCTTCCGCTCTCGAACTCGAGCGAGCTGTCGACCCTCACCTTCAGCGACAAGCTCGGCGCCCTGGTCCACCACAAGGGCAGGTCCGGCAGCTCCGGCAATGGCGCGACAGGGGCCTCAGGCGCGACCGGTGCAACGGGTACGACGGGCTCATCAGGCACCGACAGCGTGGCGCTCGGCGTCGGCTTCGCTGTCAGCCCCGCCGGCCACTAGCGCCCGGCGGCACTAAACTCAGCGGCCGATGGCGCTGCTGCGCATGATCACCGCCGGCGAGTCGCACGGCCCCGGCCTCACCTGCGTGCTCGAAGGGCTGCCTGCCGGCCTCGAGCTCGACCGCGACACGATCAACCGCGACATGGCTCGGCGGCAGCTGGGCCACGGCCGCGGCGGGCGGATGAAGATCGAACAGGACACGGCGGAGCCGACCGCCGGCGTGCGCCACGGACGCACCCTGGGATCGCCCGTCGCGCTGAGCGTCGTCAACCGCGACTACGCCAACTGGGAGGAGCGAATGAGCCCATGGCCGGTCGCAGCGGCGCTGGAGGAGGTGCACCTGCCCCGCCCGGGTCACGCGGATCTTGCCGGCGTGACGAAGTACGGCTTCAGCGATGTGCGTGACGTGCTGGAGCGCGCCTCCGCCCGCGAGACCGCCGCGCGCGTCGCTGGGGGAGCGCTCTGCAAGGCGTTCCTGCGCACACTTGGCGTCGAGGTCGTCTCCCATGTGCGCCAGATCGGCGCAGTCTTCGCGCCCCGCTACCCCGAGCCGCTCGCGCTCGAGGACTTCGCCGACGTCGACTCCTCACCGGTGCGCTGCCTCGACGCCGGCGCGTCGCGCGCGATGGTCGAACACATCGACGCGCAGCGCAAGGCCAACGAGTCGCTCGGCGGCGTGTTCGAGGTGCGGGCGTACGGCCTCGTCACCGGTCTCGGATCGCACGTCTCCTGGGAGGAACGCCTCGACGGCCGGCTGGCCGGGGCGCTGTGCTCGATCCAGGCGGTCAAGGGCGTGAACCTGGGGGAGGGCTTCGACCTCGCCGGCAAGCCCGGCTCACTCGCCCACGACGAGATCTTCCACTCGCGCCAACGCGGCTTCTACCGCGAGACGAACCACGCCGGCGGGCTCGAGGGCGGCATGACCAACGGCGAGCCGCTGATCGTGGGCGCCGCGATGAAACCGCTGCCGACGCTGACCAAGCCGCTGCGTTCTATCGACATCGCCACGCTGGAGCCGGCCCAGGCGCTGCGTGAGCGAACCGACTCGTGCACCGTCCCCGCCGCGGGCGTGGTGGGGGAGGCGATGGTCGCGTTCGTGCTGGCCGACGCCTACCGGCGCAAGTTCGGCGGCGACCACATCGAGGACGTGCGGGGCGCCGTCGCGGCATATCGAGCGCGGATCCGGTGAGCGTATCCGGCGCGATCGTGCTGGTCGGCTTCATGGGGGCCGGCAAGACGACCGCCGCGCAGCGTGTCGCCGCCGAGCGTGACCTGCGCGTCACCGACGTCGACCGGCTGATCGAGACGCGCGGCGGCGCGACGATCGCGGAGCTGTTCGCCCGCGACGGCGAGAACGCTTTCCGCGTACTGGAGGAGGAGGTCGTCTGCGAGCTGCTGGCCGGCGCGCGCCAGGGCGAGATCGTGTCGCTGAGCGGCGGTGCGGTCACCTCCGAGCGCGTGCGCGCGGCGCTCGCCGACCACCTCGTCGTCTGGCTCGACGTGGACCCGGCGCTCGCCTGGCGCCGCGCCGCCGACTCCGGCCGCCCGCTGGCGGGCGAGCGTGCGTCCTTCGACGCGTTGCACGAGACGCGGCTGCCGCTGTACGCGCTGGTGGCCGACGCCGTGGCCCCGGCGAACGTGCGCATCAGCTTCGGGCGCCTGCACGACGCGGTCGAGCGGCTGCGCACCGCGCCGGCCGGGACGCGGCTGCTCTGGGCATTCAGCGAATCGGCCGAATACCCGGTTTGGCTCGGGCGCGGTCTGCTCGGCTCGGGTTTGTGGCCGCTCGAGCGGCCGCCGGCGCGGCGCTTCTGCGTCACCGACGAGCACGTCGCGCGGCTGTGGTTGGATGCGGCCGGCGAGCTGGACGGCGTGATCGTGGTGCCCGCCGGGGAGCCGAGCAAGTCGATCGAGGAGGCTCAGCGGATCTGGCGCGAGCTGGCGCAGCACGGGATGACGCGCGCCGATCACCTGGTGGCGCTCGGCGGCGGCGTCGTCGGCGACCTCGCCGGGTTCTGCGCGGCGACCTACCAACGCGGCGTGCCAGTGGTGCAGGTGCCGACGACGCTCGCCGCCCAGGTCGACTCCGCCTACGGCGGCAAGACGGGGATCGACCTCCCGGAGGGCAAGAACTACGTCGGCGCCTACCACCACCCGGCCGGGGTCATCGTGGACCCGGCGACGCTCGAGACGCTTCCGGCGCAGGAGCGCAGCGCGGGATACGCTGAGGTCATCAAGACCGCACTGATCGCCGGAGGCACACTTTGGGAGCGGATCGCCGCCGATCGCCCGATCGACGACGGCGTGATCTTCGACTGCGCGCGCTGCAAGCTGTCGCTGGTCGCGGCCGACGAGCGCGACGCCGGACGCCGCCAGGCGCTCAACCTCGGGCACACGGTCGGCCACGCGATCGAAACGGTGACCGAATACCGGCGCTACCGCCACGGCGAGGCCGTCGGACTGGGTCTGCTGGCCGCGCTGTCGCTGTCCGGGCGAGACGATCTACGCGCCCAGGTTGCGGAGCTGCTGGCCGCGCACGGCCTGCCGACGCACGCCGACGGGGTGGACGCCGGAGCGGTGGCGGAGGCGACCCGGCGTGACAAGAAACGTTTGCACGAGGGCGTTCCCTTCGTGCTCGTCGACGCCCCCGGCGAGGTGCGCCACGGCGCCCCGGTCGCGCCCGCGCAGCTCGACGCCGCGCTAGCGGAGCTGTGCGCGTGAACCCGGCGGGGGGGTGTCGCGCGTGAGCCCGGTACGCAACCGCGTGGCCGTCCTGCACGGGGTCAACCTGAACATGCTCGGGCGACGGGACCCGGCGCAGTATGGGACGCTGACGCTGCTCGAGCTCGAGCGCCGCGTGACCGAGTTCGCCCGCGAGCTGGAGCTCGAGGTGCACTGCTTCCAGACGAACTCCGAGGCCGAGTTCGTCAAGGCGTTGCACGAGCTGCCGGCGCGAGCGGATGGCGTGCTGCTCAACCCCGGCGCGTGGACGCATTACTCCTGGGCGATCCACGACGCCCTGGAGATCGCGGGGCTGCCGGCGGTTGAGGTGCACCTCTCGAAGATCGACGAGCGCGAACCGTGGCGCAGCGTGTCGGTCATCCGCGATCTCGTCATCGCCTGCGTGAGCGGAGCGGGCGTCGAGGGCTACCGCGAGGCGCTCGTTCGACTCAGCAAGGAGCTCGACGGATGACCGGCGGGCGCCCCGCGCGCCTCGGCCGGCTCGTCGCCGACGCCGAGCTCGACGCACTCATCGTCGAGGGCGCCGCGAACCTGCGCTACCTCACCGGGTACACCGGCTCCAACGGGCTGGCGCTCGTCCGCGCCGACGGCGCCGGGCGCTTCTACACCGACTTCCGCTACGCCTCGCAGGTGGCGGAGGAGCTGGACGACGCCTTCGAGAGCGAGATCGTGACCGGCGAGCTGCTCGACGCGCTCGCGGGCTCGCTCGAGGGCGGCCGTGTCGGCTTCGACGACACGCAGATGACGGTTCGCCGCCGGGCGCGGCTCGGCGAGCTGGTTGCCGCGACGGTCGAGCTGGTCGCCGCCGCGGGTCTTCCCGAGCGGATGCGCGCGGTCAAGGACGAGCGCGAGATCGAATCGATCGCGGCCGCTGCGAGGCTGGTCGACGAGCTGCTCGGCTGGCTGTTCGCGAGCGGTCTGGGCGGGCGGAGCGAGCGCGAGCTGGCGATCTCGCTCGAACACGAGATGCGGCTGCGGGGAGCGAGCGCTCCGAGCTTCGCGTCGATCGTCGCCGGCGGCGCCCACGCCGCGCTCCCGCACGCGCAGCCGGGCGAGATGAAGATCGAACGCGGGACGCTCGTGACCTTCGACCTCGGCGCGCTGGTCGGCGGGTACTGCTCCGACTGCACGCGCACCGTGGCCGTCGGCGAGCCGTCGGCGCAGGCTCGCGAGGTCTACGCGATCGTGCTCGACGCGCAGCTCGCCGGGCTCGAGGCGATCGCGCCGGGCATCAGCGGACGCGATGCCGATGCCCGGGCGCGCGCAGTCATCGAGGAGGCCGGCTACGGTGACTACTTCGGGCACGGCCTTGGCCACGGCGTCGGGCTCGAGATCCACGAGGCGCCGCGGCTCGCGCGGACCAGCGGCGATCACGAGCTGCTCGTGGGCAACGTCGTCACGGTCGAGCCCGGGATCTACCTGCCGGGCGAGCTGGGCGTGAGGATCGAGGATCTCGCGGTTGTCCGCGCCGACGGAGCGCAGGTGCTCAGCAGCTTCACGAAGGAACTGCTGGTGCTCGACTGAGCAGCGTGGCCGCGCGCGCCGCGCGGCGCAGTGGCCGCAGCCGGTAGAGCACCGCGGCCAGGACGCCGAGCGCGACCGTGGCCGGGACCAGGAACGAGATCGCCTGGGCATCCGGGCTGATGTGGGCGGGGAGGAACCAGAAGATCAGCCACGTCGCCGCGGTCGCCGCGGCCGCGCAGACCGGCAGGCGACGCGCGACCGTCGCCTCCCACGCGAGCAGGCCGAAGATGAACGGCAGCGGGTAGTAGACCAGATCCCACGGGTCCAACCAGCAGCGCATCAGCATCAGCAGTGCGAACAGGAGCAGTGCGTCGGCTGGGCGCGCGCGGCGCCGCATCGCCAGGAGCGTCAGCGGCAGGCCGAGCCAGACGATCAGCAGGTGCGCCCGCCCGCCGAGCCATGCCGGCGCGAGGCGGAAGCCTCGTGGGATCGAGCCGAGCATCGCCGGCAGCCAGTGCCCGCGTGGCCCGAAGAACCAGAAGATCTGCCACGGGTGGAAGATCCCGCCCGTGTCGGCGACCGTCAGGCGGCCGGAGCCCGCGCTCACGCTCGGCGAGGCGAGCAGGATCGGCGCGACCAGCACGACGGCGACGGTGCCCGCGACGAGCAGGGTGCGCCAGCGGTGCGCCGGCAGCGCGAGCAGCACCGGGCCGATCGCCAGCAGCGCCCACTGCTTGTTGGCAATCGCCAGCCCGAGCGCAAGCGCCGCCAGGTTCGCGTGCCCGCGCTGCGCCAGCAGCACCGCCGCCACACACAGCGCCCCGCCGAGCAGCTCCTCCGGGTGGCCGGTCGCGAGCGCGCGGTAGGTGATCGGGTTGGCGGCACACAGGAGCACGGTCAGGGCGGCGGCGGCCACGCTGCCGCCGGCCCGCCGCAGCCCCACGGCCAGCCAGACGCCGAGTGCGCCGATCGCGAGCAGGCACGGCAGCGCTCCGAGCCGGTAGATGAAGAGAGCGCTGCCGCCCGCCAGGCTGCCGGGAAGCGCGAACGGCGCTCGCAACAGCAGCGAGGCCCCGTAGGAGGGAGCCTCGCGGAGAAAGACGGCGATGTGGCCGTGCAGCAGCGCCGTCAGGCTCGGCGCCGCCTCCGTGCCGTAGTCGTTCAGGGCGACGTTCCAGTGCCAGCCCCACAGCAGCGCGAGCGAGGTCCCCACGGCGAGCGCGCTCCACAGCATGATCTCGCGCCGCGAGATCGCTGCGGCCACGGGCAGCTGATCGCGATGGCGCGCGCTCACACGGTGGATATCGGCGCGCCTGCTTGGGCGCTTGAACGCCGCGGGCGCTGGCCGCTCGCAACGCGCCGTGACCAGAGGCCGGGGGCGAACAGCGCAAGCGCCAGGGCGAACAGCGTCGGCACCGCGACGAGCAGGAAGAGAGCCGCCTGCGCGTCAGCCGAGATGTGCTCCGGCGCGACGATGAAGACCAGCCAGACGACGACGCTGGCGGTCAGCGAGAGGATCGGCGGACGCCGCCGGCTCAGGCTCTCCCACGCCAGCAGGGCGAAGATGAACGGGAGCGGGTAGTAGACCGTGTCCCAGGTGTCGAAGGCGAAGCGCATCGCCAGCAGCAGGGCGAGCAGGAGCATCGCGTCGGTGCGCCGGCGGAGCATCGCCAGTGCCGTCACGGGTACGCCGAGCGCGACGATCAGCGGGTGATCGATGCTCTGGATCCAGGCGGGCGGCGTCCGGTAGCCGACCTTGATCGCGCCGAAGGCGCCGCGGACGGTCTGCCCGTGTGAGCCGAGAAACCACCACAGCTGCCACGGCTGGAAGATCACACCGCCGCCGGCGCCCGCAAACGCTCCCGCGGAGCCCGAGCCTGAGCCGCTTCCGAAATAGGCGGGCAGCCAGAGCGGCACGTAGAAGCATGCGGCGACGAAGCCGGCGATCGCCATCGCGCGCCGGCGATGACCGGGCAGCGCAACGAGGACCGGTCCGACCGCCAGCAGAGCCCACTGCTTGTTGGCGATGGCCAGGCCGAGCAGGACACCGGACCAGCTCGCGTGGTCTCGTTGGGCAGCGAGCACCGCGGCCACGCAGAGGACGGCGCCGAGCACCTCCTCGGCGTGCCCGTCCTGCAATGCGTAGAGAGTCACCGGGTTGCAGACGCACAGCCCCAGGGTGGTGGCGCGGGCCAGGCCGCCATGGCCGAGCGCCCGCATCCGCGCGACCAGCCACACCGCCAGCAGCGCCGCGGCGATCAGGCAGGGAATCGAGACGGCCTGGTACACCGCGACCTCGCCGCCACCCCACAGGCCGGGGAGCAGCGCGAACGGGGCGCGCAGCTCGAGCGAGCCGCCGTAGCCCGGCGCAAGCTGCAGGAACTGCCAGACGTGTCCGGCGCGCAGCGCGTCGTAGGCCGGCTCGACCTCCGCCCCGTAGTCGTTCCAGCCGAAGCCGTACAGCGTGAGGAACGACATCGCCCAGACGCCCAGCGCCGCGAACGCGAGCGCGGGTCCGTGGTCGCGCACACGCAGCCTGGTCACCCAGTTGTTATCGGTGCGATCGAGGGGGCGCTTGAGGCGCGCGGCCCCCGCCTGGAGGCGCCGTCGCGTCGCGAGTGTGCCGGGGCGCGCGTGCGGCGAGCGGCGCGGTGCTCCATCCTGAGGCCGTGCCGTCCTTCGCGATCTCGATCTGTGTCCTGTCACTGGTCCAGGCGGCGCTCGTCGTGTGGCCGGCGCCGCGCGAGATCCCGGCCCTGGCCCGCTTCCGCAGCGGCTGGTGGGCGGCGATTCCGGCGGCGTCCGTCGTCGGCTTCGTGTTCGGCGAGCGGGCTTTGGGGGGACTGGCCGACGGACTCACCTATCTCGCCCTGATCGCGGTGCCGCCGCTCGCGGCCCTCGCCCTGGGCTGGGCGATGCGGCGCGGCCGGCCCTGGCTCGCCACCGGCGCCGCGCTGCTGTTCGCCCTGGCGTGGGCCGATCGACAGGGTCTGGCAGGGCAGACGGCCGCGATGGCACTCGACGCGCTGTCGTGCGTGACGCTGGCCGTGCTGCTCGTCGCCGTGAGCCCGCGCGTGCTGATCAAGCTGGGGATCGTCGCGATGGCGATCGTGGACAGTTGGCTCGTGATCAGCGACCTGCTGGCGGCTCCGAACGGTGCGCTCAACGCCGCGGCTCCCGTCGCCCAACTGCCGCAGCTGCAGCGGGTCGTGTTCGGCGGGGCGGCGATGGGCTACGGCGACATCTTCGTCGCGGCGTTGCTCGGGGCGCTGCTCGCGACGGACCTGCGGCTCGCCCGCCGGGGCGCAGCGATCGCGGCGCTCATCGGCCTCGCCTTCGACCTGCTGTTCCTCGAGGTCAGCGAGCTGCCGGCGACGGTGCCGATCGCGTTGACGCTGCTGCTCCTCGAGGGCAGCGCGCTCGTAGCCCGGCGTCGCCGGCGGGTATGAGTCACCGCGATGGCGCGTCTGGCGGGCATCGCCCGCCGGGGTGTCGGCTGGCGGCCAGGCTCCGGGCGCCCGCGGGCCGAGGGCGCAACCCTGTCGAGGGTGGCCTGGCGCCGCCCCGGAGCGGTCCACGATCGCCCCGTCACGGCGCTGGGGTGGTGTGCGAGCATCGCACGGTGATCGAGACCAACCCGTCCCACGGCGCGTGCGGGCCGCGAAGGCCTCGCCAATCGCCCTGATCGAGGAGACCAGATGGCCTACCTGAAGCCGTCGGCAGTGACGCGCAAGGTTTTCAACCCGCTCGCGATGCGCCTTGGCATCGGCGGTTCGGTGACGCTCGCGGTGCGCGGCCGCGTGACCGGCGCTGTGCAGCAGATCCCGGTGATCGCGGTCGATCACGACGGCGCCCGCTACGTCGTCTCGACGCGCGGCGAGTCGGAGTGGGTCCGCAACGCCCGGCTGTCCGGCCGGATCGAGCTGCGCGAGCGCGGCGCGAGCGGAACCTTCGCGGCGGTCGAGCTACCGGTGTCCGAGCGTGCCCCGGTGATCGCGGCCTACCGCGCCAAAGCCGGCCGCACCGTCGAGACGTATTGGCAGCGCCTGCCCGACCCGGCCGACCACCCGACGTTTCGCCTCGATCCCGTTTCCGGCGGCTGAGGTCGAGCGCCGCGCCCGGGCGACCCCGCTCACACCACGGGGGTCGCCTGAGCGAGGCCGGCTAACGGGGGAAGTGCTCGTGCACCGGGAATTCGTGGATCTCCGGCGGACCGCCGCCGGCGAGGCCGATCGCGGCCATCGCCGGTCCGATGCGCTCCGCGGCGAAGCGGTCGAAGTGGGCGCGAGACTCCCAGAAGTCCAGCACCCCCCAGCCGCCCTCGACGGGACCGGACGCATGGAAGATAAGCCCGTCCGGGGGATTGCCGTCCGGGTCGATCTCGGCGTTCAGCCGGTCGGTCTGCTCGGCCGTCCCGCCTTCGAGCTTGAGGCGAATGCCAACAGCCATCGTTTCTCCTTGGGTTGGATGGCGCGACTGTACCCCGATCGCGACCGGCGTTGGCATAAGTTCCGTGACGTCTCGCGCGTAGACTGGCGAGCGTGATCAACACCAACCAGTTCAAGAACGGCAACCACATCGACGTCGATGGCGTCGTCTTCAAGATCCTCGAGTTCCAGCACGTCAAGCCCGGCAAGGGCGGCGCATTCGTGCGGACGAGGCTGCGCCGCACCTCCGACGGGGCCGTGATCGACCGCACCTTCCGCGCCGGCGAGAAGTTCCGCGCCGTACGCACCGAGACGCGCCGGATGCAGTTCCTCTACGCCGAGCGCGGCCAGGCGCACTTCATGGACCTCAGCTCCTACGAGCAGCTCGAGATCGCCGAGAGCGCGCTCGCGGACGCGTTGCGATGGACGCGGCCGAACGACGAGGTGGACGTGCTGTTCATCGACGAGCAGCCGGTCGACCTGCAACTGCCCAGCGCGGTGGACCTCGAGGTTCGTGACACCGAGCCGGGGGTTCGCGGTGACACGGCCTCGGGCGGCGGCACCAAGCCGGCGGTGCTCGAGACAGGCGCCGAGGTCAACGTGCCGCTGTTCGTCAACATCGGGGACCGGATCCGTGTCGACACACGCAGCGGCGACTACGTGTCGCGCGCGTGAAATAGACCGTGCGCCGCAGCGAGCAACGGCGCGCGGCGGTGATTGCGGCCTACCAGCACGACCTCACCGGACAGCCGCTCGAGGAGGCGCTGGGGCGCGACGCCGCGCCATTCACCCGGGCGCTCGCCGCCGCGGCCGTCGAGCGCGCACCGGAGTTCGATGAACTGATCGGCGGCCACGCACACGGCTGGACGATCGAGCGGATCGCACCCCTGGAGCGAAACATCCTGCGGGTGGCGCTGGTCGAGATGCTCCACGGCGACGTCGTTCCGGCCGACGAGCCGATCTCACCGGAGGGTGCGATCGATGAGGCGGTGCAGAGCGCAAAGACCTTTTGCGCAGCGGACGCGCCCGCCTTCGTCAACGGCATCCTCGACGCGATCCTCCGCGAGGTGCGCGAGAATGCTCCGCATGAGCACTCCTGAGAGCCAGCTGGATGCGCTGATCGCGCGCCTCGAGCGTGCGGGGGAACAGCTGCGCTCCGGGGAGCTCTCGGCCGATGCCGCGGCGACGCTCGTCGAGGAATGTGCGTCGCTTGCCGGCGAGGCGAGCGCCGAGCTCGAGCGCCGCGCCAGGGTCGAGGAGTCCTCCGGCGCTCAGGGCAGCCTGCTGTAGTGGGCTATCCGGATCACCTGCGCACGCAGGTCGATGCCTACCTCGCCGATGTGCGGTTCACGGACGGCGCCGATCTCGCCGGGCTCGCCGAGGCGATGCGCTATTCGCTGCTCGCTCCGGGAAAGCGGATCCGGCCGGTGCTGGCGCTGGCGACCGCACTCGCGCTCGGTCGCGACCCGCAGGAGGTGATGCCGCTCGCAGCGGCGCTCGAATTGATCCACACCTACTCGCTGATCCATGACGACCTGCCGGCAATGGACGACGACGACCTGCGGCGCGGCCGCGCCACCTGTCACGTCGCGTTCGGCGAGAATGTGGCGATCCTCGCCGGCGACGCGCTCTACGCCGAGGCGCTCAGCCACATCGTCACGCACCAGCGTGGCGAACCGGCGGATCTGCTGCGGGCGATCGGGCGCCTGGCGGCGGCGACCGGCGTCGATGGCATGGTCGGCGGCCAGTACCTGGACGTCACGGAGCTCGCTCCCGCCGGCCCCGAGGGGCTGCGTCGGCTGCATGCGCTGAAGACCGGACGGCTGATTGCCGCGTCGGTCGAGTGCGTGCTCGAGCTTGTCCCGGCGGGCGAACCTGAGACAATCCTCTTTGAACAGTTTGCCTCGGAGCTGGGAGTGCTATTTCAGATCGTTGACGACATCCTCGACGTGACGGGTACGGACGCGGCGCTGGGCAAGCCGAGCGGGAGCGATGCGCGCCACGGCAAGCGGACCTACGTGTCCGAGCACGGGCTGGAGCGAGCGCGCGAGCTCGCCAACGTCTCGCACACGGCGGCGCGCACGGCGCTGGCCGGCGCAGCGCCCGGCGGGGCCGCCGAACTCGAGCAGATCACCGACTTCATCTACACGCGAACCTCGTGAAACCTTCCCCACCACAGCCAGAGCGACTTCTCGACCGCATCGATCGCCCGCAGGACCTGCACGGGCTCAGCGATGACGAGCTGACGCGCGTCGCGCAAGAGGTGCGCGAGCACATCATTGCGACGGTGGGGGAGATCGGCGGGCATTTCGGTGCGAACCTCGGCACGTGCGAGCTGGCCGTCGCGCTGCATTCGCTGCTGGACTCGCCGCGCGACAAGATCATCTGGGACGTCGGCCATCAGGCCTATCCGCACAAGGTCCTCACCGGCCGTCGCGACCAGCTGGCGACGATCCGCCGCTACGGAGGCCTCGCGCCGTTCTGCTCGATCGCCGAGTCGGAGCACGACATCATGGGCGCCGGTCACGCCTCCACGTCGATCGGCTACGCGGTCGGGCTCAAGGAGGCGATGCGCGCACGCGGTGACCGCGACGCCGGGCGTGTCGTGGCGGTCATCGGCGACGGCGCGATGACCGGCGGCGTGGCCTTCGAGGCGATTCACCAGGCCGGGGGCCTCGGCACACCGATCGTCGTCGTGCTCAATGACAACGGAATGTCGATCGCGCCGAACGTGGGCGCGCTGTCGCGCTACTTCAACCGCGTTCGCCTGAATCCGCGCCTCTGGCACGCGCGCGGGGGGATCGAGGGAGGCCTGACCAAGCTTCCGGGCGGCATCGGCGCGGCGTTCGAGCGCTTCGGCCCGAACCTCAAGGAATCGATCAAGGCGTTCGCCGCTCCAGGGCTGTTCTGGGAGGAGCTCGACTGGGCGTACGTGGGCGTCATCGACGGGCACGACGTGCGTGCGCTGCGGATCGCCGTGCGCGACGCGCTCGCCGCGCAAAGACCGGTTGTAGTGCACATCGCGACGGTCAAGGGCAAGGGCTTTGGGCCGGCCGAGGACGGGGGGCTCGAGGGCATGGAGCGCTGGCACGCGGCCAAGCCGCGCTCGATCATGGGCGGCGAGGTCGTCCGCTCGAGCGCGCCGGCGGAGGTACCCCCGCCGCCGCAGTACACAACCGTCTTCGGCGACGCTCTGCTCCAGGAGTGCCGGCGCGACGCCCGTGTGATCGGCATCACCGCGGCGATGAACTCCGGCACGGGCCTCAACATCCTTCAGGCCGCGATGCCGGAGCGCTACTTCGACGTTGGCATCGCCGAGCAGCAGGCGGTCCTGTTCGCAGCCGGCCTGGCGCTCGAGGGGGCGAGGCCGGTCGTGGCGATCTACTCGACGTTCCTGCAGCGCGCCTACGACCAGATCGTGCACGATGTCTGCCTGCAGCGACTTCCCGTGGTCTTCGCGATGGACCGCGCCGGGCTGGTCGGCGACGACGGCCCGACCCATCATGGCGTGTTCGACATCGCCTACCTGCGCTGCCTGCCGAACATGGTGCTGATGGCGCCGCGCGACGAGGCGACGCTCGTTCACATGCTGCACACGGCGCTGGCGCACAACGGCCCCTCCGCGCTGCGCTACCCGCGTGGCGAGGGCGTTGGTGTGAAGCTGCCGGCGGAACCGGCCGTGATCCCGATCGGGACGGGCGAGATCCTCCGCGAGGCGCCCGACGGCGGCGACCACGGGCACCGCGTCGCGCTGCTCGGCTACGGGACCGGCGTCGGCAAGGCGCTGGCGGCGGCCGCGCTGCTCGAGGTCGACGGGATCGCCGCAACCGTCGCCGACGCGCGCTTCGCCAAGCCGCTCGACAGCGGCCTGATCGCGCAGCTGGCCGCCGAGCACGAGCTGCTCGTGACCGTCGAGGAGGGCGTGCTGGGCGGGGGCTTCGGCAGCGCCGTCTGGGAGACGCTCAACGAAGCCGGCGGCGCACAGACCAGGATCGTCCGCGTCGGCATCCCAGACCGCTACGTGACGCACGGCGCACCGGCGCTCCTGCACGACGAGATCGGCTTCACACCCGAGCGGATCGCCGAGCGCGTGCGCGCGGCGATTGACCGCCCGACGTTCGCCGAACGGTAGGGCCCGATGCGACCGTTCCAGCGGGCGGCCGTCGCGCGGTCCGTGGGGCTCGTGGCCGTCGCGCGCCAAGCAGACGCCCGGGCGGAGTGCTGAGATGGCCGCGAAGGTTCGCCTCGACGCGCTGCTGACGGAGCGCGGCCTGTTCGAGACGCGCAGTCGCGCCGCGGCGTCCGTGCTGGCCGGCGAGGTCCGCATCGGCGCCCACGGGATGCGCGCCGCCAAGCCCGGGACGCTCGTGGCCGCCGATGTCGAGCTGGCGGTCGACGAGGTACCGCGGTTCGTGTCGAGGGGCGGCGTCAAGCTCGCCAACGCCCTCGCCGCGAGCGGGCTCGACGTCGGCGGCCGTCGCTGCCTGGACGTGGGTGCCTCGACGGGCGGCTTCACGGACTGCCTGCTCGCGGCCGGTGCGGCCGCGGTGATCGCCGTGGACGTCGCCTACGGCGAGCTGAGCTGGAAGCTGCGCGGCGATCCGCGCGTGATCGTGATCGAGCGCTTCAATGCCCGCGAGCTGCGCGCCGACGCGCTGCCCTACGCTCCCGAGGTGATCGTGGCCGACCTGGCGTTCATCTCGCTGCGCACCGTGCTGGCGCCACTGCTCGCGTGCGCGGCGCCGCGCTTCGACGCGCTGTGCCTGGTCAAGCCGCAGTTCGAGGTTGGACGCACGCTGGTCGGGCGTGGAGGCGTCGTGCGCGACGGCGCGTTGCGGCGGCGCGCGCTGCTCGATGTGGCGGCCGCGGCGACGGAGCTCGGCGCCTCGGTGCGCGGATTCTTCCCGTCGGGGCTGCCCGGACCGAAGGGGAACATCGAAACGTTTGTCGCGCTCGCCGAGCGCACGCGCGGGACACTGCCGGATCTGGATGCGCTGGCGTTGGCGGCCGACCCAGGATGAGCACGCGCACGATCACCGTACTCTCCCACGGGCGACCGGACGAGACCTCCGCGGCGCTGCGGGAGCTCGCGGCGATGGCCGCGGCCGCGGGCGCCGTGCTGACGCTCGACGCCGACGAGACCGCCAAGCACCCGGATGCCGCCGGCGTGCCCGGGCTCGTGCTCGACGCCCCGCTCGCGCTCGATGCCGAACTGTGCGTCGCGCTCGGCGGTGACGGCACGATCCTGCGGGCGCTGCGCGCCTACGCTCACACCTCGGTGCCCGTCTTCGCCGTCAACTTCGGCGAGGTGGGGTTCCTTTCGACGGTCGAGCCGGAGCGGCTGCGGGAGGGCTTCGAGCGCGCCCTCGCCGGAACGCTGGATGTGCTCACGCTGCCGGCAATCGAGGTCGACGGGCCGGCGGGAAGTCATGTCGCGCTCAACGACCTCTCGCTGCATCGCAAGGTCGGCGGCCGCGTCGCGGAGCTCGCGTACGCGATCGCCGGGGAGGAGATCGGCAGCGTGCGCTGCGACGGCCTGGTGGTCGCCACGCCGGCCGGGTCGACGGGTTACAACCTGGCCAACGGCGGACCGGTGATGGCCTGGGGCGTGGCGGGCATGGCCGTGTCGTTCATCGCGCCCCACTCGCTCAGCGCGCGCGCGCTGGTGGTCGCACCCGACGATGTCCTGATGCTGCACAACAGCTCGCGCGAGACGCTGGCGGTGTCGGTGGACGGACGGCCGGTCGGCGAGATCGCGCCCGGGCAGGTCGTGCGCGCGCGCTTCGCCCACGATGTGGCGACGCTGGCGCAGATGGAGGGGTCGAGCTTCTATCGCCGGTTGCGGGAGAAGTTCGGGCGCCTGTCACGCTAGCGGCCGGCGGGTCACGGGTCGCGTTCTGTCCCCGCGCGCTGGTAGACCCTGTCGGATGCTGCTCGAATTGTCCGTCCAGGACCTGGTGCTGATCGAGGAGGCGCGACTGGAGCTCGTCGGCGGGCTGAACGTGATCACGGGGGAAACCGGTGCCGGCAAGACGGTTCTGGCGCATGCCCTGGACCTGCTCCTCGGCGGCCGCGCGCGCCCGGGGATCGTCCGGCCCGGTGCAGCCGAGGCCTACGTGGAGGGTGTCTTCGAGCTGCCCGAGGGACTCCGCTGCGAGCATCTGGCGGCGGACGCCTCGGAGCTGGTGCTGGCGCGGCGGGTCGGCGTCGATGGGCGCACCCGCGCCTACCTCGGCGGGCGCTCGATCGGGGTTGGCGAGCTGCGCGAACTGGCCGGCGAGCTGCTGTCCTTCTACGGCCAGCACGAGCACCGCCGGCTGATGCTCGGTGCGGCCCAGCTGGAGATCCTCGACGCCTCCTGCGGCCCGCAGCAGGCTCTGCGGCGCGCCGCGACGGCCACCGCCTGGGCGGCGGTGAGCGAGGCGCGGGGGGAGGTCGAGCGCCTGGCGGAGCTCGCCGGCGCACGTGAGCGCCAGCTCGACCTGCTCGAGTTCGAGCTGGGCGAGATCGAAGCGGTCGACCCGGGCGAGGAGGAGCGTGCCGCGCTGGTCGCGGAGCGCGATCGCCTGCGCAACGTCGAGGTGCTGCGCAGCGCCGCGTGGGGCGCGCAGCAGGCGCTCGCCGACGAAGATGGCGGCGGGCTGCGCGGATTGCTCGGCTGCGCGTCGAGCCTTGACGCGGCGGCGCCGCTCGATCGCCAGCTCGAGGAGCTCGCGGTTCGCGCTCGGGCGCTCGCGATCGAGGGCCAGGATCTGCTCAGCGAGATCGGTCGTTACGGAGAGGGCCTGGAGGCCGAGCCCGGCCGCCTGGATGTTGTCGAGGAGCGCCTCGCCGCGATCTCGAGGCTCGAGCGCAAGTACGGCGGGAGCGTCTCGAGCGTGCTCGAGCACGCCGCCCTCTGCCGCGAGCGACGCGAGCAGCTGGCCGGCGCCGAGGTCGCGATGGAAGCCGCGCAGACTCGGCTCGAGCAGGCGCTGCGCGAGTACGCCGCGGCGCATGCAGAGCTCAGCCACGCGCGCGCCGGCGGTGCCCCGATCCTCGCGCGCGAGGTGCGCGCGAGGCTGGCGGATCTGGCGATGGCGGAGGCGAGTTTCGAGGTTGCGCTCGTTCCCTGCGAGGCAGGGCGCACCGGCGCTGAGCAGGTCCAGTTCGAGATCGCCCCGAACCCGGGTGTGCCGGCGGCGCCGCTGCGCGAGATCGCCTCCGGTGGCGAGCTTTCGCGCGTGATGCTCGCCCTGCTTTCGGCCGCGCACGGCGGAGGGTCCACGACGCTGGTCTTCGACGAGATCGACGCCGGCATCGGCGGACACACCGCGCGCGCCGTGGGTGAGCAGCTGCGCGCGCTCGCGCAGGGTCGCCAGATTCTCGCGATCACCCACCTGGCGCAGGTTGCGTCCTTCGCCGCGCGGCACTTCACGATCGCGAAGGATCTCGCGGGCGAGCCGACCCGCGCGACCGTCACGCGGCTGGCTGACGAGCAGGTGCTCGGGGAGCTCGTCCGGATGCTCGGCGCCGACGCCCACGATGCGGGCGCGCGTCGGCACGCGAGGGAGCTGCTGCGGGCAGCGTGAGCGCACCCGACGCGGACGATGTCGTAGAGCTGCTGTCCGGGGACGCCCCGCAAGCCGCGCGCGTGCTGGTCGGCGCGCTGGCCCGCGAGACGCCGGTGCTGGCCTCGGGGACGCTGACCGAGCGCTTCGGCGGCCGTGTGCTGCTGAAGGCCGAGAATCTCCAGCGAACGGGCTCGTTCAAGCTGCGCGGCGCGCTCAACCGGGTCGCGAGCCTCCCGGCAGGCAGCGGAGTCGTGGCAGGCAGCGCCGGCAACCATGCGCAGGCGCTGGCGTATGCGGCGAGCGCCCGCGGTGTTGCCTGTGAGGTGTTCATGCCGGAGCAGGCGCCGGTGGCCAAGGTCGCCGCCGTCCAGGCCTACGGCGGCTCGGTCACGCTCGGCGGCGAAAGCGTCGACGAGTGCGTCGCAGCCGCGCGCGAGCGCGCCGAGCTGACGGGGGCGGTCTTCGTTCACCCCTTCGACGATGCGCAGGTGATCCTGGGCCAGTCGACGCTCGGGTTGGAGCTCCTCGATCAGGTGCCGGACCTCGCGACCGTGGTCGTCCCGCTCGGCGGCGGCGGGCTGATCTCCGGGGTCGCCGGCGTGATCAAGCGGGGGCATCCCCACGTGCGCGTGGTCGGCGTGCAGGTGGCCGCGTGCGCGCCGTATCCGGCCGCGCTCGCGGCCGGCGCGCCGGTCGCCGTCAATGCCGCCTCGACGATCGCCGACGGCATCGCCGTCAAGCGGCCCGGGGAGCTGACGCTGCCGCTCGTCGCGCGCTGGGTCGACGAGGTGGTGGTGGTCAGCGAGGAGGACACGGCCGAGGCGATGGTGATCCTGATGGAGCGTGCGAAGCTCGTGGTCGAGGGCGCCGGAGCGGTGGGGGTGGCGGCGCTGCTCGCCACGCTCGTCAAGCCTGCCGCCGACGGCGCGACCGTGATCGTGCTCTCCGGAGGCAACGTCGACGCCGGCCTGCTCGCGCTCGTGGCGCGCCGCCACGAAACCGCGGTGGGGCGCCGGCTGCGCGTCTTCACCCGCGTGTCCGACCGGCCGGGCGGGCTGGCCGCGCTGCTGCTGTGCGTGGCGGCGGCCGGGGGCAACCTGCTCGCCGTCGAGCACGTGCGCGAGGCGGTCGACCTGCAGGTGCGCCAGACCGGCGTGGAGCTGACGCTCGAGACGCGCGGCGCGGAGCACGCCGAGTCGATCATCGCCGCGATGATCTCCGCCGGCTACGGCGTGGAACGCGTCTAGCGGAACGCCCGCTAGCTAGTGGGTAGCGAGCAGATCCCGCTCGGGGTCGATCTTCCAGCGCGCCGCGGCGGCGAGGTGCTCCTCGCGCAGCGACCAGCGGTCCGGCAGGTCGTCGCCTTCGTGGTCGGGCACGGCGCCCTTCAGCGTCATGCAACCCGTGTTGTCCCCCAGCGAGCGAATCAGTGCCACGTCGGCGTCGCTCAGCGGGCTGGTTCGCGACAGTTCCGCCAGCTCGGCGCGCTTGTCCTCGACCGCGCGCGCGTTGGGGCCCGACTCCTGGATCAGCGTTGGTGCGACGCAGGCGACCGGCCCGTGGGCCAGATCCCAGGCGCACGCCAGCTGGAGCATCGTCAGCCCGTTGCGCTGCGCGATCGGCCGCATCAGCTCGAGCCGCTCGCGGGCCGCCTCGACCCAGCCGGCCGGCCGGAAGCAGCGATGATCGTTGTCGCGGAACGCGTGGCCGGTGGCGACGTCGTCGTGGAAGATGCCGCCGTAGTCGACGACCCGCGCGATCACGCTCACGCCGGCGGCCGACGCGGCGCCGAGAGCGAGCTCGCCGGGCCACGGCTCGAGTGGGTTGAGGATCAGCATCGCCCAGTCGATCAACGACCCGAAGCGCTCCAGGCAATCGATCAGGTCGAGCGTGAAACCGTTGGCGGGGCCGGGAGCGACGCCGAGCCGGTGCGTCAGTCCCTGCTCGCGCAGCGCGGCCATCCCCCGCCAGACCGTTTCGCTGGTGTAGCCGATGCGGTCCGGGTTGTGCAGCAGCAGCAGGTCGAAGGAATCGATGCCGCAGCGCTCGAGGCTGCGTTCGGTCGCCATCCGCAGGTAGTCGCCGTAGTCGCCTGGTTCGCGCAGCGCCCGGTCGGTGAAGCGCGGAAAGCCCTTCGCGCCGGCGCGCACGCCGGTGTAGAAGTCGTGACCGATCGCGCCGACGACGCACACGCTCTCACGGGGGAGGCCTTCCAGCGCCAGGCCGAGCATGCGGTCGGCCTCGCCGGCGCCGTAGACGTCCGCGGTGATCACGGTGTCGATGTCGGCGTCGGGGCGCAGCAGAGCGACGAGGCGCTCGTCCTCGAGCGGCTCCCCGAAGTGCATGAAACGCCCCCCGCTCCAGGTGCCCAGAGCAGCGATCCCGGGCTCTCGTGACGCCGTCTCGCCCACGGCTCCCAGTCTACGGCGCGAGCGCCCGCTAGGCTCGCGGCTGATGACGAGCCACCCGACAAGCGCCGGCGCCGCCCCGTGACACCGATCAGCGTGGGGGAGCTGCTCCGCTCCGCCCTCGACCTCTACCGGCGCAACGTTCGGCTCGTGCTCACCGTGACGGTGCCGATCGTGGTGATCGTCACCGCGCTGACGGCGGTCGGGCTGGGCGAGTTCGGCGCACGCATCACGCCCGCGCCGCCGGCCCGCGACTTCTGGATCGACGCGCTTGCCAGCGAGCTCGTGACGGCCCCGCTGATCACCGCGATCCTCGCCCGCTGGGTCCACCTGACGCGGCGCGGCGAGCGTGTCAGCGCCACCGATCTCGTGGCCAACGCGCTCGAAGCCTTTCCCGCCGTGCTGCTCGTGATCGTCATCTGGCTTGCCGCATCGATCCTGGGGACGCTGACGCTGATCGTTCCCGGCATCTACATCTTCGTCAGCTGGTACTTCGTCGTGCAGGCCGTCGTGATCGAAGGCGACCGCGGCATCGCGCCGGTCACGCGCAGCGCCGCGCTCGTCCGCGGGCACTGGTGGCAGAGCGCGATCACCGGGGTCGCCTTCCTGCTCGCCTCGTATGTGCCGCAGCTGCTGCTCCAGTACGCATTCACCCCGATCGCCCGCTCAGCCAACTCCTACGCGGTGGTGGTGGTCGTGCTGATGCTCGTCCGTGTCGTCACGCTGCCGTTCGTGGCGATCGGCGCGTCGCTCTACTACCTTCGCCTGCGCGACGCCGCGGCGACCGCGGCGCGGCGTTGACGTTTGGCGCGGCGGCCCGGCGGCCGACCGCGCGGGCGCCGCGAGTTCCGACCGGCCCGCTGGGTACGGTGCGATCTTGCCTGGCCCGCCGCCCATCGCCGATCCGCCACCGCTGTGCACGCGGGTGCGGCTGCGCGGACACCGCGCGGCTGTGCTTCCGTCCAAAGTCCGTTTTCTGCACGCGCGCCCAGCAACCCCGCGGGCTAGACTGAGAACCGAGCTCCCCTGATGCCACAGACGCCTGATCGTCAGCACCGACCCCGCTTCATCTTCGTCACCGGCGGCGTCGTCTCCTCACTCGGAAAGGGCATCGCGGCCGCGTCGATCGGCAAGCTCCTGGTCGCGCGCGGCCTGACCGTGGCGCTGCAGAAGTTCGATCCCTACATCAACGTCGACCCGGGCACGATGTCGCCGTACCAGCACGGCGAGGTCTTCGTGACCGAGGACGGGGCCGAGACCGACCTCGATCTCGGTCATTACGAGCGGTTCACGGACGCCAACACGACGCGGGCGTCGAACGTGACCGCCGGCGGGATCTACAACGCGGTGATCCGTCGCGAGCGCCGCGGCGACTACCTCGGCGCGACCGTGCAGGTGGTGCCTCACATCACCGACGAGATCAAGCAGCGGATCTCGCTGATCGCGGAGTCGACCGACGTCGATGTCGTGATCACGGAGATCGGCGGCACGGTCGGCGACATCGAGTCGCTGCCGTTCCTCGAGGCGATCCGCCAGTTCCCGGTCGACGTCGGCCGGCGCCGCTGCATGTTCATCCATCTGACGCTGGTCCCGTTCATCAACCACGCCGGCGAGCTGAAGACGAAACCCACGCAGCACTCGGTAAACGAGCTGCGGCGGATCGGGATCCAGCCGGACATGGTGGTGTGCCGCTCCGAGTCGCCGCTGTCGAGCGAGATCCGCAAGAAGATCGCGCTGTTCGCGAGCCTTCCGATCGAGGCTGTCGTGTCCGCCTACGACGTCCGCAACATCTACGAGTGCCCGCTGAACTTCCAGGGCGAGGGGGTCGACGAGTTCGTGCTCGACCACTTCGGACTGACCGCTCCGCCGCCCGACCTGGATTGCTGGCGCGCGCTCACCGAGCGGGCACGCGACGCTGTCGAGGTCGTGCGGATCGCGATCGTCGGCAAGTACGTGGAGCTGGAGGACGCCTACCTGTCCGTCGCCGAGGCGCTTCGGCACGCTGGCTTCCGCGACGGCTGCGGCATCGAGATCGACTGGGTGGACTCCGAGGCGCTGACCGGGGGAGCTGTCGCGGAGCGCCTGGAGGCGGCGGACGGAATCCTGATTCCCGGCGGCTTCGGCAGCCGCGGCTTCGAGGGCAAGATCGAGGCCGCGCGTTTCGCCCGCGAGAACGGCGTTCCCTACCTCGGGATCTGCTTCGGCATGCACGTGGTGGTCTGCGAGTTCGCGCGCCACCAGGCGGGGATGGAGGGCGCCAACTCGACCGAGTGCGACCCGGAGACGCCCTATCCGGTGATCGACCTGCTGCCCGAGCAGAAGGAGATCGTCGACCTCGGCGGCACGATGCGCCTGGGCGCGACGCCGATCAAGCTGCACGAGGGCACGCGCGCGCGCGAGCTCTACGACGAAGCCGTCATCTACGAGCGCCACCGCCATCGCTACGAGGTCAACAACATGCTGCGCCGGCGTCTCGAGGCGGCCGGCCTGGTGATGTCGGGAACGACCCCCGACGAGCGCCTCGTGGAGATCGTCGAGCTGCCAGACCACCCGTTCTTCATCGCGTCCCAGTTCCACCCCGAGTTCAAGTCGCGCCCCGAGCGGCCGGCGCCGCTGTTTCGCGAGTTCGTCGGCGCCGCGCTCGTGCGCTCGCGCGCGCATTCCGCCGTCGGCTCGTGACGGCCGCGAGCGAGGCGGAACGCCGCCGGCTGCACGAGACCTTCGCGGCGCTCTGCCGGATCGCGAGCCCGTCCGGACACGAGCGCGCCTGCGCCGAGGCGGTGAGCGCCGAGCTTCGCGACCTGCAGCTGAACGTCGCCGAGGACGCCGCCGCCGCCGCGGTGGGGGGTGACTGCGGAAACCTCCTCGCGCGCATCCCCGGCAGCGGGGAGCGCTGGATCCTCTTCTGCGCGCACCTCGACACGGTGCCGGTCGCCGCGGCACTCGAGCCGGTCGTCCGCGACGGCGCGTGGCAGAACGCCAACGAGGCGATCATCGGGGCCGACAACAAGGTCGCCGTGGCGGCGATGCTGGTGCTCGCACGGCGGCTTGCCGCGACACCCGCAGCGGTCGGCGTGGAGCTGCTGTTCACCGTCGGCGAGGAGCACTCACTCGCCGGCGCGAAGGAGTTCGAGACCGGGGTGCTGCGCAGCAGCTTCGGCTACGCCTTCGACAGCGCCTCGCCGGTCGGTGGTGTCGTGGTCGCGTCGCCCACCCACTACCGGATCGCCGCCGAGCTGCGTGGCGTCGCCGCACACGCCGGCGTGCGTCCCGAGAACGGCCGCAGCGCGATCCTCGCGACGGCGCGCGCGATCGCGAACATGCGCCTCGGGCGGATCGACGCGCACAGCACCACGAACATCGGACTGATCTCGGGTGGCAGCGCCGCGAACGTCGTGCCGGACCGCTGCTGCGTTGTCGGCGAGGCGCGCAGCCTCGAGGGAACGCGTGCCGAGCAGCTGGCCAGCGAGCTCGTCGAGTGCCTCGCCGACGCAGCAAACGACCCGGAGTGCGAATGCGACCTCGACGTCACCGTCGAGCGCCAGTTCGACGGCTACCGCGTGCGCCCGTCGAGCCCGGAGGTTGCGCTCGCGTTCGACGCGCTGCGCGACTGCGGCCATGAGCCCGTGCCCACCACGAGCGGCGGCGGCAGCGACGCGAACGCGCTGCGCGCGCGCGGGCTCGCCGTGCTCAACCTCGCCAACGGCACCGAGCGCAACCACGAGCCGGGTGAGCGCGTTCCAACCGCCGCGCTCGAGGCGATCCTGGATGTCGCGTTCGCGCTGGTGGAGCGCGCCGGCGACTAGCGCGCCGGCGCCGAACGACCGAGGGTCGTGCACCGGCGCAGGCCGGCGTGCAGCCTACTCACCGACGATCGCGGTCTCGGCCTCGACCCGCCGCACCAGCGCCCTGAGCCGGTCGTGGTCGGCGACCACTCCCAGCACCGAGAAGACGTGGCCGTGGTTTCCCTCGCGCCAGTCGACGCTCTGGCCAGGCCCCCGCTTGAGGATCAGCTCCGCGATCGCAGGATCGGAACGCAGCCGGTCGATCCCCTCGACCGCGACGATGCGGCTCATCGCAGCGGGCGCCTGCGCGTAGAGCATGAAGGTCACACGCCTCGCGGGCGGCATCTCGTCGAAGGCGACCCGCTCGCCGAGCGCGACGCGCAGCGCGAGCGTGAGCGGGTCGATGCCGGTCGCGAGCGGCATCATCTTCGCGACGCTCCCGCCGATTCGCGCGTTCAGCTCGATCACGCGCGGTCCGTCGGGCGTCAGCTTGATCTCGGTGTGCAGGCAGCCGATCGTCACGCCGAGCGCGGCGATCGCCGCGCCTGCGCAGTCGAGCACGTCGGCGCGGTCGTCGGCTGCCAGCGCGCTTGGGATGAAGAAGCCGGTCTCGCGAAACGGCTCGGCGGGGGGGAGCCGGCCGGTGACGGCCAGATGGCTCACCTGTCCGTCGCTGACGACGCTCTCCACCGAGACGTAGCCGGCGAAGTCCTGATCGCAGTCGCGGTCGCGCAGGTACTCCTCGAGCATCAGCGCCGGCTCGTCGGCGTGCCGGTGCGCGAGGCTCGCGCGCAGCCGCTCGAACGAACTCACCTCGACCACGCCGCGACTGCCGGACCCGTGAGTGGGCTTGAGCATCGCCGGGAAGTGGGCCTGCGACGCGAGCACGGACCACGCGGCGGCGTCGTCGGCCGCCGGAACGAGCCAGTGGCCTGGAACCGGCACGCCGCCGGCCGCCAGGGCGGAGCGCTGGCAGTACTTGTCGCTCGCGCGTCCAGCGACCACCGGGGTGAGGAAGGGGAGCCCGAGCCGCTCGGCGAGCTGCGCCGTCCACAGCAGCTGGCTGTCGGCGAGCGCAAGCACGCCGTCGGGCCGCGCGCCGGCCACCGCGCCCGCCGCGTCCTGCGGCGACAGTCCGGCCACGTCGACCACCGTGCCCAGGCGGCGCAGCAGCCGTTCCATCGAGGCGGTCTCCGCCACCGAGCTGTCGAGCACCCAGATCAGGTCGCACACGCCCTGCGCCGCGTTCACCACCGCCATCGTCGCGAACGAGAAGGGGTGGTACACGAACGCAAGACGCCGACGGTCGATCCCGGCGCTCACGCACCTATTAGTAGCGCGTTTGCGGCCGCGCGCGCCCCCGCCGGAGGTGTGTCGTAGGCTCCGGGCGTGATCGAGCCAGACGCCGCCGAGCTGCGCGTGCTGGGCGCGCTGATCGAGAAGCAGCGCACGACCCCGGATACCTATCCGCTTTCGCTGAACGCGCTGCGGCTTGCGTGCAACCAGTCGACGGGCCGCGAGCCCGTCGTGGACTACGACGAGGACACGATCCGCGACGCCGTCGCACGCCTCGTCCGCCGTGGCTGGGCGCGTCTGGCGAGTGGGCCGGGAAGCCGCGCGACGAAGTACCGCCACCTGCTCGACGAGGCGCTGTCGCTCGGCCCCGCGGAGCTTGCGGTGCTCGCGCTGCTGATGCTGCGCGGTGCCCAGACGCCGGGCGAGCTGCGTCAGCGGACCGAGCGCCTGCACCAGTTCGCCACGCTCGAGCAGCTCGACGCGCTGCTCGAAGCGCTCGCGCAGCGCCGCCTGATTGTCCGCTTCGACCGCCGTCCCGGGCAGAAGGAGGCGCGCTGGAGCCTCGGGGCCGAGTTCGGAGGTGGCGCCGGCTCCGCCACCGCCGCGCCGGAGCGCTCGGCCCCGGTCGCGCAGCCGCCGGCGGTGGCCGAGCGCGGATCGCCGCCCGCGGGCGAGCTGGAGCTGCGCGTCGAGGCGCTCGAGCGCGATCTCGCGGCGCTCCGCGGTCTGGTCGCGCAGTTGCGTGCGCAGAGCGACTAGAGGGGACCCTCGCCGCGGCGCGAACGTTGCGCCATGACAGCCGTCGCCGCACCCCCACGCGCCTTCGGGCAGCTCGTGCTCGACTTTCTCGGCTACCTGGAGTTCGAACGCGGGCTGTCGCGCAACACGCTCGAGGCCTACCGCGCGGATCTGCTGCAGTACGGCGCGTATCTGGAAGCTCGTCACGACGACGCGCTGAAGGTCGGCCACGCCGAGCTGGCCGGGTTCCTGACGACGCTCGCGCGCGGCTCCGCTGAGCGCCCGCCCGTCGCGGCGGCGACGCTGCAGCGCAAGACGGCATGCCTGCGCTCGTTCTACCGCCACCTGCGCCGAGAGGGCACGATCACGCACGACCCGACCGCCGAGCTGCACGGTCCGCGCAAGACCCAGAAGCTGCCCGAGGTTCTCAGCCGCGACGAGGTGAACCGGCTGCTGCGTGCGCCGCAGGGCGTCTCGCCGGCGGCGCTGCGCGACCGGGCGCTGCTCGAGACCCTGTATGCGTGCGGTCTGCGGGCGTCCGAGGCAGTGGGCCTGGCGCTCGAGGACATCAGTCTCGACGACGCGTTCCTGCGCGCGCACGGAAAGGGCTCAAAGGAGCGTCTGGTCCCGATCGGCCGTGAGGCGGTGAGCGCGTTGCGTGCCTACCTCACGCGGTCGCGGCCCGTGCTCGTCGGCCTGCGACCCGAGCGCCACGTGTTCGTCAACCGCCGCGGCGGCGGGCTCAGCCGCCAGGGCCTCTACAAGATCGTCCAGGGCCATGCGAACGCCGTTGGCCTGGGCGATCGCATGAGCCCGCACACGCTCCGCCACACCTTCGCCACGCACCTGCTCGCCGGCGGCTGCGATCTGCGCACCCTGCAGGAGATGCTCGGCCACGCGGATATCGCGACCACCCAGCTGTACACGCATCTCTCGACCGAGCGCCTGCGCGACGTGTACTTCGACGCGCATCCGCGAGCCCACGAATGAGCGAGGCCCCGCCGCGCTCCCGCTAAGCTCGCGCCCCGAGCGATGCAGCGGCGTGCCTTCGTTGTCGTGATCGACGCCTGCGGTGTGGGCGAGCTGCCCGACGCCGCACAGTACGGCGACGCCGGGGCGGACACGCTGAAGCACGTGGCGACGGCCGTCGGCGGGCTCGAGCTTCCCACGCTGCGCGAACTGGGACTCGGCAACATCCTCGATCTACCGGGTGTCGCGCCGTCGCGCGCGCCGGTGCTGCACGGCCGCCTCGCTCCGCTCGGTCCGGGCAAGGATTCGACCACCGGTCACTGGGAGCTGATGGGGGTGGTCGTGCAGACGGCGCCACCGAGCTACCCCGACGGCCTGCCGGATGCACTCCGCGCCGAGGTGGAGGGGGCGATCGGCCGGCCGGTGATCTGCAACCGCGCCCACGACGGGGTCGCCGCGCTCGAGGATTTCGGGGCCGAGCACCTCGCCGGTGGCCTGCCGATCCTCTACACGTCGCAGGACTCCGTCATCCAGCTCGCCGCGCACACGGAGGTGATCGCCACCGAGCAGCTGTACGCGATGTGCGCGGCGCTGCGCGAGGCGCTGGCGGGTCCGGACGCCGTGCGGCGCGTGATCGCGCGGCCGTTCGACGGCGTGCCGGGCGCCTTCACCCGCACCACCGGCCGGCGCGACTACACGCTGGCGCCGCCGTCGCCCAGCCAGCTCGAGCTGCTCGCGGCGGCGGGCGTCGAGGTTCACGGTGTCGGCAAGGCGCCGGCGCTGTTCGCCGGCGTGGGGTTCAGCGCGCAGCACCCGGGGGCGACCAACGGCGAGGCGATCGCCAGCGTGGAGCGCCTGATCGGCGAGCTCGACCGGGGACTCGTGTTCGCCAACCTGATCGAGACCGATCAGGTGTACGGCCACCGCAAGGATTCCGCCGGATTTCACCGCGCGCTGCAGGAGATCGACGCGGCGCTCGCGCGCTGGATCGACGCGACCGGCGAGAATGACCTCTTGATCGTCACCGCCGACCACGGCTGCGATCCGGCCTCGGCGCACACCGACCACACGCGCGAGTACGCGCCGCTGCTCGCGCGCTTCACGGGCCACGGCGGGCGCCGCCACGACGGCGCGCTGGCCGACGTCGGCGCGTCGGTGCTCGATTGGCTGACCGGGGGAGAGGCGGCGCTGCCCGGGCGCTCGTTCATCGCCGATGCCTGAGCTGCCGGAGGTCGAAACCGTGCGCAGCCAGCTGGCACCCGAGCTGGTGGGTTCGACGATCACGGGACTGGCGATCCGCGACGCCCGCTGGTGCGCGCCGCTCGCGCCCGCCGAGCTCGGCGACGTGATCGTCGGCCGTCGCGTGCACGCGCTGCGGCGGCGCGGGAAATACCTCGACTGGGTGCTCGACGGGGAGATCCATCTGCTGATGCACCTGCGGATGACCGGCACGCTGCTGCTCGATCCCTCCGGCGAGCCTCGGCACACGCGGGTCGAGATCACGCTGGACGGAGCCCGGCGGCTGCTCTTCGTGGACCCCCGCCGCTTCGGCACGGGGCAGCTCGTGGCCGGCGACGATGCGCTCGCGGCGTTCTTCGCCTCGCGCCTCGGCGTCGAGCCGTTCGACGACGCCTTCACGGCGGCCCTGCTGCGTGAGCGCGCGCGCGGGCGGCGTGGACCGATCAAGACCTTTTTGCTCGACCAGCACATCGTTGCGGGGATCGGCAACATCTACGCCGACGAGGCCCTGTTTCGCAGCGGCGTGCACCCGTTGCGGGCGGCTGGGGCGCTCAAGCCGGCCCAGTACGAGCGGCTGCGCGACGCCGTGCGCGAGGCGCTGAGCGCCGGCATCGACGCCCGCGGCGCGTCGATCGACGACTTCCGCCACCTCGACGGCGCGCGCGGCAGCTTCCAGGACCGCTTCCTCGTGCACCGCCGCGCGGGCGAGCCCTGCCCGGCCTGCGGCACGACGATCCGCAAACTGGTCGTCGGGGGGCGGGGAACGTACGTCTGCGTGCACTGCCAGCCGGTGCCACGCGCGCGGAGATCCCCGGGCGGGCGCCAGCCCGCCTCATAAAGAGAAGAATCGCTATCGCTGCGTCAGCCCGCGCGCCGGCGCAGTCGCGCGTTCAGGCCGCGAGCAGCTCGTGCAGGCGTCCGGAGCGGTCGGCGATCGCGAGCTCGTTGAAGCCGCCGATCAGCTGATCGCCGATCATGACCTGCGGGAACGTCATCATCCCTGTGCGCTGCGCAAGCTCGGCCCGACCGTTGGCGTCCTTCGCCAGGTTGACCTCGTCATAGGTGAGCCCGCGCTTGCTGAGCAGCGCCTTCGCCTGGCGGCAGAACGCGCACGGCTCAGTCGTATAGAGGGTGACCTTGTTCATTACTTCACAAAGTATAGCATGAGTGGACCGCTGAAAACCGACGCGATCGTGCTGCGCTCGCTGCGCTACGGCGAGGCCGATCGGATCCTGCACCTCTACACGCCCGGGCGCGGCCGTGTCGCCGCGATCGCCAAGGGAGTGCGGCGCACGCGCAGCCGCTTCGGCGGCCGGCTCGAGCCCTACACGCGGGTGCGGCTGATCTGCCATGAGGGTCGTGGCGAACTGCTCACGGTCACCTCGGTCGAGACGCTCGACGCGCACGCCCGGCTGCGTGACCAGGCGGCTACGCTCGACAGTGCGGCCCGCGCCTGTGACGCGGTCGCACGCGTGTTCGAAACCGAGGAGCCCCATCCGGCCGTGTACAACCTGCTGGCCAACGAGCTGGCGCTGCTCGCCGCCGATCCGACCAAGGCGAGCCATGCGAACGCGCTCGCGTTCCGCCTGAAGCTGCTCGTCACCGCCGGCCTCGCGCCTTCGCTTGGCGCGTGTGCGTCGTGCGGATCACCGGAGCACCTCGTCGGGTACTCGCCGCAGGCCGGCGGTGTCGTGTGCAACGCGTGCGAGGCGGCGGCGTTCCCGATCGCGCGCGAGACACACGAGTTCATGACCGGCGCCCTGGCGGCCTCGCTCGCGCACACCCCACCCGCCTCGGCGCGGGCGCTGCGCGAAGCCGAGCGGGCGATCGGCGAGACGCTCGAGCACCACGCCCACCTGCGGCTGCGTCCGGCGGCGCTGCGATGAGCGTCGAGGCGGCGTTCCAGGAGCGCATGCAGGCCCGCGAGGCGCGCGAGCTTTCGCCGCTCGCGACGCCGTCCTATCCCGCGCGCCGCGCGGTCCCGGAGCCGGACTGCGGCCTGCGCACGCCGTTCCAGCGCGACCGCGACCGGATCGTGCACTCGAAGGCCTTCCGCCGGCTCAAGCACAAGACGCAGGTGTTCGTGGCGCCCGAGGGCGACCATTACCGCACCCGCCTGACGCACACCCTGGAGGTCACCGGGATCTCGCGCACCGTCGCTCGTGCGCTCTCGCTGAACGAGGATCTGACCGAGGCGATCGGCCTCGGGCACGACCTCGGACACCCGCCGTTCGGGCACATCGGCGAGGACGTGCTCGACCGCTGCCTGCGCGAGCGCTTCGACGGCGCCTTCCACCACTGGGAGCAGTCGCTGCGCGTCGTCGACTCGCTCGAACGCGACGGGCGCGGCCTGAACCTGACCGAGCAGGTGCGCGACGGGATCGTCTCACACTCGGGGCGGGCGCCGGCGCCGGCCACGCTCGAGGGCTCGATCGTGCGCATCACCGACCGCTTCGCCTATCTGAACCATGACATCGACGACGCGGTGCGGGCCGGCCTGCTGGACGCCGCCGCGCTGCCGGCGGAGGCGATCGCGGTGCTGGGCGACAGCGGTTCGGCCCGCATCGACGCGCTCGTTCACGATCTCGTCGAGCACTCCGCGCTCGCCGGCGAGATCGTGCAGGGTGAGCGGGCCGGGCACGCGATGTCGGCGCTGCGCGAGTTCATGTTCGAGCACGTCTACCTCGGGCCGATGGCGCGCCGCGAGCACTCCAAGATCGAGACCGTGATCCGCACCCTCTTCGAGCACTACTGCGCAAGCCCGGAGCTGCTGCCGGCGTCCGATGACGCGCTGGCGACCCGCGTGACCGACTACATCGCCGGGATGACCGACCGCTACTGCATCCGCGTGTTCGAGGAGCTCGCCGTCCCGCGAGCGTTCGGCCTCTGATGGCCCGCTACACCGCGGACTCCAAGGAGCGGGTCCGCGACGCCGTCGACATGGTCGATCTGGTGGGGGCCCGGACGGAGCTTCGACGCTCCGGCGCCGACGCCTACATCGGCCTGTGCCCCTTCCACGACGAGCGCACGCCGTCGTTCAGCGTGCGGCCGTCGGGCAAGGTCTACTACTGCTTCGGCTGCCAGGCGGCGGGCGACGCCTTCAACTTCGTGATGGAGACGGAGGGCCTCGAGTTCGTCGGCGCGATGGAGTACCTCGCGGACCGCTACGGCGTGACCCTCGAGCCGGCGGCGGAGGATCCGCGCGCCGCCGACGAGCGGCGCCGGATGGCGCGGCTGCTCGAGCTGCTCGACCGGACCTGCGCCTACTACGAGCGGGTGCTGTGGGAGCACGCGGAGGGCGCGCCCGCGCGCGAATATCTGGCCGGACGTGGCCTGGCGGAGGCGACGCTGCGCGAGTTTCGCGTCGGCTTCGCGCCGAGCCCCTGGGATCGCGTGCTGCTCGGCTCGCGCCGCAGCGGCTTCAGCGAGGCCGAGCTGCTTGCCGCCGGCGTCGTGCAGCGCTCCCGCGAGCGCCCGGGCAGCGTCTACGACCGCTTCCGCCGGCGCATCACCTTCCCCCTGTGCGACCAGCGCGGGCATGTGCTCGGCTTCGGCGCGCGCGCGATGAGTTCCGAGCAGCAGCCGAAGTACGTCAACAGCGCCGACGGCGTCGTGTACCACAAGGGGCGTCACCTGTTCGGCACGCACCTGGCGCGCTCGCACGCCGCCAAGGCCGGCTCGATCGTGCTCTGCGAGGGCTACACCGACGTGATCGCCGCGCACCAGTCGGGGGTCCGCAACTGCGTCGGCCTGATGGGCACCGCGCTGACCGAGGATCAGGTGTCGGCGCTGGCCCGCCTGGCGCCCACCGTCGTGCTGGCGCTGGACGCCGACGGCGCCGGCCAGCAGGCGATGATGAAGGCCGCGGGGCTCGCCGCCAAGCAGCGCTTCGAGCTGCGCGTCGCGGCGCTGCCGCCGGGAAGCGATCCGGCGGACGTGCTCGAACGCGACGGCGCCGACGCTGTGCGGGCACTGCTCGGGACCTCGGTGGCGTTCGTGCGTTTCCGGGTCGAGCGGATCCTGGGCGGTGGCGACCGCGAGACGCCGGAGGGGCGCGACCGCATCCTCGACGAGCTGCGGCCGGTCTTTTCGCCGCTCGGTCCCGGCGCGATGCGCGAGGAGCTGCAGCGTGAGGTCGCCGGCCGCCTCAGCGTGTCGGAGAAGCTCGTGGAACGCCTGCTGGCAGGCCAGGACGGCGCCGGCTCCGGGGGCGCCGTTCGCAACGGGGAGCTGCCGCGGCCGCAGGTCCAGCTGGACTCCGCCGAGCGCACCGAACGCGCCTTCCTCGAACTGTGCATCGCGCTGCCCGGGCGCGGGCGTGAACTGCTCGCCGCACTCGACCTCGACGCGCTCTTCGTCAGCCCGCTGGTGCGCGCCGCCGCGACGCACCTGCGGACCCACCTCGAGTCCCCGGCCGCCGATGTGGATGACGGCGAGCTCGCCGTGCTGCTCGCGGAGCTGTCGGTGCGGGCGGCCGTGCTGACGCCGGTTCCGGCCGAGCTGGAGGTCGAGCGCTGCCAGCTCGAGCTGGCCCGGGTCGCACGCGCGAGCGCGGGCGCCCGCGGGGCGGGGCGGGGCGGCGTGACGGCGCTCCAGCGCGAGCGCGAGGCGCTCAAGCAGGAGCTGGAGCGCTGGCTCGCGGAGGCGCTCGAAGCGACGGACGGCCCTCGCGACTGACCGCGGCGTGGCGTTCCGCCGCCGGGCCGGGAGGGGCGCGGAGGTCCGCACCGCGGCCGCCTCGAGGCGCGCGGGCGCGGGCTTGTGTGGTCTAATTGTCGCGCCGACGTGGAGGCGGGCGTTGCCGACCTTCCCGGGTGGCCCATTCCGGGGTAGCTCAATTGGCAGACGCGCTCGACTGTTAATCGAGAGGTTGTGGGTTCGAGTCCCACCCCCGGAGCTGCGGTCGCGCGCGCGTCAGGCCGTGCGAGCCGCGCGCGTGGCGTCAGCCGCAGACGCCGGCGTCGTGGCCCGTGCCCAGCACGATCTGCATCAGCAGGCGGACGCCGGCGTGAGCGGTCCCGGCCAGGGTGTCGCCGTTGTTGGTCCCGTTCGCCTGGGTGAAGGAATCGGTGACCGCGCCGGCGGCGGCGCCGAACATCTCGTAGCGAACCCCGTTTGGGAAGCCCGGCCCGGCTCCGCCCTCGATGTTGAACGCCACGTAGCCGCCCTTGACGGCGCAGAGATTCCCCGGAACGAACGTCGTGACGGTGGCGGCGGAGGCGCCGTGGCCACAGACCGGTACGTTCAGCGGCCCGCTGGTGCTCTGCACGGTGACGGTGCCGCCGGAGCCCGGGACCAGCTCCTGGAAGTGGATCTGCGTGAGCGGGGCCTGACCCTGGGCTCCTGGCCTCGCACAGCCGCGCAGGCGGATCACGCGTACGAGCCCCGCCCTGGGGAGCCCGGAAGCCGCGCCACCCCTTCGCGCCGTCAGCCAGAACGCGGTGTCCACCGGCTGCGGGAACGCAACCTTCGCGGAGCGGCCGAGCGCGCCGACCGTGATCAGCGCCGCGGCGCTCACGGCGGGTACGGCGAGCGTGACGACGGTCGCGAGCAGCGCCGCGGGGGTGAGGAGTCGAAGTGGTCGGCGATCGTCGCGCATGCGGTCGTCTCCACCGGACGAGACGCGACGGCGTCCCTGCCGGCCAAGCTACCGCGGAAGCCTAGCGTGGGAGGCCATTCGCGTCCAGACGCGCGCGCCAGCGCGGGCAGGTCGGGGAGGGCGTGAGCGAGGCACGCGAACCGCCTGTGGGCGCCGGCGGCGAGGGCGTGAGCGAGGCACGCGAACCGCCTGTGGGCGGCGGCCGGTTAGGCTGTCCCCGGCGCGGGCCGGTAGCTCAGTTGGTTAGAGCAGCGGACTCATAATCCGCAGCGCCCAGGTTCGAGTCCTGGCCGGCCCATCG